>JAEIGA010020133.1_pt1 | contig 10167 bp, 6 predicted proteins | sample 9270691 | NCBI WGS metagenome assembly JAEIGA01 (sample SAMN17057246, study PRJNA624740) | gut metagenome | biome: biome; isolation source: fecal sample | host: Bos grunniens | place: China: Xizang | collected 2019
CGACGGCCGCAAGGTTGTTGTTAAGGCTGGTCAAAAGCTCAACAAGGGTCTCTACATCGTAGGTGGCAAGAAGGTTTACGTGAAGTAATCCTCGTCTCTGACACTTAATAAATCTCTATACCACTCCCCTGCCCCACTCTCGGGCAGGGGAGTTTTTTGTTTGCTATCTGGGGATCTTGTGGATTTTATCCCGCTGATGTTTTTGTCTCACGCGGAATACGCGTATCACATGTATTTTTTATATAATCAACTGATTTCACTGATTAAACAGTTTTATTTCTGTTTAAATCACACGAAGGCAGTGATTTAATGTTATCTTGTGTAAAAAAAATCTGCTTAATCTGTTTAATCTGTTGTTAATTTATAATCCAGTAGATTTTTTATCTCACGCAGATTACGCAGATTTCACGGAGAGCACTTGCTCCGCCCGTGCTAGCCATTCGGGACAATGCAGAGTGTGTTTGGCTCTAAAGACTCAGGGGGGGGTAAACTTCTTTGAGGAATTACGGCCTGAAAGGCCAAAAGCCCATAGCCCAGGGCAAGGCGAACAACGTGAGCCGACACCCTGGGTATGTTGTTTTCCGATCCTCTATCGCCCTGAAAGGGCACAAGCATTAAACCACAAAACAGTATGCTGGATTATCACGTATTTTTGTAGGGCTTTTGCCCTTTCAGGGCGCAACTTATGTGTTGGGCATCTGTCCCAGGGTGTCGCTCCTTGCAGTCGCTTGCCCTGGGCTGGGAGCTATTGCCCTTTCAGGGCGAGGAATGATCATGCATTACTCTACATGTTAGTGGGGACATTGCGGAATGTCCCGAATGGCAAGCACGGGCGGAGCAAGTGCCCTCCGTGAAATCTGCGGAATCCGCGTGAGATAAAAAATATCTGCGAGAAAGATACATGTGATACACGTGATACGTGGAGAAATTTTAATTTAACAACAGATTAAACTGATTATACAGATTTTTTTCACACAAGACAATATTAAATCACAGCCTTCGTGTGATTTAAACAGAAAAAACAGTTTAATCTGCGAAATCAGTTGATTATAAAAACATGTGATACGTTGAACAAAATCGATTTGTCAACATACCCCTTCCCCGCCTACGGCGGTACTTCCCCTGACTCAGGGGAAGAGTGCGGAATGTCCCGAATGGCAAGCACGAGCAGAGCGAGTGCCCTCTGCGAAATCTGCGGAATCTGCGTGAAAATACAATTTTGCATGAGACAAACACTCCCTAGAAAAAAACCTAGACCTCGTTAAAATTTCGCGACGGCTAATTTAAAAAAGGTCTAACCTTTTTCAAACAAGACGGCGCAAAGTTTTCGCCCCACATTTGTTGCCAGAAATCCCGACCTACACCATTCACAGCATTCCCAATATTCGCCACCATCATCCCCGTACAGATTTGTGTATATAAAAGAAAAAACACCCCCTAGCCTCCCCTTTTTTGAATAATTATGAGTACTTTTGCAGAATACATATTCTGGCAAATAAAAATCACAAAAACACTATACACTTTATGAAAAAAATTACACTTTTCCTCATGATGCTTTTCCTGTCGGTAAATGCTGCGATGGCACAGGTCGATGCCAATACAGCAGCGGCTATCGAAAAGGCAGAAAGCGCATTGGCAATGACTGGCGTGGGTTATCCCAAGGCAGACAGCAAAACACGCACCGCACTCGTAGCAATGGTCGAAGAAGCTAAGGCTGCTACGACTGACTACAGCGCAAAACTGAAAACAGCGCTCAACTACTTCTACTGCGAGACCAGCGTGACGTTGCCCGAAACTGGCAAAGCATATACTTTCACTATGGTAGCGCTGAATGGTAAAATGTTTTACCTGAAGTACACTGGCGAGGACATCGCTATCGTGCCACGTACAGATGAAGCGTTGCCCGACTCGGCTGCATTCAAGGCGACAGACAATGGTGATGGCACATTCTCGTTCCAAACTATTGACGGTAAATATTTGGTATACCACGTGCCATACGCTGGCATCGACTGGCTCGAAGAGGGTGGCAATAAGACTGGGCTGCAAGACGAAGCAGACAAGATGACAAAGATTACCTTGGCAAAGATGTCTGTAGGCAATTCCAGCTTCTACGAAAGAGCATTTGGCAAAATGACTTGGCATAGCATGCGTGGCTACGATACTAGTTACGAAAGCGATGTATATGGTTACTTGACATTGAAAGCAGATGGTTCGGACTATGATAATGCAGAGGGGTACTCTCCCTTCTGGAACAACAATTTCTCATCAGTATTCCAAATCGAAGAAGTGGTTGGCGCACCAGTAGAAAAGCTTGAAATCGTTTCAGCCAACCCTGCCAATGGTGCTGTGGTACCTGTGGTAAACGTGTTCAAAGTGACCTTCAACAAGGAAGTATCCGTGGCTCAAGGTGCCGAATTTGGCGCAGCACTCTACTACGGCGAATATTTCGTTTGCGACCTGGCGACATCAGTATCTGCCGACGACGCTAAGACAGTAATTCTGGATATCCAGGGCGACTACGACACTGAAGGCAAATATCGCGTAGTCGTTAAGCCAGGTACCATCGTTGCAGCAGATGGCAGCGCCTGCGAGGAAATTGTGCTCAACTATGAAGTAGGTGCTCCGACTGACATCTATACACCTCTGCACAACGGCACAAAAATCACTTCGGGCCGCAATATCACTGCCGTAAAACTGACCAGTGCTGTAAGCGAAAATGTCTATAAACTGACTGCTACAGAACAAGGACAAGACTACACCGATGCTACAGCCACAGCTACATTCCAAGTATTGGCTGGCGAAGAACTCACTGCTGTGGTAGAGTATGAAGGCACATGGATGCACCATGCCGTGTTCGTAGACTTCGACGCTGATGGTTTCACAGGCGGTCTCGTAGAAGGTCACAATTGGAAACCAGCAGGAGACCTTGTGGCTTACTCATTCTACAATAGTGGCAATGACTATAGCGACGAAACTGGCTACAACAGCGTGGGCAAACGCATCTCGGGCAATGGTCGCGCAAATCCATCTATCCCAGCATTCACCGCTCCAGCAGAACCCGGCAAATATCGCATGCGTTTCGTGCAAGACTGGTGCAGCGTGGATCCTGTGGGCGACAACGACGGCAAGTTTGGCGACTTCAAAGCTAATGGAGGTCAAATCGTAGACGTCATCCTCGAAGTAGGTGAAAACACAGGCATCAACCATCTCGGCACAGAAATGCAAAAGGAAGTCTACACCATCGACGGTCGCAAAGTAAACCTGAACAAGGGTCAAAACCTGAGCAAGGGCCTCTACATCGTAGGTGGCAAGAAGACTATTGTGAAGTAACGATTATCACACACTAATAACATTTCATCCATGACAAAGAAAGGTATTTTCAAATTTGGGGTGTTCATCATTGGCTTGTTCAGTCTTACGCCTGCGGCAGCACAAAGCGAGACGAAAGTCACACTGGCAGGCAATGCCTATATCACCGCTGGTCGCTCTGGAGCTATCGATGAGGGCAGAAACGCTATTCGCAACTGGAAGGAGAAAGAGACTGTGATCAGCTTCTACTTCTACGCCAAGAAGAGTGGCAAGATGGACATTGCTCTGCAAGCAAAAGGTCATTCGCGCATCGAAGTGTCTCTGCTTGGCAAAAACAAGAAAGTGACGCTTGACAGTGACGAACTGACACGCATCGAACTGGGCACATTCAAGGTGAAACAACCTGGATATGTGAAGATGGACATTCGTGGAGTGAAAATCAATGAAGGCAAGACCTTCGGTTCTGTCGCAGCAGTTTATGTCAGCGAAAAGGTGGCTTGCGTTTCTCCTGATTTCAGCACACACTTCGGCCGTCGCGGACCCTCGGTACACCTGGGCTACGTGTTGCCAAAAGAAAACATCGAATGGTTCTACAACGAAGTGACAGTACCCGAAGAAGGCGACATCCCCAGCAGTTACTATATGGCTTGCGGATTTGGTGAAGGTTACTTTGGTATGCAAAACAACACGCCACACCAACGCCGCGTGCTCTTCTCTGTGTGGAGCCCATTCGTGACAGACAACCCTAAAGAAATCCCCGATTCTCTGCGCGTCACACTCGTAAGGAAGGGCAAGAATGTCACCATCAACGATTTCGGCAATGAAGGTTCTGGTGGACAAAGTTACATGCACTACGATTGGAAAGCTGGCGAAGTGTGCCGTTTCCTGATGGGCGTCAGACCTGACGGCAAGGGCAACACCATCTATACCGCCTACTTCTATGACAATCACAAGAACAAATGGCAGCTCGTGGCATCATGGCGTCGTCCACAGATCACCACGTGGTATACCAATGCGCACTCATTCCTGGAAAATTTCAACCCAGTGATGGGCTTTATCAACCGCAAGGCTTACTATGGCAACCAATGGGCACGTACTACCGACGGCAGATGGATTCCTGTGACCAAAGCACGCTTTACTTGCGATACCACTGGGCATCAGGAAATGCGCCTCGACTATACCGGCGGCGTGAATGGCGAACAGTTCTTCCTCTCTATGGGTGGATTCTTCGACCAGAATATGAAACACGGCACTTACTTCGATCGCGCGGGCAACATAACCGAAGCGCCAAACATCGATTTCTCTACGCTGGAATAAACTGATGCATTCAGCATACTCACAACAACACCCGCTTTTGACACAGTACGCGTCAAAAGCGGGTGTTTAGATGTATAAAAAAACACGGGAATGGACTACAGCAGCAGTTCATAATCCACCACATCCAGGCATTGTCCCAATTTGTGCCCTACCCTTTCGAAGTGTGACACTTTCCTGAAGCCTAATGTCTCGTGTAATCTACAACTGGCATGGTTGTCTGCCGTAATGCAAGCGATCAGAGCACAATAGCCCTTGTGTCGGCAAGCCTCGATCAAATGAAGCATCAATTGGCGACCTATGCCTCTGCCCTGCCACTGGGGTGCAAGATAAATGGTGGTCTCCTGCGTCAAATGGTAGGCGGCACGTTCCTTCCAGGGATGGGAGTAGCAATAGCCCACTACTCTACCCTCTGCCTCGTACACCCAGCACGAGCCTTGCTCCAAGAACAAAGCCAGACGCTGGCGCATCTCCTCCAGTGTAGGCGGCACCAATTCGAAGGAGATAGTAGTCTCCTCCACATAGTAACGATAGATATCAAGTATTTGCTCTGTGTCGGTCAGTAAGAGTGGGCGTATCATACAGGATTTGTATTTATGAACTGCAAAAATAAATATTTTCTGCGTTTAAAAGGCAGGTACGGCGTAAAATCAATTTATCCACAAAGCAACTCGTCCCCGACCAGCATTTTTTAGTCAAGCACAAACTGCATTTTCCGCCTGAGTCAGGAGAAGAATGCAGAATGTCCCGAACGGCAGCACGATCGCAGCAAGTGCCATCTGCGAAATCTGCGGATTCCGCGTGAGACAAAAATCTGCTCGGATTATAAATTAAATTTCTCCACGTATCACGCGTATCAACACGTACGGCCTGAAAGGCCAAAAGCACATAGCCCAGGGCTAGGCGAACAACGTGAGCTGACACCCTGGGTATGTAGTATTCCAATCACCTAGCGCCCTGAAAGGGCAAAAGCATTAAATCACAAAATAGTATGAGTGGTTATCACGGATTTTTGTAGGGCTTTTGCCCTTTCAGGGCGCAACTTATGTGTGGGGCATTTGTCCCAGGGTGTCGCTCCTTGCAGTCGCTTGCCCTGGGCTGGGAGATATTGCCCTTTCAGGGCGAGGAATGATCGTGCATTGCTCCCCCTGACTCAGGTGGACATTGCAGAATGTCCCGAACGGCAGCACGAGCGGAGCAAGTGCTTTCTGCGAAATCTGTGGAATCTGCGTGAGATAAAAACATCTGCGAGAAAGATACATGCGATACACGAGATACGTGGAGAAATTTTAATTTAACAACAGATTAAACAGATTAAACTGATTAAACTGATATTCTTCACAAGACACAATTAAATCACTACCTTCGTGTTATTTAAACAGAAATAAACAGTTTAATCTGTGTAATCAGTTGATTAAAAAATACGTGGAGACAAAAAGACAATAGTCACACGCCAGCCTTACACCATATATATAATACGCGCGCGAAAAGTAAAGTTAAAGCACGCCGTTCTCTGCCATTATGTCAGCAACAACTGACAATAAATCAACAAGACAAAGACTAAATACCTTTGGCACGCTTTTCGCATTACATATAGACGTAAACCCTCTCTTCACACAAGCAAAACTCTCAAATAAATAATATAAACAAATAAAACTATAGACACTATGAACATTAAACCATTAGCAGACAGAGTACTCGTAAAAGCTGCACCTGCAGAAGAAAAGACTATCGGTGGTATCATTATCCCCGACACAGCAAAAGAAAAACCATTGCAAGGCACAGTGCTCGCTGTAGGCAACGGCACTAAGGACGAAGAAATGGTACTCAAGGCTGGCGACACAGTACTCTACGGCAAATATGCTGGTACAGAAGTCGAACTGGAAGGCGAAAAATACCTTATCATGCGCCAAAGCGATATATTAGCGGTATTAGGCTAACACTTCCGCTCCATTTTAGATTAAATTCAACAAACAGAATACACACATATATTAATATAGACAATTATGGCAAAAGATATCAAATACGATGTTGACGCTCGCGAACAACTTCGCGCTGGTGCAGACGCATTGGCTAATGCAGTAAAAGTAACTCTCGGTCCTAAAGGCCGCAACGTAGTAATCGACAAGAAATTTGGTGCACCACGCATCACAAAAGACGGTGTTAGTGTAGCAAAAGAAATCGAACTGGAAGACGCTTTCCAAAATGCAGGTGCACAATTGGTAAAGAGTGTTGCTGCCAAGACTGGAGATGACGCTGGTGATGGTACTACTACTGCTACTGTATTGACTCAAGCTATCCTGACAGAAGGTATGAAGAACGTAGCAGCTGGTGCAAATCCTCTCGACGTGAAGCGTGGTATCGACAAGGCTGTGGCTGCTGTCGTGGCAGATATTAAAGCACAAGCTGAACAAGTAGAAGAAAGCTACGACAAGATTGAACAAGTAGCTACAATCTCTGCAAACAACGACCCTGAAATCGGTAAGTTGATCGCTGACGGTATGCGCGCAGTAACTGTGAACGGTGTGATCACTATTGAAGACGCTAAGGGCCGTGACACTGTGCTCAAGACTGTTGAAGGTATGCAGTTCGATCGCGGTTACCTCTCTCCCTACTTCATGACTGACGGCGAAAAGATGCAATGCGTGATGGAAAATCCTATGATCCTGATCTACGACAAGAAGATCTCAAACTTGAAGGATTTCCTCCCCATCCTCGAACCAGCAGTCCAAACAGGTCGTCCATTGCTCGTTATTGCCGAAGATGTAGACAATGAGGCTTTGACTACACTCGTAGTGAACCGTCTGCGCACACAACTGAAGATTTGCGCTGTGAAAGCTCCTGGCTTCGGCGACCGTCGCAAGGCAATGCTCGAAGATATCGCCGTATTGACTGGTGGTTTGGTCATCAGCGAAGAAAAGGGTCTGAAGTTGGAACAAGCTACACTCGAAATGCTTGGTACTGCAGAAAAAGTAACTGTTTCTAAGGACAACACAACTATCGTCAACGGTGCTGGCGCAAAGGAAAATATCCAGGAACGTATTGGTCAAATCAAGAATGAAATGGCTAATACAACCAGCAGCTATGACAAGGAAAAATTGCAAGAACGTCTGGCTAAGCTTTCAGGCGGCGTGTGCGTGCTCGAAGTGGGTGCTGCCAGCGAAACTGAACAAAAGGAAAAGAAAGACCGTTGCGACGATGCACTCTGTGCGACTCGCGCTGCAATCGAGGAAGGTATCGTGACTGGTGGTGGTGTGGCTTATATCCGTGCACAAGCTGCTTTGGAAAATTTGCAAGGTGACAATGCAGACGAAAATACTGGTATCTCTATCATTCGCCGTGCAATCGAAGAACCACTCCGTCAAATCTGCAAGAACGCAGGTGTCGAAGGTGCAGTAATTGTGAACAAGGTACGCGAAGGCAAAGGTTTCTACGGCTACAATGCTAAGAACGAAACATTCTGCGACCTCCGCGCCGCAGGTGTCGTAGACCCAGCAAAGGTAACACGCGTAGCTCTCGAAAATGCTGCATCTGTAGCAGGTATGTTCCTCACCACAGAATGCGTGATCTGCGACAAGAAAGAAGAAAAGCCCGAAATGCCAATGGGCGCTCCCGGCATGGGCGGTATGATGTAATCTCGCTATATACATATACTAAAAAAGATTCGAGGCCCCAAACAGGATCCTCGAATCTTTTTGCTTCACTTTGGCTGATCTCTTAGTAAATAGACCTAGCCTATTCTTGATATGCAAGGTGCTTTTATCATTCAACTCTATGCCTCAAATTCTTCTATTTCGTCAAAACGCGTAATGGGATGTTTGGGATGTTGTTTTGCACCGAGTTTTTCCAGCTTGTCACAAGTATTCACAATGCTTTGACCTTGTGGCATAAGTTTCTTTTTAGCCTCTGTATAGGATATCTTGACCTTTTCCAGATTCTTTCCCATTTCATTAAAACTCTTCAGGAACAATCCCACACGAGTCAACATTTCATTTGCCAAATCATATACACGCTCATGATTCTCCGCTTGCTTGATTTGGCTCCATGTAAGGTTGATCATCTTAAGTGCAGCAAATAGCGTTTGTTCGTCAGCGATAAAGACATTTTGCTCCATTGCTTTGCGCCATAAGTCTGGTTGGGCATTCAATGCCGTCCACAATGCACCAGTATGAGGCACGAACATTATGACATATTCCATCTTCAACTTAGGCTTTTGAATGTATGAGGAATAGTCCTTTTTGGAAAGTTCCTTGACGTGCTTCTGAATGCTGTCGATATGCTGTTTCAAATACGTTTGGCGTTGCTCATCGGTCTCAGCATTGATATAATCCATAAACGCAGTGAGCGATACTTTAGAATCGATAACGACTTCACGATTAGTATCAAGATGCAGAATGACGTCTGGGCGCAAATTACCCCCAGTATCAGTTTTCACAACGTTGCCATCTTTATCACGAATCACACTTTCGCGTTCATAGTGTATGCCACATTGCAACCCCTGCGAATCTAATAGTTCTTCCAGCACACGTTCGCCCCAATTGCCTTGCACCTTGCTCTTATGCTTGAACACACGAGCCAACTCGTCTGCACTTTGCTTGGCTTCGACACTATGCTTAATCATATTTTCCAAATTAACCTTCATCGCAGTGCTCAACTCCGTTTGCTTCAGTGTGCTTTCGCTCATCGTCTGCTTCATCTTGTCAATCGTTTCACGCAAGGGAGCTACGATTTGGCCAAGATTGGTATTGCTGGACTCTGTAAACTCTTTTTGGCGTTGCTTCAGCATCTCATCAGTCGCCGTCTTAACTTGTTCTGTTACCTTAGCCATCATCTCTTCAAAGCGTGCTTGTTGATCTTTCATCGCCTGAGCATGACTACGTTCCTGAGCCGCCATCATCTCTTTTGACTGGGTTTCTGCATCCGCTTTAACTTGAAGGATCCGCTTTTCATAATCGCGCTTAACGCCTTCAACTAGCTTTTTTCCCTCAGCCTTCGTATCATTGATTTGTTGCTGATAAAGCGCTGTATTTTGCTTAGCATTATTCTTTTCGCTCTCCAACTGAAATTGGAGTTTCTCTACCAATGACTGATGGTTTTGATACTTCAATTTCGCCAGAACAAAACCAACCACAACACCAACAGCGACACCAATAATAATCACAAACATTACTTCCATTGTCTTTTACTTTATAAGTTCTTATTCTTTATATTAAAATTTATCAATAAATCTATCTGCAAATTTAATCAACAAATAAACATATATAAAACAGATAACAACAAATCTATTATTTCCTTGGATTTTTCAAGTTTTTTATAAAAACATTTGCCCATATAAAAATCTTTTTCTAAATTTGCACCGCAATTAAGCAAGGTGCCATAGCTCAGTTGGTAGAGCAAAGGACTGAAAATCCTTGTGTCCCCGGTTCGATTCCTGGTGGCACCACTTGCAGAAAGCGACACTAAACACCTTGGTGCCATAGCTCAGTTGGTAGAGCAAAGGACTGAAAATCCTTGTGTCCCCGGTTCGATTCCTGGTGGCACCAC
>JAEIGA010020134.1_pt1 | contig 10167 bp, 11 predicted proteins | sample 9270691 | NCBI WGS metagenome assembly JAEIGA01 (sample SAMN17057246, study PRJNA624740) | gut metagenome | biome: biome; isolation source: fecal sample | host: Bos grunniens | place: China: Xizang | collected 2019
AAGTCGGCTGAGATTGAGGTTAATCCACCTCTGACCATTGAACCTGATACGGATAATGCCGGCGTAGGAAATTTTCATTCAGCCTTGCGGTATTCCTTGGCTGAATTTTTTTATTTGGAGGTAAAAGAGAATGAAAAAGAAAAATCTATATTGGTTGGTGGAAAGTGCTGTTATGTTGGCACTTGCAATTGTGTTGGAAGTGGTTTCAAAATCTGTTGTTCCTAAATTGCCATTCGGTGGACAGATTACCATTATCAGTATGTTGCCGATTGTTCTTGTTGGTTGGAAATACGGAATTGGTAAAGGCTTGATTACAGGTTTTGTCTATTCGTTAGTTGAGATGGTTATAGGTGTAGCAGATGGTACTATTACTGCTGCGTTTTTACCACCTGAACAAGATGGACTTGGAATCGATAAAGCTATATTGATGTTATTCTTAGACTATATTTTAGCTTATACTGTAATTGGTTTAGGTTCTATGTATAAAAAAGCCATTAAGAATGATAGTGTGTCGTTATCCTTAGGTGCGTTTACTACATTATCATTCCGTTATGTTTCTCACATTTTATCAGGATATATTCTTTATGGTGCGTGGGCAGAATGGTTCTTTACACAGGAAGGCTTCTATTCATGGGGACAAACTATAATGAATACATATACAGGTAATGCTCTTTCACTTGTGTATTCAATAATTTATAACGGATTTTATATGATTCCTGAAATAATAATTACAACAGTTGTTGCAGTAATCATCGGTAAAATCCCACAGATTGTTAAAGTTAAATCATGATATTTGTCAAAAAAATTATATTGAAATGAGGAAATAAATATGAAAAACATAAAATCATTTGCCTGCATTTGTTTATCTATTGTTCTTTTATTTGTTATAAATTTCCCGTGTTTTGCAATACAGTCAGATTATGATTATTTAATAAATTGTGGCTTTGATGAAGATTATTTAGATTCTTTATCTAGCGATTTGCGGTATCATATGAGAAAATTAATAGATAATAATGTTGTTACTTCGATTGATTATAAAAAAAGTTCATTTGATTTAGATAAAGATGATAACGATACAACACGTGCTGCTCTGAAAGAAGATGATTTCATAATGGATATTGTTTGTTCAAATATCTGCAGTAGTGGTAGCAACGTAGTTAATGGTGTGTTGGTCGGAATTAGCTGGGAATGGTTAGATAGTGAACCTGTAATTCGACAGACTGACTCAATTACCGTCAATTGGGATTCAACATTATTTGATTTTGTATCGGACTCTTTTTTATCACAAGATATGTATAGATTCACATATTCACCACAAGAATGGATTGTTGGAGAAGAATATACTAGAGCATCCGAATCTATGCAAGGAAGTATAGGGTACTATACTTCTTTATTTGGCGATACACCTACTCATTCAGTTTCTAACAAGGGTGCAACTATTTTTATTCTTCAACCAAGAAGTAAAATAGTAGTTGGTAAGGATTATAATACTAGTATAAATGTAAATTATGTTCATAATGCTAATTTGTTGATTCCTTCATTTGGCTTTGATACATCAGGCTTGACGGTTGGTGTCGATACACTCTTGTTTTCAGAACAGGCTTCCGATACATATAATTATAAATATTCAAAATGAGGTGAGTTATAATGACGAAAAAAGTGATTCAAGCATTATTGGGAATTGCATTAATTTTAATAGGTATCCAATTAACCATTATTAATGTTGCGTATATTTCGTTTGCTTTTTCACTTGTTGGTCTTGTAATTTGTGTTTATTCGTTTATTGGTGTTTTACCTGATAAGGAAGATTAATTTCTGGCTTCAATATAGTTTATGAATAAACGCATAAGTTTGAACCTCCTCAATTTGTTCGAGCAGTGCAATTGGGGAGGTTCATTATTATTTGTGCATTTTTTACTTATTCAAAATTTCTGTCAAAACTTCTGTATTGAATCGCTTCTGTGATATGTTTTGTATCAATGATTTCAGCGTGGTCAAGGTCAGCAATTGTTCTTGCAATTCTCAAAACCTTGTCATATGCTCTTGCCGAAAGTGAAAGTCTTTCAAACGCTGTTTTAAGTATAAGTAAAGCATTATCTGTCAACTTACAGAATTTTCTTGTTGCAGATGCATCCATTTTAGCGTTACAGGTGATTTTTGTACCCTCAAAACGCTTGTGCTGAATTGCTCTTGCCTTTTCAACACGCTTTTTAATTTCAGCAGAGGATTCAGCCCTACTTGTGCCTGAAAGGTTTTCAAAGTCAACAGGTGGAACATCAATATGGATGTCAAGTCTGTCAATAAGAGGACCACTGACTCTGTTTAAATATCTCTGTGCAGCACCGTTTGAGCAGGTACATGGTCTTGTAGGATGTCCGTAATAACCACAAGGACAAGGATTCATAGCGCAAATCATCATAACTGAACAAGGATATTGAAATTTTGCAGCAGCACGTGAAATACTGATAACACCATCTTCTATAGGTTGTCGTAAAACCTCAAGTGTGTTTCTTGTGAATTCAGGTAATTCATCAAGGAAAAGTACGCCATTATGTGCCAAAGACACTTCACCTGGTCTTGGAATTGCTCCGCCACCTGAAAGTCCGGCAGGGGAAACTGTGTGATGAGGTGAACGGAATGGCCTTGAACGTATAAGGGAAATTCCACTCGGTAATGCTCCTGCAATTGAGTAAATATTTGTAGTTTCGATTGATTCGTCAAATGTCATATCAGGTAGAATTGATGGCATTCGTTTTGCAAGCATACTTTTACCTGAACCCGGAGGTCCAACCATAAGTACATTATGACCACCTGCAGCAGCAACTTCCAATGCTCTTTTGACCTCCTCCTGACCTCGTACTTCTGAAAAGTCAGGAATATCAATAGGATTATAGTATTCTGTATAAATCTCACTTGAAACAGGAGTCATCTGTTCAATGCCTGTAAAATGCTTAAGAAGCTGAAAAACGTTTTTAACGGGATATACATCAATTCCCTTAACAACAGCACCTTCACTTGCATTTTCATAAGGAATAAAAATCTGCTTAATTCCGTTTTTCTTTGCACAAAGCACCATTGGTAAAACACCGTTGACTTTTCTCAATTCTCCGTCAAGGGCTAATTCACCTACAAACGCCATTTCATTTGTAATACCCTTTAATTGCTCGTTAGCACAGAGTAATGCGATAAATATTGGCAGGTCATAAAGTGGACCTTCTTTTTTTATGTCAGCAGGGGCAAGGTTGACTGTAATACGACTTGGAGGATATTGAAGATTTGTGTTTTTGATTGCTGAACGGACTCTTTCACGACTTTCTGATACAGCAGTATCAGGAAGTCCGACAATGTCAAAGCGAGGCATTCCACCTGAAATATCAGCCTCAACAATTACCTTGTATGCCTCCATACCAAAGAGACCAAGACTTATAATTTTTGCAAACAAATCAATCACATCCTAATTCTTTGCTAACAATTATAATAATTATACAATATTGTACATACTATTTTCAATATAAAAATAAAATCATATTTACATTTGATTATTTTTGATATAAAATATATACAGGAAACTTTGGAGGTAATACAATGAACGATATAAATAAGCTTTATGATTTGTGGCTTTCTTCTGCAACACTCGATAAGGATTTAATTCCTGAGCTTGAAAGTATAAAAGGTGATGAAGAGGCAATTCTTGACCATTTTTATAAAAATCTTGAATTCGGTACAGCAGGACTTCGTGGTGTAATCGGCGCAGGTACTAACAGAATGAATGTTTATACTGTTAATCAGGCTACTCAGGGACTTGCTGATTATCTTAATGAAGAATTTGATGATCCATCTGTTGCTATTGCTTATGACTCAAGAATCAAGTCAAAGGAATTTGCTGAAAGTGCAGCAGGTGTTCTTGCTGCAAACGGAATCAAGACATATATCTATCCTGAGCTTGTTCCGACTCCTATGTTATCATTCGCAGTCAGAAGGCTTAATTGCTCTTCAGGTATTATTATTACTGCAAGTCATAATCCTTCAAAATACAATGGCTTTAAGTGTTATGACCCAAATGGTTACCAGATGACAGATGAGGCTGCTGAAAAAACATATAACTATATTCAGAATATTGATATGTTCACAGGTGTTAAATCAATGAGCTTTGACGATGCACTTGCTGAAGATATGGTTGATTTCATTGAGGATTGGCTTTATGACGAGTTTTACAATGAGGTTTTATCTTGTCGTGTAAATGCTGATAAAATTAAAAAGGCTGATTTAAAGGTTATTTATACACCACTCAACGGTGCAGGTAATAAGCCTGTACGTAAGGTGCTTAAAAAAGCAGGAATTAAGGATGTAACTGTTGTTAAAGAACAGGAAAAGCCTGATGGCAATTTCCCAACTTGCCCTTATCCTAATCCTGAAATCCGTCAGGCATTTGAATGCGCAATTGAAGCAGCAAAGGGTACTGACGTTGATTTACTTCTTGCAACTGACCCTGACTGCGACCGTGTTGGTATTGCAGTCCGTGATGGTGAAGATTTTGTTCTTATGACAGGTAATGAGGTTGGTGCAATGCTTTGTGAATACCTTCTTTCTAACCTTAAGGAACAGAATAAATTACCTGAAAACCCTGTTGTAGTAAAATCTATTGTTACAACTCCTTTAATTGAAGCTATCTGTAATGCTTATGGTGCAGAGGTTGCTGATTTGCTTACAGGCTTTAAGTATATCGGTGAGCTTATCACATCTCTTGAAAAAGAAGGTAAAGAAGACAATTTTGTTGTTGGTATGGAAGAGTCTTACGGTTATCTTCGTGGTATTCACGCAAGAGACAAGGATGCTGTTGTTGCTTCTCTTATGATAGCTGAAATGGCTGCTGTGTATAAGCTTCAGGGAATTTCACTCAAGCAGTTTATGGATAGCATTTATGAGAAATACGGTATGTATCTCAATACTGTACTTAACTTTGCATTTGAGGGTGCAAGTGGAATGCAGAAAATGGCTGATATTATGAATTCTCTTCGCGAAAATGCTCCTGAAACATTTGCAGGTAAAAAGGTTATTAAAGTTGCAGATTACAAGACAAGCAAGAATATCAATATTGTAACAGGTGAGGAGAGTACAATTAATCTTCCAAAATCAAATGTACTTTCATATTCTCTTGAGGACAACAGTAAGGTTATTGTTCGTCCAAGTGGTACTGAACCAAAAATCAAGATTTATATTACTGCTTTTGCTGAAACACGTAAGGAATCAGAAGAAAAAACAGCATTGATGTCTGAAGATGCTAAAAAGCTTTTAGGAGAATAATATGAACAGAGAAAAATTTGTTAAGTTTGTTGCACTCTTTTTAGCAGCAATTATGATTTTAAGTACAGGCACAGCTCTTTTACAAATATTTATGTAGTTTTTTTGCCACGGATTTTCCGTGGCATTTTCTCTTTTACACTTTGTACATTTTATACATAAATTTTAGTTGACTTTTATGTTTTTTGTGATATAATAATATCTAATTAGATTTGTGTATGTGTCTTTGAGGTATTATGGATAAAAATTCTTGCAATAATGTTTATAGTGAAAAACAGCTTGTTTCATGCGCTAAGGCAGGAGATAGCAAAGCATTATCATTGTTGATTGAGCAATATTCCTCAATAATTCTTAAAAAGGCAAAATCCTTTACTAATATTTGTGGTATTGATTCTGAGGATTTATATCAGGAAGGTATGATTGGCTTCGTTTCTGCTGTGTATTCTTATGACGAGGCTTATAATACTAAATTCAGCACATATGCATCGGTTGTATTTACTCGAAAAATGCTTTCTGCACTAAGGCTTGTGAGCAATGACGCTGAAAATTTTTCAGATTCAATATTATCTTCTGAGGATGAGGTTTCATCACTTAATCCGTCAGTTGAGGAAACACTTCTTTATAGTGAGGAATTATCTGAAATTATTGAATTTTCAAAAACTAATTTTTCTAAAATGGAAAAAAAGGTTTTTAAGCTTATGTTATTCGGTGCTTCTAATCAGGAGATTTCATCAATTCTTGATACAGAGCCTAAATCAGTTGAAAACGCAATTCACAGAATAAGAAAAAAACTTCGTTCAAGAAGTTAATATAATATGCCCTTCAAAGATGAACATTTTTAATGTAACGGTGCAATTCCGTGTGGGGTAAATAAAAATCAGTGAGGTTATCAAAATGTACGAAGACAAGACACTCATCTGTAAGACTTGTGGAAATGAATTTGTTTTCACAGCAGGTGAACAGGAATTTTATGCGGAGAAAGGACTTGTAAACGAGCCAAAATCTTGTAAGGAATGTCGTGTTGCTCGCAAGAATGCTAATCGTGGTGAAAGAGTTTACCACACAGCTACTTGTGCATCATGTGGTGGCGAAGCAAAGATTCCTTTTGAACCAAAGGATGACAGACCTGTATATTGCAGTGATTGTTTCGCAAAAATGAAGAGCGAATAATCAGATAATATAAATACATAAGAGCGTGAGGATTTTCCTTACGCTTTTTTGTTATATTTTTGTAATATTTTATTGCATTTTAATGGACACTATGTTAAAATTAACATATATAAAATCAAAAGGGGATATAGCTATGGATTTACAAAAGTTAATTGACAAAAAAGAAGCTGCTGCGAGATATATGGTCGCTGAAATTTCATATATCTGCAATAAACTTGAAAAAAGAGCTCCTGGTTCAAAGGGTGAGCATCAGGCTTGTGAATACGCTGCAACACAGATGAAAAAGCTTGGTTGTGACAGAGTTTTCGTTGACGAATTCAAGGAACATCCTGATTCATTCTACGGATGGATTTATTTCACAATTTCTTGCTGTTTCTTAGCACTTCTTTCTTATTTCCTTTTACCTGTTCTTTCAATTGTATTTATTGCAAATGGACTTTTACTTTGCGTTTTGCAGTTTGGTCTTTACAAGAAAACAGTTGATAAGATTTTCAAGGAAGAAATCGGTCATAATGTATCAGGCTTTAAGAAGCCAACAGGCGAAGTTAAGCGTAGAATTATCTTTAACGGACATCCTGATGCAACATGGGAATGGCCATTTAAGTATAAGTTTACATACCTTGGATTTGATATTCATATGATGTTTTGTTTCCTTGGTGCTTTCTATGTGATTGGTATTGCTATCGCAAAGCTTGCAGGTGCATTTGATGCAAATCCTCAGCTTGGTACAGGTTTAGGTCTCGGTGGTCTTGCTTTTACACCATTCTGGTTTGGTCTTTACTTTATGTGGAATAAGAAGAGAGTTGTTGACGGTGCTAACGACAATCTTACAGGTTGTTATATCGGTATGGCAATCCTCAAGTACCTTAAAGAAGAACACATCACATTTGAAAATACTGAAATCGGTGTTGTATGGACAGGTTCTGAAGAAGCTGGTCTTCGTGGTGCAAAGGCTTGGTGTGAAGCTCACGCTAAGGAATTTGACGATGTTCCTACATTCGTTTTCTCTTATGATACTATCGCACAGTGTGAACAGCTTATGGTTAACTATCGTGACCTTAATGCTACCGTTAAGACTGATAAGGACGTTGGTGACCTTTTCTATGAGGCTTGTCAGGAATTGAACATTCCTTGTAAGAAGGGTGTTGTTCCACCACTCGGCGGTGCTACTGACTCTGCAGCTTTTGCTCAGGCAGGTATGCGTGCAACAGGTATTACAGCACTTAACCACGCTCTTCCTGATTTCTATCATACAAGACTTGATACTCCAAAAGCACTTAATCCAAAGTGCCTTGCAGATTGCTTTGCAGCAAGTGTTAAGGCTCTTGAAATGTTCGATAACGGAGCAAAACAGTAATTCTATCCTTTTACTGCTACTTATCGTTTTAGGTTTTGTTTTAAATTATTTCCGTATGTTTTAGGAGGATTTTATGTTCTGCAAAAATTGTGGTCATCAACATCATGAACAAGCGGTTGTTTGTATGAATTGTGGAGTTGCTGTCGGAACTGGTGAAAGCTTTTGCGCACATTGTGGTGTGCGGACTGTTCCAGGTTCCTACATCTGCACTAATTGTGGTGTTCCTCTTGCGAAACCAATGTATTTAGGTGAGCAAAAATCAAAGCTTGCAGCTGGGGTACTCGGTATTTTACTTGGTTCATTAGGAGTTCACAATTTCTATTTAGGATATACGGGTAAAGCGGTTGCGCAGCTGTTAATAACTATTTTAACTTGTGGTGCAGGTGCAACAATTACAGGTATTTGGGGCCTTATTGAGGGAATCCTCATTCTTACAGGCTCAATTGATAAGGATGCTAATAATATTCCATTAAAAGATTAAGAATTATATCCTCTGTTTTTGCAGAGGATATTTTTTAATTATGTATTGAAAATAAATGAACAATGTGTTAAAATTATAATATTATTTCAATGAAAGAGGGATTTTATGAAAATCAATGACCTTCTGCACAAGCTTTATGGCACTAATCCTAAAGACCCTGAAAGTCTTCAGCCAAAAGAAGCTCTTGCATACGGTATCGCAGGTTTTGGCCAGAACTTTATCTGCACAATTATCGGTTCATATATTACAATCTTTATGACCGATGCTCTTCTTTTCGGTAGCGTTCAGGAGGGTGGAATCTTCGGTGCACTTAACGGTGCAACTGCTGTTGCTTTCCTTATGCTCGGCGTTCGTATTTTTGACGCTCTTAATGACCCTATTATGGGTTCTGTTGTTGACAGAACAAGAACTAAATGGGGTAAATGTCGTCCATATCTTAAGTGGATGGCTATTCCAATTGCAGTAATGACAATTGCTTGCTTTATTCCATTACCTGCAAAAACACTTTCAACATTCGTTATTATCGCTGTTATTTACACATTGTGGTCAGTTGCATACACAATTGCTGACGTTCCTTACTGGGGACTTTCAACATGTATGTCAAATGATACAGTAGTACGTGGTAATCTTCTTACAATCACTCGTCTTCTTTGCACACTTGGTGCAGGTCTTGTTACAGTTGGTGTTCCAATTATTACAGGCGCTGTTACTGCAAAGTTCAAGTACACAGAAAACGACATTGAAAAGATTATTACTGACCTCGGTGTAACAGCTGAAGAGGCAACAACATTTATCGGAACAGTTATGCCTGAATACATTCAGGCTAATGCAGACACACTTAAATATACATATTTCATCTGTGCTCTTGTATTTACTCTTACAGCTATTCCAATGTTCTTCTATGGCTTTAAGCACACAAAGGAACGTTTCACAACTACAGAAGCTCCACCAAGCTTTGGACATAACCTTTCACTTCTCTTCAAGAACAAGGAACTCCTTCTTATCGTTATTTCAGGTGTTCTTGGCGGTGCAAGAATGGTTTATACATACACAGGTGGTCTTTACTTCGCAAAGTATGTTCTTAAGGACGAAGGCTTATATGGTCTTATAACACTTATGGTTGTTCCTGGTGGTCTTGTGGCTTCTATCCTTGTTCCATGGATGTCAAAGAAGTTCACAAAGAAATGGGCTTATATCGGTGTTCACGTTCTTGGTGCAGTTGTAATGTTTGCAATGTACTTTATCGGATACGATGCTCCATGGAAGCTGGTTGTATGCGCTATCGGTCTTGTTCTTCTTGGTATTCCTCAGGGTGTTAACAACATCATCACTTACGCTATGATTGGTGACACAGTTGACTATCTTGAATGGAAAACAGGTGAACGTGGTGAGGGTATCTGCTTTGCTATGCAGACTCTTATCAATAAGGTTGGTATGGCTGTTGGTGCTTTCGTTGGCGTTATGGCATTCAGCTGGGCTAAGATTAATCCTGAAGCAACTCCTGCTATCACTCCTGAAGGTGAACAGACTCTTTGGAATGTTCTTATCCTTGCAGGTGCTCTCAGTATGGTTGGTACAATCATCCCAATGCTCTTCTACACAATTACAGAAAAGAAGCAGGCACAGATGGTTAAGGAAATCGCTGAAAGAAAAGCAAAATAATTATTTAAAATTCCGGACGGTGGTAGGTGACTATCACCGTTCTTTTTTTGGTGAAATATGAAATATAATAATATCGTTAAAGGTGAATTTATCGACAGACCTAATCGGTTTATCGCTAATGTTTTAATTAATAATAATTTAGAAATCTGTCATGTGAAAAATACAGGAAGATGTAAAGAGTTGTTAATTAAAGGCT
>JAEIGA010020135.1_pt1 | contig 10166 bp, 22 predicted proteins | sample 9270691 | NCBI WGS metagenome assembly JAEIGA01 (sample SAMN17057246, study PRJNA624740) | gut metagenome | biome: biome; isolation source: fecal sample | host: Bos grunniens | place: China: Xizang | collected 2019
TTTAACAGTATCTTCATCAGTTACTTCATTCGACAATTCCAAGTATCTTTCTCCATAAACTTCTACTGACCATTTACTATCTGCATTGCCTATAGAGTTATCTGGATTTAAAGACCACCAAGTATGTCCAGAAGAATCTTTTTTTGAGCCGTAAACTTTAAAAGTAGCTCCATTCATATTATAAGATACTGTTTTATATCCTGAAGTTGATGGACCAGTACGCACTGCTAATCCGCCTGTTGCATTTACCACTTTGGCCGTGCGGTATTTTATAACTTGTGTTGTAGTTTCTTTAACGCCCCAATCAGCTGAATGCATCATAAAATTACTTGGAGAAATATGTAATAAATCTAAATCATATTCCTTTTCACTATCGATTAAATAAATTCTTAATTCCGGAGAAGGATTATTTCTCATTAAAATGTATGACCCTGCATATGGAGAAGAGCTAGATTCGCCTTTAATATAAAAGTCATAAGATGTAATTCTGTTGCTGGATAAATTAATTTTTGTTCCTTGTCCATAAGTTACAGTACCATCTTCTGCCGTACTCTTATCTCTAAATCCATGCGTCTATAAATAATAATTATTAGTTCCAGCATAAAGCAAATTACATCCATCATCATCTTTAATAATAAAATATGGATCGGCCTCTGCGCTAGAATCAAGTAAAATATTTTTAGACTAAATTTTTAAATAATAAGCATCAATTGAACCAGTCTGTAAATCAATATATGTACCTTGACCTAATTCCGTATGTGTTTGGCGGTCCGCCCAATTGTAAGTACCACCTTTATAGTTATCAGACTATAAATAATAAGCATCTTGAGCGATATGCATTATTTTCTTTCCAGCCTAGCTAGTAATCTAAAAATAAGGTGATTTTACATCTAATCGAATATGACTTGATGTAGTATCTTTTTTATACAATGGACCAAAACGAGCTTTATAATCAGCATAATTATCATAGCCTCGTTTATCTTTTTCACTTAATTTGTCAAAATCTTCTTCAACATATTCAGTAGTGCCTTTCATATCAATGAAACCATCATCAAGATCCACTAACATTCCAGAGTCGCCATTATTTAAATCATAAGAAGCACTTTTAATTGTGCCCTTATTACCATCAATCTTAATTTGACCTCTTCCGGATTTACCAAAGAAAGCTTTACCGTCTACAGTCAATCCAAAAGACTAATAGCCTTCATTGACTCCATAGACACCCACGCCCATTGAGTCATTATTAAGTTTCTCACCAACATTACCCATGAATACGCCGCAAAAACGATTTTCATCATCTTTATAGCCTGCGCCAATCATAGAAGTTAAAATAGTATTATTTTCTTCATCAATCTATAATTTTTCATCCCAAGTATTAATCATTGGTGAGCCATATCTATTTTGGAAGATAAATAGCGGCTATGCGAAAATCTACTATCCATCTTTATTTACAGCAACCGCTACACTATAACAATATGTTTTATCAACATACATTGTTAAAGGCTATAACTTATAGCTATAAATTTCATCATTTTTTTCTTTATAACGAAGTATGGTAGGCAAATACCGCAATAAATCAGATTCAGTATCTTTAATTCTTGCTAAATTACCACCATTTTTATCGGTTTTATAATGAATTAATTTCCAAGTTAAATCTTGAATTTCTTCATTTGTTGTACGATAAAATAGCTTATAAGCTTCATTAGAATAGATAGGATTATGACCCATATCATCATAAACAACTGTTGTAGGTCCTGTCATATAATACATACCTGCGGCAGTTGCAATTGGATAATAGGATTTTAAAGTAATTGTTTGGTCAGCTGGAATTTCAGGAGTTAGCTTACCCCATTCGGCTTGACATTCCATTACTCGATATAAACAATTATCATCACTATTTAAATCTGTATTAAAAGTAACTGTATAATCAATCGCGCCCTCTACTGGCTCTCCCGCAGGATTAATTTGTCCAGTAGGAACAGGCACTCCCCACCAAGAAGTTGTAATTGCGGGAGGGTCTTCAACCGTAGAACCATCATAACCGCTAAAGCTTGCTCTTAAAGGTAAAGGGTTGTTAGTTTGTGTATCGACACGCTCAACAGCATACTACGTTGTTGTTGGCGCAATGCTTAATGTAAAGTCTGTACCACTAGTACCAAAAGTACTAAATGTGAATAAATAACTTGCGGTATAATCAACACCGCCTCTATTCACAGTACATTTGATTTCATTTTGCGTATATGCTGGATTAAATACTGGTTTAATTAAATGATAGAAAGTGATATCTCGATGATCTGGACTCACCGTATCATCTTTATTATCTACTGTTCTTATCTATTTAAAATAGCATTCATATCCATCTTTTTTATATTTTAAATAATCTTCTTTAAATTCATTATTATTTTTATAAGCTGATAAGATACTAAAACCTTCACGAGTTAAGCGGCTTTCATCTGCTTTTAGCATTGTTGCGTTTAGTGGCATATACCAATAAATCCAGCATCCGGCAAGCACTTCATCACCCTCGGTTGCATCAGCATTTTTATAACGAATAATAGTTTCTCTATTAATCATTGCATCAGACATATTTAATAAAGATAAAGAACTACTATATTTTTGATAACTTGCAGAAGCATTATGAGATAATTCAATAAATAAAGCGCCTGTTAAATCAGCACCAGATGTATCGATTGGAGGTGATAAGTTTTCAAATTCTAACTCATTACTCCAATGGGCAATATGATTAAAGAATAAGACTGCTTTAAAATTATCTTTTGCTACATCATAATTCATCGTAATAGTTAAAGGTGAATTGCTGCGTTTTTCATATTTTCCTTCAACCACTGCCGGCATGCCTGGCGTAGTATCGATTGGAGAATATTCAAGTCTTTTCCAACCTGGTCCTGTCCATCTATCACCTTCTGCGCTCGCATCTTTACGGTACCAATAAATACAATATTTATTTGCGTTTTTCTTTTGGAACTCTGCGTATTCTTCTTCGAACGTAGTTAAGTCCTTGTTAGTTAGACGGTCATTAAAATTAGTAATTTGTGTTTCACTCTATCCAATTACAATTTCAATAGTAGAAAAAGCAGAATCGATATAGCTAATATACTAATTCATTTGAGATGCATTTCTATCAACATAAGCTCGAATATCACCATGATGGTTTTCATCAATAGTTATTTGTTTAATAAATGAGTATAAACCATTTATTTCTTCTTTCAAATTCGTCCAAGCAGTTTTATTTTGATTAAAACGAGTAGAAACTCCACCCCAAACGGGTTTATTGGGAGCTTGTTCTTCAACCCATTCACCTTTTAAATATTTAATGTAATCATTACTTTCATTTAAATATTTAATATATTTATCCCAAAAAGAATCATTATTGTCACTTTTTGCTCCGTCATAATCAATAACCGCATATGTATTTAAATAAGCTTGCCAAGAACCTTTATTAACAACAATATCACCATAGCGGTCAAATTCAACAATGAGCTTAAATTTGCTCAAAATAGTTGTATCATCTTTACCATCATCCAATAAACCATTATTATTAATAAAAGTATATAGATTAGTTAATACTGTTTGTAAATCAGTACCAACACGATTATAAATAGTTTTAAACTCGCGCTCTATTTGCTAAGCATTAGAATAAATTTGTAAACTTTCTTTTAAGCTAGGAATGCCTGAAACTGTACCAACTGCGGCACCAGCCATCTAGGTTTCCAATTCTAACATATAGGCATCTTCGGTATACTCTTTATCAACTATACCATCAGAAAAACCAATAAATTCATTGTCTTCTGTTTTATTATACCAAGTGGCGTAAATTGTCTTTGTATTAATTGCCTCATTTTGACTATTTTTGTCATATTTCATTTTAGTGGTTTCTCCACCAGGAACAGATAGCTCAAAAGTATCATCGGCAATAGTCATAATATCTTTACCCAAATAAAGAGCAATATTCTAAACCAAAATATTGTCTGGTTTGCGGCATTCCTCTTCAAGCATTGTATAAGTTGCTGGAACAGAAACAATATTTCCCTTTTCATTGTAATGTTTAAAATTATCCTTTTGATATAAAACCAAAATAATTCTGTCAATATTGCCAAGAGTAGAGATATCAAATTTCTTAGATTGAGTTAAATAAAAATTATAAGCAAAAGGATCACCAAACATTTCAGAGCTATCAAAATCTGCAATTGTTGGGTTCTTGCCTTCTTCGATTAAAAATAATCTTAAACCATAGCTACCGCTTTGCATATCTAAACCATTAAATAATGTTTTAAAATCTGCGCTTAGGCCTATGGTATCATATATTTCATTATAACGAATTTCTTCGCTTTTATGATTTGCTAAATCAAATTCTGCAATGCGTTCAAGGATTAAGCTTTCGCCGGCTTCACGCAGTTTATCTGGCAAACTACTACCATTAGCTAAGATGCCGTATGTCTAGCTTGTGCCCTCTAAATTCGCTGCTAGATTTTCAGTCATAGGTACAAAGGTTCCCAAAGGAGGAATGTAGTTTATAGGATTCTCTGTGGGATTCTCAGTATACTTACTAATTATAACTTTTGTTGAATTATAATTACCATTTGGAATTGTAACATAAACCCATTCATCGGGTTTATAGGCGATGCCCGCAGAAATCGCTTCATACTTAACAGTATCACTTTCTTGTACTAAATAAGTACCATTTCCTTTGTCTGTAATGATTTTACATTTAACTGTTTTATCAAAATTCAAACCTTGTAATCTATGGTCAATCAGCAAACTCATTGATTCAAGCCATATTTCATTATAATCTTTACTCACATTTAACTCTCCTTTCTCTCCATGTATCTATTATTTTTAATTTTCAATATTTTGAAATTAAAGAATATCGACCAAATAAAAAAATGGGTAGTGAGACATATAATCTCACTACCCATATTATAACATTAATTTTTACGATTTGCAAATTGAGATGCGCGAACGAAAAGTGAATCGAATGCAGCTTCAATTTCATTGTGATCAGTTGCGTCTGGGAATTCAGCATGAATTGTGATTTCCTACTGAATAGCAGGTTCTACACCCATAGCACTATTGCTTGTGCTTAATGTTCCTAGACCAATAGATTGCATTCCTGCGTTTAATTCAATTATACGCATTACATCATCAATAAAACTCAAAGAATCCATTAATTCTTTTGCAGTATTATCAATCATATACATGCCTTTTTCTTGAATATCAGCAAGTTTCTTTAATTCATTCATATAATGTAAATCATCCACTAAACGAATAAATGCATCAGTCTAATCTGCATTTAGGACATATTCAGGACGATCAGGAGTACCATCCAACCAAGCCCAACCAGTAGAATCAACTCTACCGCCAGTTAAATAACCTTTGGCTTTAAACTTGGCTTTAGTGTCTGGTCCGACAATACCATCAGCAGTAATGCCGCTAGCTTTTTGGAATGCTTTAACTGCTGCCGCAGTAGCAGAACCATATTTACCGTCAATACCATAACTACCAATATCATATCCCATTTCTTTTAAAGCATGTTGGATTGCTTTAACGCCAGAGCGCTCAGTGTAATTCTAATAATTACCATTTAAAGAAGAAGGTTTGCCATAAGGATTAGTTACAGTGGGGCCTGTTGTTTCCTCCTCTTCTTCTTCCTCGTCCTCTTCTTCTTCATCTTCCTTTTCTTTTTCTTTTTTATTTAAATCAGCTTCTAATTCAATCAAATCATTTATATCGCCAACCAATTCTGAAGTGGCATCAATCATTGGTTGCATCCATTCAACATAATCTTCGGCAAATTCTTTAAATGCTGCCATTGCATCAGGACCAAAAGCTTCTGCCATACCCTCTGCAATTAAATCCATCTAATTAACAATATCATCACTTGCTTTGGAAATTCCACCTTCGCCATCTTCGCCATAAACTGTTTCATTTACAGTTTCGCCGAAATCTGCAATTGAAGTTCCAGCAGCTTTCATGGCTTCTTCAGTATTCTCTTTCCATTTCTTAAAGGCACTTCGCAAATCTTCAACCATTACTTTGGTAGCATCAGCGAATTGATTCTAAGCATCTTCAATACTGCGATAACCAGTTAATTGAGCATAAATAGTTTCATCAAAATTATCAAGATAATCTTTATCAGCACTCATCTTGTATCCAGTAGCATCGCTATATCGTTTCCAGTCTTCGTTAACTGTCTCTTGGTTGTTGGTAATACCCTTATTCATTTCATCCAAGTAATAGTTGCGCTGTCCTGTATAATATTGAGTTAATCTATTTACTTCTGCGTAATATTCTTCATCAGACTTAAACTTAGCACGGTCTAGCTCGCGCAAAGCATTAGCAAGTTCAATTTCAGACTGCAAAATATTATTTTGCATTTCCTTAATGTACTCGCTATTTAATTCTTGCATTTCATACAGTTTAGTTTCATAATCCTATTGAGCTTTCTCTACGGCGGATGCGTCAGCAGTAAATACATAACTGTAATTGCCTTCGCTGTCTTTGCGCATACGAACTTGAGATTTAGCATTTTGAGCTTCTTCAAGAGCAATTTCAGCTAAACGCAATTCATATTTAGCACGCAAATGCTCTAAGTCATATTCACTCATTTGAACATCACTTTCTTGAAGTTCTACAATTTCTTTCTACAAATCTCTTAAAGCTTTTTTAGCTTTAACATTATCTGTATTATCAATAGAATTGGTAATATCACGATTCAATTTACTTAATTCGTAAATTTCTTTATAATCGTCAACATATCTATCAGCGATTTCAGAAGCCTAATCAAATGCGGTTTGAAGAGCATCTAATGAACCATAAGTACCACTAATAGCTTTTTCAAAAGCATTAATAGAAGTATCAACAGCTTGCTCGAAAGCTTGCGCGGCAGCTTCTAGTGTAGCTTCCCATTGAGCCATCATTTCTTCTTCGGCAGAATTAGTTTCAGCAATAATATGGTCCAAAGCTTTTTGAATCATATCTTTTTCTTCTTCGGTCGCAGCGGCTGCGAGCTGAGCGCGCAAATTCTATTCTTCTGCTCTCAAAGCATCTAATCTCTTACGCTGAGAAGCCAAAGTATTAATAGAATTATCAACAGAAGATTGAGTCCATTTACTCATCATTTCATCAGTAATGCCCAATGTTTCTTTACCAACAATGTCAACAATGTTAGCAAAACTTTCCATTACAGAAGAATAATGCTCTAGAATTTCAATCTAAGTTGTAAATTTCTCATTCCAAGCATCAAAAGCTCCTGTAACTTTGTCAACTGCAATCTATTTTAATTCTGCTAATGCTTGTGCCGCAGACATTGCTGTATCACGATATTCTCGAATCTTCTCTATTTCTTCAGCAGTTAAACCTAATTGTTCACCATTTTTAACAATGTCTTCAATAGAAGTTTTACTTAAATCAATGCCATGATTAGCAAGAATATCAGCAATACCTTCATTTGCAGTATTAATCTAATCTCTATAATTAGCAGCTTCCTGTCCTAATAGAGCGAAAGCTTCTGCAACATCATAAGCATCATCTTCTAGCTAAGTCATTAAGAATTCGATATATTTTAAAGAGTCGTCAGCAAGACTTAGTTTTAACTGAACTTCAATATCAACTTTTTCAAGCTTCTAATCATACAATCTATTTTCTAAGTCTTCTAAGCTAGCTTCTTGTTCTTCAAGCAAATTCTAAGTTTCTTCATACTGTTCAAGAATCTTTTTAAATTCTTCGTAAGCTTTTTCAGCTTCCTCAGTACGAGAAGCATTGAATTTAGCTAGTTGCTAACTCATAATTTCATCATAGTTAGTAATACGGCCCTCTTCATCAAAAGTGGCACCATAGGCAGCAAGAGCAGATTTATCTTTCTTCTAATTTGCTTGAATTTCAGAAAGATATTTCTTTTGAGCAGCAATTAATTCTTCTGTCTTATCAATTTCCTAATCCATTAAATCAACTGCTTCCATGCCAAAAGCACGAGTACGGGCTTTATTGATGCGGTCATATTGACGCTCTAAATCAGAAATTACTTCTTTAATTTCATGATAACGCTCAATTTCATCAGAAGCTTTTTTAGTGTCTTTTGGTTTTGAGCCTCCGCCTCCGCCTCCACCGCTAGGTTTTTTACCACTATTACTACCACCGTTTCCAGGAGTGCTACCAGATTTTTTCACAGCACCACCGCTAGATTTATTAGCAGAAGTAACTTTTAATGCTGTTCCAGCTACAGTCTTGGTAACTTTAACAGGAGTAGATTCATAAGTTACAGAAGGAAATGTTGCAACTGCAGAGCCCAAACCTCCTGTAGGAGCTGGAGGGCTATATGGGGCTGGTTTATTGGTAATTGTTGGTTTTAAATCATATCCAACAGTTTCTTCAACTTCTTCTGGCTCATTAACCACTTCTGCGTCAATGCCCATAGAAGATAAATAATCAGTTGCTTGCTATGCTGTCATACCAGCCTATGTGACCATATTACTTAAAGCATCTAAGAATCCTTGATCATCAATAGATGCTCCAGCTTGCAAGTCAGCCAGACCCTATCCTTCAACATTAGCTTTCATAGCTAATAGACTATCCAAATCTGCTTGATATTGAGATTTGTCTAATCCAACTTTTGTTAAAATTTCTTCACCGGCAGCTTTTTGTAATCTCTTGTATGCTTCTTCATCACCTTCAAGAGCTTTTTCCATGTCTTTTAGATTCTCAGTATTCTATAAGAAATCAGCAGATAATGAAGAACCATCAATATCTAATAAATCACCATAAGCATCGGCCATTTCGTCAGCAGTTTCTGAAACTAGATGACCAGTTTTTTTAGCTACCTCTAAATCGCCCTTCCATTTTTTCATATTCTTTTGGGCACTAATAACAGCTTTATCAAAACGCTTTTGATCATTTGCCATTTCATCTAAAGCTTTACCATTTGCCTCAGAATATTTACCAGAAGCTTTTAATTCTTCTGCATAACGTTCAAGTTCATCAGAACTTATATCATATTGCTCTCCTAGTTCACCGGCACGAACAGCTGATTCAAGAGCAGACTTAGCAGCTTTTTTCTACTCATCAGTACCATTAGCCATAACTGCCTAGTAGCTATCAACTTCGGATTTACAACTTTCATATTTGCCAGCCAATCCTAATAAAGCTTTATCATAGGCATCAACACCAATTGTTGAATTAGCTAACATTGAATCTAATTCACCAATCTTAGTTGCTGTTGAAGCTATCATTTCATCCAAATCAGCATCATCTGGATATGCTACATCACTAAACTATTCTACTCTATTATAGAATTCCTATAATTGAGCTTCATACTATTGCAATTGCTAAGTCCATATTGCTGTACCTGTGGTATCACCATTTTCTTGTGCTGCGGCAAGTCCCTCTTTGGCCATATTAATATTATCAATTTGAGCCTATAAATCCTCAGGACTATAACCAATTGCGTCCATCATACCTACAGCAGATCCACCAGCTTTATAATCAGCAATCAAATTTTCAGCTCCGCCAACTTGATTAGATACTGCAGACCAATCAGTAATTTCCTTTCCGTCAACATTCCAACCTGCGTTGTTAAAAGCTTCTTGAGCCGCTTTCTAAATATTAATTTCTTCTCGCTTCATGGAAATCATATGCCGTTGAGCATCAAGCATGGCTTCAGAATCACCAATAAATTGACGACTTCCATCAGACTGCATACTAAATAAAGATTTCCATTCTTCGTTATAATCAATTAATTTCTAATAATCCTCATCGGAAATTGATTCTCCGAATTCCAATCCGCTTAAAATGGAAGATAGTGAAATTAAATCTTCTTTTAAATTAGAAAAATCTGGAATAGCGCCATTGGCTACGCGCATATTATTTGCGAATACCAACCATTCACTACTGGTTAAATCAATCTCATAACCCAAATCTTTCATAATGACTTGAGCTTGATCCATAGCATCCCAGCTAGACCAATCGATATTAGTTAACTATTCTATAACTTTAGACTAGTCATCAACATCAACATCAGCTTGCTACAATATTTTATTAAGACCTGCGATTAATTCGTATCCTGCTTCTTCGCCTTTAGGACCTAAATTCGCCTTAGCAATAGCCGCTTCTAAGCTCTAAGCAGCTCCCAAAGATAAATCATCAGTCCAATCAAA
>JAEIGA010020136.1_pt1 | contig 10166 bp, 6 predicted proteins | sample 9270691 | NCBI WGS metagenome assembly JAEIGA01 (sample SAMN17057246, study PRJNA624740) | gut metagenome | biome: biome; isolation source: fecal sample | host: Bos grunniens | place: China: Xizang | collected 2019
AGACTGACCTCTGAAACCGCCGCACCATGCACCGGCTCTCTTCTGGCCAGGACGTGCGAACATATCAAAGAATACGATACCGGTTACTGTGCCGTCGTTGTCGTATACCTCAAATGCCTCTGCCTCCTCGTGAGGAAGTGGAACGTTCTCCAATTTCTTGAATGTAAGGCCGAACAGTTTGTTTGCAACGTGGAATACACCCTCTCTTACATTATCAATCTGAAAGTATGGAGCCATCTCCTCCTCGCTAAGGTTGAATTTCTCCTTCATTGCCTTCTGAGCGTAGTATCTCCAGTCCCAAGCCTCAAGAGTGATGTTTGAGCCCTCTTTTGCAATGATTTTCTGCATGTCTTTAGCCTCAGCTTTAGCAGCTTTCAATGCAGGCGCCCAAATCTGGTCCAAAAGCTCGTATACAGCCTCTGGAGTCTTGGCCATTCTGTCCTCAAGGATGTAAGCTGCAGCAGTCTCAGCACCCATAATCTGGGCTCTCTTAAGTCTCAACTCAACAAGTTTCTTTATAACCTCCTTGTTGTCGTTCTCATTGTTGTTGTTACATCTGTTAAGGTAAGCGGTAAGGATCTGTTTTCTGAGCTCTCTGTTCTCTGCGTTAGCCAAGAAAGGCATTACACTAGGGTTGTCAAGGCCAAAGAACCATTTGCCCTCCTGGCCTGCTTTCTTTGCTCTTGCTGCAGCCTCTGCAATCTGGTCTGCAGTTAGACCTGCCAAGTCAGCCTCATTCTCTACAACTAGAGTATAGGCAGCAGTCTCAAGCAAAGCGTTCTGAGAGAACTGAAGCTGCAATGCAGAGATCTCTGCGCTGATCTGCTTCAACTCCTCTTTTTTCTCTGCAGGAAGGTTTGCACCACCTCTCTCAAAGCCTTTGTAGATCTCCTCTACTGCTCTAAGCTGCTGAGGGTTCAAGCCCATCTCGTTTCTTTTCTCGTATACAGCCTTGATTCTCTGGAAAAGTTTCTCGTTAAGGCTGATAGAGCTGTAGTGTGCACTCTGAAGCGGTGAAAGCTCCTTTGCAATAGCCTGCAGCTCAGGTGACGATTTTACTCCATTTGCACTGCTGAACACAGCCGATACATTTGAAAGCAACTCGCCTGTATTTGCGTATGCCTCAATTGTATTCTCAAATGTAGGCTCCTCAGTGTTGTTTACAATAGCATCAATCTCTGCAATTTCTGCTGCCATTGCAGCCTTGAATGCAGGGAGATAATGCTCAGGTTGTACCTGCTCAAACGGTGGAATTCCGTAAGGGGTATTCCACTCCACAAGTAGCGGATTCTCAGCAGCCTGGTTGGCACACGACGAAGCCAATACCCCTGCCGAAAGTAGAGATAGCAATACTTTTTTCATATTAAATTAGTGTTAAGTTATGGATTTTCCGCACAAAGCGCCTAGCCCAAGTAGCTCTTTAGCAACTTGCTTCTTGCACTGTGTCTTAGTCTTCTGATGGCTTTCTCCTTAATCTGTCTCACACGCTCTCTGGTAAGACCGAAATACTCGCCAATCTCCTCCAAGGTCATCTCCTGGGCACCAATTCCAAAGAAATATTTTACAATATCCCTCTCCCTCTCTGTAAGGGTAGAAAGCGCTCTCTCAATCTCCTTGTTCAAAGACTCATTTACAAGACCCCTGTCTGCATTTGGAGAATCTGAGTTCACCAACACATCCAAAAGGCTGTTGTCCTCACCGTCTACAAACGGAGCATCCACAGATACGTGTCTTCCCGAAACTCTCAGTGTATCTGCAATTTTCTCCCTTGGGATCTCAAGGATATCAGCAAGCTCCTCAGGTGAAGGCATACGCTCGTTCTCCTGCTCAAATTTAGAAAGGGCCTTGTTGATCTTGTTAAGTGATCCAACCTGGTTCAAAGGCAAACGTACAATTCTCGACTGCTCAGCCAAAGCCTGCAGAATTGACTGTCTGATCCACCAAACAGCATAAGAGATGAATTTGAAACCTCTGGTCTCGTCAAACTTCTCAGCAGCTTTGATAAGTCCAAGGTTACCCTCGTTGATAAGGTCAGGCAAGCTCAAGCCCTGGTTCTGGTACTGTTTTGCTACAGAAACCACAAACCTCAAGTTTGCTCTGGTAAGTTTCTCCAAAGCCTCCTGGTCTCCTTTTTTGATTCTTTGGGCTAGTTCTACCTCTTCCTCAACTGTAATCAGTTCCTCTCTACCAATTTCCTGTAGATATTTATCCAGAGAAGCACTCTCTCTGTTTGTGATTGATTTGGTTATCTTTAACTGTCTCATGTGGATATTTTAACGCGCAAAAGTAAGCATTTTATTTCAATTAAACACCAACTCCATAATAATAAACATCACCATTGCGGTAAACACCCTCAACAAGGAATCCCCTTTTTGTCTTCCCGATAACCTCAAGTGCCTCTTTTACAGAACTTACAGGCATCTGGTTTATATGGGTTATAATAAGGCCCTTCTGCACACCGGCCTCCTTGAATTTTCCTTTTTCAAGCTCTTTTACCTCAACTCCTCCCCTCAACCTCAACTTCTTGAGCAACGCAGCATCAGGCTCACCCAATGTTGCACCATAAATTACAGGATTATCCTCACTTGCCTGGGCAATATCCTGCTGGGCAGAACCCAATACAGCCTCAAGTTCAATCTCCTTTCCGTCTCTGAACACAAGAAGCTTGACTACGTCTTCAGGCTTGTAGGCATTTACTGCAGCCTGTACATCAGACGGGCTCTTCACCTTCTTGCCATTGATTGCAACAAGAATATCCCCCTCATACACGCCAGCCTTATCCGCCGCACTGCCACGGCCCACCTCAGCAACATAAACTCCGCTGAAGTTCCCTTTCATCCCTGCCAAAGAGGCAAGCTCCTGGGTAAGTTCCTGCATTGAGATTCCAAGAAGGGCCCTGCGGACTGTACCAAACTCTTTAATGTCATCCACAACCTTCTTCACAATTGCAACCGGAACTGCAAAAGAATAACCTGTATAAGAACCGGTATTTGAAGCAATTGCAGTATTGATTCCCACAAGTTCACCCCTGGTGTTCACAAGTGCTCCGCCGCTGTTTCCGGGGTTAACTGCAGCATCTGTCTGGATGAATGACTCTATCTTGAATTCACCTCTCATATCGGGAAGAGAACGTCCTTTTGCACTTACAATACCTGCTGTAATTGTACTTCTCAAATTGAACGGACTGCCAATTGCAAGCACCCACTCTCCCAACCTCAACGAGTCAGAATCTCCAAAAGGGATTACAGGAAGCCCTTCGGCTTCAATCTTCAAAAGTGCAACATCGGTAACAGGGTCTGTACCCACCAATTTTGCGGGGTATGTCTTGTTGTCATTCAGGGTAACCTCAATGGTCTCCCCTCCGGCTATCACGTGGTTGTTGGTTGCAATGTAACCGTCGGGAGTAATGATAACTCCAGAACCTGTTCCCACACTCTCCCTTGGCATTGGCTGGCTATAGCCAAAAAAGTGCTCCAGGATTGATGCCTCCCTCTGCTTGTGCCTTTTTACCACCTTCACAAAAACTACGGCATCCACACTGTTCTCAGCAGCATATGTGAAATCCGGAAAATTCTGTTGTTCAAGGGTTATGGCCCTCACCGAAGGTTTGTCGGGAGTCTCATAAAAGAAACTTCCCTTCTCACATGAAGTGTATTTCATTACCGCTACAGATGCCACTGTACTCAACACTACAGACAACAGCAAAATTGTCAAATTCCTTTTCATATTTCCTTCTTATTAAAATTTGGTTTAAAATCTCAAATTATATGCCAAAAGTAATTTTGAATTATTATAAATTATTTTTATATTTGTCAAACCCTTAATATATACTGATATGAGACTGATTTCTTACATTCTTGCCTCATTCCTTTCAATTTCTGTCTGCCTTGCACAGAATGGAGGACAAAGTTTCCGGGTAGGCAAACCCGAGACTTCATTATTCCAAATGGAAAAATACGCCAAAGACTCCACAGCCCCGGCAGTAATGATAAATGACGAATTCTATGTCTACTACAGGATAAGCTCTTCTGCAGATATCTGGAAGTATACAACAATAAACAGGCGAATAAAGGTACTGGCCAATGAAGGTGTAAAATATGCCGATGTTGCCATTCAGCTCTACCATCCCGGATCACACACAGAGGACCTGGATAACATTGACGCTTGCGCCCTGAACTGGGAAAACGGGAAAATTGTAAAAAGCCCGCTAAAAAGAAATCTGATCTTCAAGGAGAAAGTTGACAGGGACATAACCATAACAAAATTTACAATCCCCAATGTTAAAGTTGGAACTGTAATAGACTATACCTATACTATAAGGTCTTCCAGACTTTTGGATATCCCTACACATATATTCCAATATGACATTCCGGTTGCCAACGCCATAGCGCAATACAAGGTTCCCGACTACCTTATCTTTAACGTTGACCTTACCAACAATATTGGAATAGCCGTAACAAAGGAGACAAGTTCAGAGAGCTACCAGCTTGGATACCAGATGGGAAATACCAGAACCACCATGCACGAGAGCGTGATTACCGCCACTGCAAAGGATATCCCGCGCGTAGAGAAGGAGCCTTATGTCTGGAACTACAGGAACTACATCAACAAGATATCACTTGAACTTTATGCAACCCAGTTCCCTGGAGATTTCTACAGGAAGATAACATCAGACTGGGAGGCAGTAAACGATGTGCTTGAACACTCTGACTTCACAGACCACATGTGGATGTCAAATCCGCTGAAGGATGAGACCTCCGCTGCAATAAGCGGAGCAGCAACCGACGAGGAGAAGATAAGGGCAATCCTTAAGCTGCTGCACTCCAAAATCAAATGGAACGAGGACTACAGCCTTGTATCAGACTCCCCTAAAGGGGCCCTTGCAAAAGGGAGCGGCAATTCAGCCCACATCAACTTCCTGCTCAACTCCATGCTTAAAACTGCAGGATTTGAGACCCAGTTCCTCCTTATGAATCCGCAGCCGTTCACCAAGATGATAAAGCCTACCCTGGACAACATCAACCATTTTGTACTGCAGGTGAAGCTTTCGGACGGCAGCCTGTGCTATGTAGACGGTACCAGCATATATGGAGACATCAACATCCTTCCGCCTGAAATAATGGTGGACAGGGCCCATCTGTATGGCGACAACTCCTTCAGCTACATAGACTTGTCAAAGCTCACCAAAAACAATTTCAGGAAAACCATAACCGGAGAAATTACCCCAGACGGTGAAATGCTCCTGTCAGTAAAGGAAACCTACAGGAACATGGAGGCATACTTCCAAAACACAGCTATGGCCAAATTCAGCAATGAGGATGAATATCTTGAGATGCTGGAAGACAAGCTTGGGAGTGAAGTTGCAGACTACTCCTGCAACCAGAGCAATACGCTTGTTGAGCAGAGCTACAAATACAAGAAGGCTCCCGACGGCACCAGCGGCTACATCTACATGAACGCCCTCTTTACACCGCTGCTTGAAGAGAACCCGTTTCAGGCAGAGACAAGGAAGTTTCCTATTGAGTTCAAGTTCAGCTCAACAAAACAGATAGCATACTCATTGAAGCTTCCTGAAGGATACACCGTAGAGGAACTTCCTGCCAGCATATACGCACAGGCAGGAAAAGGCGGAATGACTGCCAGGTTCACCATAACCTGCAGGGACAACCTGCTGACCGGCTCGCTAACCTACACAATGGACAGGCTCGCCTACTCTTCAACTGAATATGCAGACATCAAAAGATTCTTTGAAGTGCTTGTAGAGCTCTCGCAGAAACAGATCATAATCAAGCGTAAATAATAGCGCCATGAAAAAGACAATGCTTGCCATAGCCGTCCTGGTTGCTGCTGGAGCCGCATCATTTGCCCAGCCAAAGAGGATCCCGAATGCCAATTTCATTCCCGACAGCCTCAAGCAGGGAGCATGCGCTGTAGTAAGGACGGACAGTACCATTACAGAGTGCACCAGCCCTCTGATGATGACATCCAGGCATGTCTTCACAATAACCGTGCTCAACAAGGACGGTGCAGAATACGGGCACTTTGTAGAGCACACAAAGAAAGGGAGCTCCCTCAAGGGGTTTTCAGGGACACTGTATGATGCAAACGGTGCAAAGAAGCGCACCTTCTGGAAAAACAACCTCACCTCAACAGGCCTCTCCACAAATACTGCTGACGACTACACCACCCACTATCTGGAGATATCCAGCCCCTCATATCCATACACCATAACGTGGGAGTGGGAAGTATCCCATTCAAACGGATATATCTCCATACCTCCTTTTGCTCCGGCATACTACACGGGGGTGTCTGTAGAGAGGGCTTCATACACCCTTATAACCCACAACAACAGCCAATACAGCAGCAAGGCTGTAAATACAGACATCCGTCCGGAAGTACATATAGAAAAGAACACCAGGACAGAAGTATGGCGCATGAGCGGACTTCGTCCATACAGGGAAGATGCATTCATGCCCCCATCCAAAAGCGTCCTTCCCCACATCTACTTCACCCCTCACGAATTCCATTACCTGGGAACAAGGGGAAATGCCTCAACATGGGAAGAGTACGGCAAATGGCAATGGTCCCTTATGGAAGGGCGTGACATACTCCCTCCGGAGCTCAAGCAGGCCGTGCACTCAATAACAGATACAATCCCATTAAGGCGTGAAAAGATTAAGGCACTGTACAATTACCTGGGCAGGACAACCAGATACGTAAGCATACAGCTGGGCCTTGGGAGCCTGCAGCCCATGAGTGCAGAAGAGGTATATAAAAACGGATTTGGAGACTGCAAGGGATTAAGCAACTACCTCAAGGCAATGCTCAAGGAGTGCGGCATTGAATCCCATTATGCAGAGATAAACACCAAATATCCGCGTATACTCAAAGACAACACATCCGTACTCCAGACCAACCACGTAGTGCTCAAGGTGCCGGATCCGGCCGGAGACCTGTGGCTGGAATGCACAAATCCGCAGATTCCGTTCGGCTACATACATGAAGATATTGCCGGCCACGATGCTGTAGTATACTCAAACGGCACAGCACACATAGAGACAGTACCGTCATACCCCGACACTCTCAACAGGATAGTCTCAAACGTAACTGTAAAAATGGACAACAATGGCGAGTGCCTGATAAGGATAAAGGAAACATATGCCAACCGCTGTGCGGAGCAGCTGCTTGGGCTCTCTTCAGAAGACCTGAATACACAGAAAGAGCTCCTCAAGGGGCAGCTGAAAATCCCGTCATGCACCGTTGATTCAGTATTCATAACCGAGCATCATACACAAAGGCCTTCAGTGGAGCTGGAATATGTGTGCCGCTCCACCAGCTGGATCCGGCACAGCAGCGGCAGAATCTTTATACCGGCATCAATATTCAAGGGGCAACAGGACAGATTCAACCGCAAAAGGGAACTGGACATTGAGATCTCCTCCGGACACGTATGGGAAAGTTCCCTCACTATAGAACTCCCTGGAACGTACATAATGGAATCCGGCATTGCAGATGTTGACACAACAAGCTGCATGGGGTACTACAGATGCTCCTCCAGCATAAGCGGCAACAGGGTGGAGATTATAAGCAGCAGGAAATACATGCAGGGAAAATACCCTAAAGAAATGGCCGGACAAATCAAGGGGTTCATCTCCATTGCAACAAGTCTTGCGGAGAAAAAAATAATCCTCCGGAAGCAGTAGGCTATCTACATTTTTGCTATATTTGTGATTCAATTTTAAGAGATAGAACCATGAAGTTTATTGTATCAAGTACAGATTTATTGCAGGGGCTGTTGCAGGTCCAGAAGGTTATTGCATCCAAGAGTTCACTTCCTGTTTTGGACAATTTTCTCCTTACTTTGGAAGATAATTCACTTACCATTACAGGTTCAGACGGAGACAATACCCTAAAGACAGTTATGGTCATCAATGAGGTTATGGAGGGAGGAGAAATTACTGTACCCGCCAAACTTCTTACAGATTCACTCAAGGAGCTTCCTACCCAGCCAATTGAGTTTGTATCTTATCCCGACAGAGGCATTGTAAACATCAACTGGGCAAGCGGAAGCGCACAGATCCCATTCTCAGGAGCAGAGGACTACCCTACCCTCAAACAGCTTGAGAACCCTACCGTTATAAGGATGAAGGGTTCAGTTCTTGCAGAGGGTATCAACAGCACTCTTTACGCAACCGGCGACGAGGAGCTCAGACCTGTCCTTAACGGAATCTACTTTGACATTGACACTGAGTCTACCACCCTTGTGGCTTCAAATGCCAACAAACTGGTATACTACAGAAGACATGATATCAAATCAGAGGCACCTGTTGCATTCATCCTGCCAAAGAAACCTGCCAACATCATTAAGGCCAATCTTGCCAAATGTATGGATGAGGAGGTTGAGATTACATTTGACAGCAGCAAGAATGCATATTTCAAATTCAACTCATTCCTTGTATTCTGTAAGCTCATTGAGGGGACATATCCTGCTTACAAGAGCGTTATCCCTAAAAACAACACAAATGTGATTACCGTTAGCCGTACAGAGCTCCTTAACGCAACAAAACGCGTTTCTGTATGTTCCAACCAGGCTACCGGCCAGATTGTGTTCAAATTGAGCATGAACCAGATTACAATCACAGCTCAGGACCTTGATTTCTCAATGAGTGCAACCGAGACTCTTGGATGTGATTACCAGGGAGACCCTATGGAGATTGGATTCAAGTCTTCATTCCTTATTGAGATCCTTGGCAACCTTGGTTACGACCAGATCTGCATCATGCTTGCAGACCCTCACAGGGCTGCCCTTATCCAGCCTGCAGTGCAGACAGAGCCTGATGAGGAGATTTGCGCATTGCTTATGCCAATGAGAATTAACTAGTTTTGTCATGCAACTCAATCTTAAGAACCCCATAGTATTTTTTGACATTGAGAGCACAGGCCTCAATGTTGCCACAGACCGTATTGTGGAGATTTGCGCCGTAAAGGTTATGCCTAACGGGGAGAAGGAGGTAAAGACCAGAAGGTTGAACCCTACAATTCCCATCTCGGCAGAGGCTCAGGCTGTACACGGCATATCAAATGAAGATGTAAAGGATTGCCCTACTTTCAAGGAGATTGCAAAGAGTCTTGCAAAATGGATGGAGGGATGCGATTTTGCAGGATACAACTCAATAAAATTTGACATTCCCCTTTTGGCTGAGGAGTTCCTCAGAGTTGGAATTGACTTTGATTTCCGCAAGAGGAACCTTGTGGATGTACAGAATATCTTCCACAAGATGGAACAGAGAACCCTCTCTGCAGCATACAAGTTCTACTGCCAGAAAGACCTTGAGAACGCCCACTCTGCAGAGGCAGACACATTGGCTACCTACGAGATCCTTCTTGGACAGCTTGACAGATATGCTGATACCCTTGAGAACGATGTAAAGAAGCTTGCTGAGTTCTCATCCAAGACCAAGCTTGTAGATTATGCCGGGCGCATAGTGCTGAATGAGAAAGAAATTCCGGTAATTAACTTTGGAAAGCACAAGGGAAAACCTGTAGAAGAGGTGTTCAGGACAGAGCCAAGCTACTACTCATGGATGATGAACGGAGACTTCACCCTCGACACCAAGAAAGTAATTACAGAGATAAAGCTCAATATGAGATAAACTTTATCCTTGCAAATGCGTTAATACAGTGAATATAATAACAATACCATACAGCAGCGGGAGCTTTTACGTGAGGCCGGACACATCTCTCAACAGGGATAGCAACGACTATTTCTGTCCGGAAGAAGTAACAGAACTCGCTGCTGCTGTATTCATTTATGCCAAGGCCATAAAGGCCGGCAAATGCGTTTCTGCAAAGTTTGCAGGAAGATACTACAACAGCATTGGAAAAGGTGTGCAGCTGGTTGCAAACAATCTTATTGGAGACGATCCATGCAACTGGTGGATGGCCCATTCATTGGACAACACCACTTTCATCACCTCTGCAGAACGGCCTGCAGAAGAGGTTCCGGCAGAGTACATAGAGAAGATTAATGCCGCCTTTGAGCTGGCATCAAAATATGTCTCTTTCCGTACAGGAGACTATATTGCAGTAGAAATTGAGCCCCGCAAGATTATTGCAAAGGGGACACCATCCTTTAAAGAAGGGGAAAAGGAGATAAACATTATCTG
>JAEIGA010020137.1_pt1 | contig 10166 bp, 3 predicted proteins | sample 9270691 | NCBI WGS metagenome assembly JAEIGA01 (sample SAMN17057246, study PRJNA624740) | gut metagenome | biome: biome; isolation source: fecal sample | host: Bos grunniens | place: China: Xizang | collected 2019
AGAGCTGGCCAGAGGCCGGCTTCGAGAAGGGCTGACTTGATCTGCTCTGCAGACATCTCGTTTACCTTCTTCACTCCGAAATCCACATACTCCTGTTTCTCATCCGCCTTGATGCGGACCTCAAGCAACTTTCTCTTTTCGCCTCTTACAACCTCTGCTACAGTTCCGCTTACCGGAGATGCGAAGAGGATGTTCTGAGACATCTTGTCAGCCAGGACAGGTGTACCTGCAAGGACCTTGTCACCTTCCCTAACCAGAAGCTTCGGAACGAGGCCTCTGAAATCGGTAGGCTTCACGGCCACAACGTCAGGAACTACCACCTTTCTGGTGTTCTGGGCAGCCACTCCTGAAATCGGAATGTTCAGGCCCTGTTTCAAATAGATGTTGTTTGACATTATATAAACCGTTTTGAGTATTGAAATCAAAATGCGCTCGCGAAGTTAAGTATATTTTCCCTATTTACGAAGTAAAAAGCTCTTTTTTGATACCGAAAATTAGTGTATTTTTGCCGACTCATGTAAAGAAGAGAACAAAGAAGATGGGAACAAAGGGAAACGCTATTTTAGAGGGACTCAACAGCGAGCAGGCTGCCGCTGTGGGCTGTGTGGACGGACCTGTGCTGATCGTAGCGGGTGCGGGATCGGGAAAGACCAGGGTGCTTACGAGCAGGATCGCTTACATTCTTGCAGAAAAGGAATGTGATCCGGCAAGGATCCTGGCGCTTACTTTTACAAAGAAGGCGGCGTCGGAGATGAAGGAGAGGATTGCGGCGATGGTAGGTGAAAGACGTGCCAGAAGGCTTTACATGGGCACATTCCACTCTGTGTTCATCCGTTTTCTGAGGGAGTATGCGGAGAGTCTGGGATATCCGAAGACATTCACGATCTATGATACGAGTGATTCCGTGAGCGCCATCAAGGCCTGCATCAAGGAATTGCAGCTGGATGAGAAGGTGTACAAGCCGAAGGATGTGCTCTCGCGCATATCGATGGCGAAGAACAACCTGGTCACTCCGGGAGCATATATGAGGAATGCGGCGGCAATTCAGAATGATGCTGCTGCAAAGAAGCCTCGAATCGTAGATATCTATGCGCTTTATGCCCAGAAGTGCAAGCTCTCGGGCGTGATGGATTTCGATGACATTCTTCTGAACATGAACATCCTTTTGAGGGATAATCAGGAGGCTTTCGAGTCCATTGCCGGACGTTTCGACTATATCATGGTCGATGAGTATCAGGATACCAACTTCGCTCAGTATCTGATACTTAAGAAGCTGAGTCAGAAGCATGGAAACATATGCGTCGTGGGTGATGACTCGCAGTCCATCTATGCTTTCCGTGGAGCCAAGATCGAGAACATCCTCAATTTCAAGAAGGACTACCCGAACCATCACATCTTCCGTCTGGAGCAGAACTACAGGTCTACTCAGGTGATCGTCAATGCGGCGAATTCCCTTATTGCAAAGAACTCCGCAAGGATTCCGAAGGAGTGTTATTCAAGGGGTGAAAACGGTGAGATGATACGGATGATCCAGGCTTATACCGAGCAGGAGGAAGCTTTGCTTGTGGCTTCTGCCATTGTTTCGAGGATACAGTCTGAACATGCACAGTATCAGGACTTTGCAATACTGTATCGTACAAACAGCCAGTCACGTGCCCTTGAGGAGGCCTTACGTAAACGAAATCTTCCGTATGTGATATATTCGGGCCATTCGTTCTTTGAGAGAGCGGAGGTCAAGGACATGATGGCCTATTTCAAGCTGGCGGTCAATCCTAATGACGATGAGTCATTCAAGAGAGTCGTCAATAAGCCGGCCAGAGGAATCGGAGATACGTCTCTGAATGCCTTGAATGCTGCAGCGGTCGGACATCAGACATCGCTATTCAAGGCTGCATTTGCTGATGACCTGGAGGCATATGGCCTTAAGGCGGCTGCGATCAAGAAGATCCGGGAGTTCTGCTTGCTTCTGAACGAATTGGCGATGAGGGTGCCAAGGGAGGATGCATACGATGTGGCAGCTGCAGTCGCGATGCAGTCTGGGCTTCTTGCTTTTTATAAGGCAGACAATAGTATAGAAGGTCAGTCACGAGTGGCCAACATAGAGGAACTCATGAACTATGTTAAGGCCTATGTAGAGGAGAGGCAGAACGAAATGTTCGAGGAGATGCAGGCAGAAGGAACTGTGGAAGAGGGAGTTGAGTTGGCGGCTTCGGATCTTCCTGTTGTGACTCTGGGAGATTTTCTTGAGAATATATCATTGTTGAGCGCTGTCGATATGGAGGATGAAGAAGACAGTAACAACAAGGTCGCGCTCATGACCGTGCACTCTTCAAAGGGCCTTGAATTCCCTTATGTGTTTGTTGTCGGAATGGAAGAAAACATTTTCCCTTCAGGAGGATGGATGGCTTCAGAGAGTGAGATTGAGGAGGAGAGGCGTCTTTTCTATGTTGCCATGACCCGTGCCAAGAAGGCGGTGGCATTCTCGTTTACTCAGACTCGAATGCGTAACGGAAAGCATGAAAGCAACTCGCCGAGCCGTTTCCTATATGAAATAGATTCATCATATGTGGCGAATCCTCTGGTCAAGGAAAGAGAAGGAGGAGAAGTGCGAAGGCAGTCGTTCAGTTCATGGAAGAAAGATGGCGGATCTTCGCGTCCGTCTTCAAATACATATGGTCAGTCATCCCGTCCTGAAGTTGTGCGCAGGCCGCCGCAGCCTTTGCAGCGCAGGCCTGATCCGGCTCCGGTTCCGGTACGCAGACCTCAGACCGTTCCGGTCCGTGTCCCTGATGCGGATTTCGAGCCGACTCCTATCCTGGAGCTTCGTGCGGGGCAGCGTGTAGAGCATAATCGCTTCGGTTTTGGAAAGATTATCGAAATCACAGGAAATCCGGCAGATCTGAAGGCAAAAATAGCGTTTGACGACCATGGGGAGAAAGTTCTCATCTTAAAGTATGCAAAAATTCGCGTCGTAGATATTGTTCAATAGGTAGAATTTACTATCTTTGTGACGAAGTTTTTCATAGTTTAAGTTTAGGTTAAGTAGCGGGACATTCGCAGTGATGCGGGTGTCCCGTGAATCTTTATATGTTTCTGATAACTGTTTCGCTATCCTCCTTATCATAAAAATTGGAATCTTGGTTCAAAAAAAGAAAAACATGCGTTTAAAAACAGAAAAAAATCATTTTTCTTTATTTTAAACACATTCTTGAAGGCCCTTTCTACATTTGCCACGTCCGCAAAGTCGCGGAGAACAAACGATGTGCAGAATTATGAAAAGGATCTTATTGCTGGGGCTGCTTCTTGCAGCGTGTGATGTCATCGGTACTGATGACATGGGGAAAGGTGAACTGAGGGTGTCGTTTGCCCAGGGACAGGAAGAAGTGACAAGGGCTGTCTCTGAAATTCCGGACACGGGGGATTTCATTCTTACCATATCTGATTCCAAGGGTACACCTGTCTATTCCGGAAGATATGATGATTGTCCGGAGTCCCTTGAGGTGCCGTCCGGAAGTTATACGGTCAAGGTGGTCTCAAATGAGTTTTCCAAGCCGGCTTTTGCTTCTCCTCAGTTCGGAGACGAGCAATGTGTGACCGTTCCCGCTGGTGGAGTTGCGAATGTAAGGCTTGTTTGTGAACAGGTCAACTGTGGTGTCAGACTGAAGGTGTCGCCGGACTTTCTTACTGCCTTTCCGGACGGTGTCCTATGGCTCAAGTCAGTCCAAGGCAAACTGATGTACGGCTATTCGGAAAAGCGTTGCGCATACTTTCTTCCGGGAAACGTGTCTCTGCTGTTGAGCAGAGGGGCTTCTGATGAGGTGCTCATGACCCGTAGCCTCAAGGCTCGTGACATGCTGGTTCTCAAGGTGAATGTCGCCGATGCCGGCAATGGATCAGGAACTGCTGATCCCTATGCTAAGGTTACGGTCGCTATTGATACGTCAAGGAATTGGATAACAGATACTTATGAGATAGGGGGCGACAACTCCAAAGGTGGAGGTGCAGATGATGCGATGACGGTTGCCCAGGCCCGTGAGTCGGTTGGTGCCGAGGATGTTTGGGTGAGCGGATATATCGTCGGAGGTGATCTGTCGTCGACATCCGCTTCTTTCGAATCGCCGTTCCAGTCAAGGACAAATATCCTTATAGGTCCGAAGTCGACCACTTCCTCGAGAGCTTCGTGTCTGTCGGTGCAGTTGTCTGCCGGTGAGGTGCGTGACGAGCTGAACCTTGTCGACAATCCTCTGAATCTGGGTCGCAGGGTGCTTCTGAAGGGTAATATAGTCGAGGCGTATTACGGAATGCCGGGAATCAAGAACATTACTTATTTTGAATTGCGATGAGGCGTCTTCTGCTTTTGATTCCGCTGGTCCTAAGCGCCTGTATAGAGGAGATCGCCATACCCGAGCCTGACGAAAAAGAGGGGAATGGCACAGTTGAGGTGGTGCTGGATATTTCCGGAGGCGGATTTGTGAAAAGTTCCCTCTCTGTGGAGGAAAATCTGATAGAAGATATCTCCTTGGTGATATATCACGACGGGATCCAGGAATACCATGGCTTTTATGGCTCTCCCGGTCAGAGCCTGAAACTTGATCTTGTCGAAGGGTGGTCGTACAATATATATGTGATGGCCAATGTGGGTGAGCTGAAGCAGTATCTGAGGGAGGAGGACTTCAGGAATGAATGCGTCTATTCCATAGGTTCCATTTCCGAAATCAGGGACAGGCTGCCTATGGCATGGAGTGAGATGGGGGTCAATGTCCGTCAGGGGATGGGGAATATCGATGTGCAGCTTGAAAGACTCGTGGCCAAGATTATGTTTTCCTTGGACAAGAATCTTCTGGATGGATTGGATGTCAATTCGGTGCGATTGTGTCAGTGTGCCTCTGCAGTCCGTCCGTTCCGGTATCTCAAGGCTGCAGGAAGCCGGGCGGAAAGCCCGTCCGAGATGATACCGGGTGATGCCGCTACTGAGGCTGATCTCTCGGTCGTCAATGAAGGAGGCAGGATCTGCTTCTATGCTCTGGAAAACTGTCAGGGCATCCTGCTGCCGGATAACGGGGAATCTTCAGGTAAGCTGCCAGAGGCCATCGGCGATGTTTCCGGATTATGTACATACCTGGAAGTTGCGGGCAGATTCGGTGATGAAGGCTTTCTGGATGGCGAGGTAAGGTATCGTTTCTATCTTGGACTTGATGCGTGTTCAAGTTTCGACGTGCCTGGCAATTCCTGTATTGATGTGCGTCTGCAGTTGACCGATGCGGGCCTGCATGAGGTGTCGTGGCGTGTCGATGCCGATGTGTCCGTCAGGGATGGATATGCATGGGGCTCTGTAGCCCAGGGTTTGCATCAGATGGATGACCTGTATGTGGGTGAGAAACTCCAATATCGTGTGGAAGTGTCTGACGAGATCCTGTCTTATGTGGGAGGAGATCTGACTGGGTGCCATCTCTGGTTTGATTCCGGAGACGAGGCTTTGTCCTTCAGCTCGTTGAAAGGGGAAGGCAAGGTTTATGTGTCGGATATATTATGCAGGGAAGTGGCTGAGGGTCAACTGTTTCTGCGTGGACCGGATGGGGAGAAGCTGGCTCTGCTGTGCGCGTCTGTCAGCGTCAGGCAGCCTGGAGTGGTGGTGGCTGAATACTCGTCTGTTGACGGTTCTGAGCCGGTAGAAGGACTGACCTATGCGCAGGAATGCGTGATTAACGGAGAATCTGAGGTGCTGTATGTCTATCTTACGGATGACAGGGGCATGAATCTGAACTCCTCTGAAGCTTATGGGTTTGAGGTCGAGGCTTTTGATTTTTGCTTAGATGGAGTGGCGGGCAGCGAGGTGTTGAGTGATGCCTTTGACGCGACGTTCTCTCCGGGACAGGAGTGTTCGGGTGGATATACGGCGATGATGACGCTTTCCTGCCGGCATGAGGCGGACAGGCAGGAGGCCGGTCTCGCTTTGGCGGAGGCATATGGCAATGCCCGTATCCTTCCGCTCGTGGTCTCGGATAGGATTCATGGTCTGAGCGGACGGTGCGGAGTGTGTGCCGGCATACTTCCGGTGCAGCTGACTCTGGTTGATAATGGTTGGGCCGGATTTCATGATACGCAGTTGTCAATGATTGTGGAGAATGGTTCGTCTTTGCCTTTGGAAATTATTGTGTGCCAGATGGTTGACAATAATAAGACGTGGCATTCCTCACTGCTTACTCCCGAATTGGAGGAGTATGTAAGACAGCATCTGACGCGTGCTGACATTAATTACATCACCGGCAGTGTCAATGCTTATGACCAGACGATGCATGTCTCGACTTCTGAGGTGCATTGCGTAGGAGAAGGAGTCTTTCCGTTGGTTGGAATCGAGACGGATGATCTCATGAAATCCCTCATCTATGACAAGTTCGGTCAGGATAGGATGTACCATCTTGTCGATGTCACGCTCGGTGGATATCGGATATACAATTCGGATGTCAGTCTGGTAAATGCTTTAAGTGACGGGTCTTCCCTTTATGATGCGGTCTACCTGTCAGATTGGAACAGCAAAGGAGTATGGCTGTATAGCGATGATGCCCTTGTGCAGTCTGCCGGCAATTATCTGGTTCATTATCCCAATGTTTCCCCAAAGAGGATTCAGCGTATGAGACAGAGGCATGCATCCTGTCCTAAGCTTGGTCTTCAGATGTGGCATGATGGTCAGGATTTCTTGGGTTGTGTGTCTAATTCTCAGGGTATTGCTTATGGAGTTACAATGACTGTCCGCTTTTATGGAGAAGTTCAGGGATATGTTCAGACTGACCCGAAAGGGATATGGGGTTCGGTGCAGGATAACTATTGTTCCGCCAGTTTCGACAAGACGCTGAAAGGTGTTCCGTTGGCGGATGTCCTTGCAGAGGTGTCGATGGATGGCGGTGCTGTCAGACAGGCGATGGATGCAATCTATGCCCAGGCCTTCGAGGACAAGAGGGATGGAAAGAAGTTCATGCATTCGGCTCATCCGGTCTCAATGGACTGCAAAATGGAGATCTGTGTAGAGGGTGAAAAGGGTTTGGAACTGTATCCGATGCGCGTGTCTTGGGAATACCCATATGTGCGGTATTATCATGCTCAGGATGCTATGACATATACTTGCCGTATGACTGTCAGCACGCCCCGTTTCAACATGGTTACAGTGGAAAAGGACAACTTTGAATGATACCCTTTGAATGACGCTAAAGTACTTGTGTTATAAACAAATATCTATTATCTTTGCGCGTTTTTGAATAACCCCAAAAGATAATACATGAAAAGTTTAAAGTTTTTAATCCTTACAGTCATCGTCGGCATGTTCGCGGGAGTGATCTCAGTGCATGCGCAGACCCTGGTGAAGGTCTCCGGAGTGGTGACCTCAGCTGAGGACGGTCTGCCGATGATGGGTGTGGGAGTCATGGCCGGTCCGGGCAACGGTGTCATAACATCGCTTGACGGAGACTATGTCATCGAAGTGGCTCCCGGAGCAGAACTTACGTTTTCAAGCATCGGATTCGAGGAACAGAAGGTCGTTGTGCCTTCTGTGGCTGAGTTCACCCACAATGTGGTGCTCCAGCCTGAGAGTTTAAAGCTTGATGACGTGGTTGTGATTGCGTACGGAGTGCGCAAGAAGGGAACTGTCGCAGGTTCCGTCTCGACTGTAAAGTCGGATAAGTTGGAGGATACTCCTGCAGCGGCCTTTGATCAGGCGCTTCAGGGACAGGTTGCCGGTCTTACTGTCTTGTCAAGTACAGGTGAGCCTAGTGCTTCCGCTACAATGACAATCCGTGGTACCAACTCCATCAATTCAGGTACAGCGCCTTTGTACATCCTTGACGGTGTGGCGATTTCCGCTTCGGATTTCAACACCATCAATCCTGCCGATATCGAAAGCATGTCGGTGCTCAAGGATGCGTCGTCGACATCGATCTATGGTGCCCGTGCCGCTAACGGTGTGATCGTGATCACAACAAAGCGTGGACGCGACATGTCTCAGCCGAATGTGAATTACCGCATGCAGATGGGATGGTCGGCGATTGCGCATGGAAACTGGGACCTGATGAATACGGCTGAGCGTATCCAGTACGAGAAGGAGCTCGGACTTACAGCGGGACAGAACTATAACTATCTGTCGCTTACAGATGTGAACTGGATGGAGGCCGTGTTCAATGATTCGGCGATGCTCCAGAGCCACGAACTGTCTGTGTCAGGAGCGACAGAAACAACAAACTATTACTTCTCAGGTGGATATTACGACCAGGAGGGTATTGCTCCTGGATCGCAGTTCACCCGTTACTCGATGCGTTTCAACTTCGAGCAGCAGATGTCCAAGTGGCTGAAGATGGGAACCAATACGATGTTCAACTATCAGGACATCGCCCAGGCTGATGAGGGAGCCTATACACTCGTGACTCCTATTTCAGCAGCCCGATTCATGCTTCCTTACTGGAATCCGTTCAGACAGGACGGTTCGCTGGCGTCGATCAACGACGGCACATGGACAGGTTCGGGACAGAACCCGCTTGAGTGGCTTGAGAACAACCCTGTAGCGTACAAGAAGTATAAGTTGTTTTCGACAGTCTTTGCAGAGCTGAAGCTGTATAAGAACCTCGTGTTCAAGTCGCAGTTCGGTGTGGACCTTTCGCATACTACAGGCTTCAGCCAGTCATTCCCGGATTACGCTCCTAACCAGGGAGAGGGTAGCGCAGCGAGAAGTTCAAGCGACGGTCTCAACCTGCAGCTTTCTAACACACTGACATACCGTTTCGATATTGATAATATCCATGATTTCAACTTCCTCCTCGGTCACGAGTGGCAGGACTATCATGTTGAGGCGTTCAGTGTCAGCACTGCAGGTCAGAACAACAATCTTCTCACAGACCTTTCTACAGGTACACGTGCCACTTCATGGACAAGCACAGCGGATTCGGACTATTCGCGTGTGTCATTCTTCGGCCGTGGAGAGTACAACTTCGCCAATAAGTATTATGCTGAAGTTTCACTCCGTACAGACGGCTCATCGCGCTTCGGTAAGAACAACCGCTGGGGAGTCTTCGGTGCTGTCGGCTTCATGTGGGATATCAGACAGGAGGACTTCGCTTCAGGAACATCAGACTGGCTTACAATGGCTCAGGCTGCATTCAGTTCGGGAACATCAGGTAACTCTGAAATTCCTAACTATGAGCATCTTGCACTCGTGGGTGGCGGATCAGACTATATCGGCGATGCAGGTGTGGCACCGATCCAGCCGGGTAACGAGAACCTCACATGGGAGAATACATGGACTACAAACCTTGCTTTCCACCTGGGTTTCTGGTCAAGGCTCAATGTCGATCTTGAATTCTACAATAAGAAGACTACCGACATGCTGATGTCCGTTCCGTTGTCTTACTCACAGTCAAATGGTTACGGATACCAGTGGTCTAACGTAGGTGCCATGGTTAACAGGGGAGTTGAACTTAATGTCAACGCAACAGTCCTCCAGAACAAGGATTTCATCTGGTCTGTCAATGCCAATGTAGGTTACAACCACAACAGACTTACTGAACTCTACAATGGTGTAGATGAGTACGAAACCTCAAATACAAGTACCAAGCTCGTGGTAGGCCATCCCGTAGGAGAGTTCTACATCAACCGCTATGCAGGTGTGAACCCTGCGAACGGTGATGCTCTCTGGTATGACAAGGACGGCAATATCACCACAGAACTTCGTGATGAGGACAAGGTCATGGTCGGCAAGACATATCATGCTCCATGGCAGGGCGGTTTCGGTACAAACCTTTCATGGAAAGGACTCACCCTCAGCGCTCAGTTCAGCTGGGTGGGAGACCGCTGGATGATAAACAACGACCGTTACTTCGATGAGTCGAACGGACGTTTCATGACATACAACCAGTCAAGAAGACTTCTTGACAGATGGAAGGAGCCAGGCGACATCACAGACATTCCTCGTCACGGCGAGTACACCGAGTTCGACAGCCGCCTTCTCGAGGATGCTTCATTCCTCCGTCTGAAGAACCTGATGCTTTCTTACTCATTGCCTGCAGGCATGCTTAAGAAGACAGGCTTCATCAGAAATCTCAGAGTGTATGCTCAGGGCCAGAACCTCTTGACATTCACCAACTTCTCAGGTCTTGATCCAGAGGGAGTGGCAAACGTATATGCGG
>JAEIGA010020138.1_pt1 | contig 10166 bp, 16 predicted proteins | sample 9270691 | NCBI WGS metagenome assembly JAEIGA01 (sample SAMN17057246, study PRJNA624740) | gut metagenome | biome: biome; isolation source: fecal sample | host: Bos grunniens | place: China: Xizang | collected 2019
AAGCGTGAAGAAACAGAATTATATAAAGTACTCAAGCAACGCATTCAGAATTCGGATGAGGAGTTCCATTGTCGCAGATGTGATAATGTGATATACAAACATCAAGTATTCTGTGACAAGTGCGGTCTTGAGTTGAAAATGGATTGGGAGTAGTTTATTATGAAATATGATGTATTTATAAGTTATAGACGAGAAGGTGGATATGATACTGCAAAACACCTTAATGACCTTCTTGTTCGTGATGGTTATAGAGTTAGTTTTGACATTGACACATTAAGAAATGGAGATTTTGACATACAGCTACTGTCTCGTATTGAGGAATGTAAAGACTTCATATTAATCGTTGACAAACATGCATTTGATAGGACTCTTGATAAAACTTTTGATTCAACTAAAGATTGGATGCGTTGTGAACTTGCACATGCATTAAAACACAACAAAAATATTATTCCAGTTTTTCTATCAGGGGTTACGGGATTTCCCGATGGTCTTCCTGCAGATATTATCAATGTTACAAAAAAGAATGGTCCTGAATATAATAGATATTATTTTAACGATTTCTACGAAACATTAAAAAAGAGATTTTTGCATAAACGGAATAATTACAAATATTTCATTGTCTTTCTCACTATATTATGTCTTTTGGCTTTTATTCCTATTATAAGTATTTTATTAGGAGAAACTCCGAAAAGTGACACTCCAGACATTATAGAAACTTCAGTAGATATTAAATTTTATTGTAAAGATTTAGACCCATATGATGAGTTATATGCAAAAGTTGACGGTTTCGAATATAAAATTGACATACCAAATGATGTTTGTTTAAATATCGTCAAACAACAGGACTTTGATTTGGATGGAATTGACGATGTCCTAGTTGAAAACGTACAAGCATGCGGTGGTAATGCAATTGGTAATTCTTACTTTTTTGTAAAATATAACGGTACTGGTTTTTTTAGCGTAACCAATGAATTTGGTAATAGTGTATGGGTAACACCTACAATAGAAGACTGGAACGGGACACCATCTGTTTTAATCTTTGATAATAATTCGGGGTTTAATAGGGAGAAAAACTATACGGCAAAAGAACGATATATCCTTAAACAAGGGAAAGCTATCAGAGTTGAAACATCTAAAAAGCAAGAAATATCCGTTATAAGTGAGGTTAGAAATAGTGACTTCCCAGATGATGCATATGATAAGATTATAACAATGGAATATGACCTTAACAACGATGGTAATAACGAAATATTCCACGTTAAATTTTGGGACAGATGGAATCTAGTATTATTTGACTTAATCATAAATAATAAAAAATACGAATGTTCAACAGGTGGTACCAGAGTAGGTATTTCTTCAATAATAACGAACGGTTACCATGATATTGTCTTGGGTGAAGATGATTTCTATAAGTGGAATGGAGAAAATTACGAATGTGGAGATGATAAATTAGAGATAGTTCAGTAAAATATTTAAAGAAATTACAACAACCATTAACAAGAAACAAGAATAGGAATAACAATAATTTAACAATTTATGATTAAACCAGCAGAATTTATTCACCCAGAAGACGCAGCAGCATTGCGTCAGTTGGAAAGTATCCCTGGATTCCCTGCTCTTGTCAAAAAGATAATGGCACTGGGATTTGAACAATTGCGGTATGGTATGAATATGGCGACAGCAATTCGCCTTTCTCCTACCCAATTACCTAAACTTTACAATCACCTTCCTCCAATTTGTGAGAAGTTAGGTATCCCTGAGCCTGAATTTTACCTGCAAATGGATCCTGTACCAAATGCATGGACTTTTGGTGATACTAAGATTTTTATCACTATCACATCAGGATTAGTAGAGTTGCTCAATGAAGAAGAGTTGGATGCTGTAATCGCACACGAATGTGGTCATATCCTTTGTCGCCATGTGTTATATCACAGCATTGCTCAATATATCCTCAGCGGTGCTGATGCAATGGGGATTTTAGGTTCTCTGACCGTACCTATTCAGTATGCCATTTTGTACTGGTATAGAAAGAGTGAGTTGTCGTGCGACAGATGCGGTAGTATAATAACCTCACCCGAGATTGTTGCTAGCTCTATGGCTCGCTTATCAGGTGGACCGAAGTCTATAACAAGCAATTTGAATATGCAGGAGTGGGCGTTGCAAGCCGATAAATACGAGAAGATAAAGAATGATGGTTTGTGGAACAAAGCATTACAACTCTCTGTCATAATCGGGCAATCACATCCATTCAGTGCAGTAAGAGTTCGCGAAATTCTCAAATGGGAAGAAAGTCCGCAGTATAAGAATCTAATGCAGAATCTGAAGGCAGAAGCATCGGGCAAGAAATGTCCTAGATGCAACAAAGCTATATGCGCAGACTGGGCATATTGCAAACATTGTGGAGCAAAACTATAATCTATATAAATGCTATGAAATGCCCTTATTGTGGATACACAGATATTAAAGAAATAAATAAAATTCAAAAAGTATTAGCAGGCGCTGCAGGTACAATAACAACTTTTGGATTATTGTTAATAAATCCCAACAAGGGACCTGCTATCGAATTTGGAAAGAAGATCAAAAACAAACTATACCCTCAAAGAGAGTATATATGTAAGAATCCCCAATGTAATAAATATTTTAAAGTAAATTTCTAAATCTAAAAATATGGCATGTCCTAAATGTGGTTCTAAAAAAGTTCAGTGTACTAATATGGGTAAGCAAGCATTAGGTTTTACTTGCTCAATGATTGTTGGATTTCCCATATCCGTTATATCAAGAGGAGGAGGAATGGCTGTTGCAAAATCAGTATTAAGAAGTATATGTCCGACAAGGGAATATATTTGTTTAAATCCTGATTGTAAGCATATGTTTTCTGAATCAAACTAAAAACAATAAAAAGTAATTATTATGTTTTTCAACGAAAAAGGTATTTTAAATATTGACGAAATGATCGTCAACAATGCATCTTTCAAGGCTATTATGGAAGATGAAGTAATCACCGAAGAGGAGATTAAGGCACAATCTGACAAGGTTGTATCATTGCTTCACGATATGGAGGCAAAGTATAGCGAAGAGCAACTTGCAGAGATCAAAAATTTGCTTGTAGAGTCAAGCGTGTTGTACGCAGTGTACAATTTTCATTCAATTCAAAACATTAACAATTAAGAACTATGTCAACTTTTAGCACAAAAAAGATATTATACGGTTCAACATCTTTGATTCCTACTATTGCAAACCGTATTCAAGAGGAGTTTCAGAACGATGGCTACAAAGTGGCTATGGACGCTTTGAGCAGCGGTGGTTACGACATTTCAATCACAAAGGGCGGCGTATTCAAGGCTGTACTGGGTATGACAACCGCATTGAAAGTTACCTTGCTTCCTCAAGGCAGCAACATCCACTTTGAAGCCGGTGTCGGTATTTGGGGACAGCAGGCAATTCCTACAGTTATTTCGATGCTTTTCTTCTGGCCTGTTCTCATTACTCAGATTTGGGGCATGGTAGAACAGTCAAAGCTTGATGATAAGGCTTTGGACATTGCAAAGGACGTAGTTTATATGAATAACAATAATGGTGCAGGCGCTACTACTTCTAATGGTAGTAAGTTCTGTACAGGATGTGGTACTCAGAATGCTGAATCTGCAAACTTCTGCTGTGGATGTGGCAAACCTCTATAAAATTTGTAAAAATGGATAAAAAAGAGATTGAAAGAATCTGTACAAAAAAGGAAGATGCACTTTTAGACAAGTATTTCGGCAACTTTGTATACGAGGCAGCAATCGCTCGCCCGGAAACCATAGGTATATATGAAAAGGATTTACCTTTACGTATAGAAGCTGAATATCGTACTTTCCTTGAGAAACTTTGGGAATAGATAGCTCCAGATGATAAGCGGACAATCAAGGATATACTTGATAAGGGATATAGTAATTTAATGACAGAGGATGATCGTGAAGGTATAGTTGATGCTTATCGCGATGCCCGGCATCGCACTATATGGGAACGCATGACTAACAACAATCATAAAGATGTCACTTACCATAAAGATTTACTGGAAGTATATGCACGCGAACTTCTATTCTGGACAAAACTTGATTTTTTGGAGGAGGTTATAGACTATGAAAAATACTTACATGAATCATGATGTATTTATAAGTTATTCAAGTCTTGACAAAGAGGCGGCGCAAGCCATCTGCCATGTACTTGAACAGAATGAAATCAGATGTTGGATGGCACCACGAAACATTCCTCCTGGTTCTGATTATGGTGATGTTATAGATGAAGCTATTAAAGCATGTAAAACAGTCGTTGTATTGTTCTCTGAAACAGCATCTACTTCACAATATGTGAAAAGTGAAATAAATATAGCTTTTGAAGAACAAAAAACGATAATACCTTTTAGGCTTGACCAAACTCCGTTAAAAGGTCAGAATAGACTTATTTTGAATAAAACTCATTGGATTGATGCTTATCCCGATTACAAAACAAAATTTAATGATTTGGAGATAGCGGTAGCTTCTTCTGTAGGCAAAAATGTCCAAATAGAGCAAAAAACAATCACTATATCGAAAAAGATAAAGCAAAACAAAAAGTCTGTTGCAATTACAATCTGTTTAATTGTTGTAGCAATTTTGGCAATCTTGCTTTATCCAATTATAGTTGAGCAATTGCACGTTTATACCTATGACAAACAAGGTCTGCATGTTTCTGTTAAAGGGCTTTCAATTGATCAAGAAGAAGCACTAACCGCTATTTTAGATGATATGGTATTAGTCGATGGCGGGACTTTCGTTATGGGTAATACGGAAGAAATGATGGATTATCTTACAGATCAGGATAGCTTGAGCAGAAATCCCCATGAAGTGGAATTAGACAATTACTACATCTGCAAGTATGAGGTCACCCAAAGTCAATGGAGAGCATTTATGCCCAAAGAGACAGATGGGAAATGCATAGTTAACGGAGAGGACAAAGGCAATACGGCAATGGACATGTTGTCATGGGAGGATGCGAAAACATTTGCTGATACGCTTTCCGTAATTACAGGACTCCAATTCGCATTGCCTACAGAGGCTCAATGGGAGTTTGCTGCAAGAGGTGGCAATAAGACGCATCGTTATGTTTTCTCAGGACATGCATGGGATGCAACAGAAGTTGGATGGACATCTTTTGAAAAACTTACATCCGCTCATGAAGTTGGCGGGAAGCGGTATAATGAATTGGGACTTTATGATATGACAGGCAACGTCTTTGAATGGTGCATTGACTATTATGAACCCTATTCATCGGAAAAACAGATTAATCCGCAAGGGCCAAGCAAAGGACTGAACCGTGTGCTGCGTGGTGGGGATTTTCGCATTAGCAATGACTTTGATATGAAAGTATCAACAAGATATTTTGATTCACCATTTGTAAATAGAAGAGGAGCTGGTCTCCGTTTAGTAATAAACATTGAAGATCAGGACTGACATGAAAAAGACACTAATAATAACTTTAGCATTATTGGCAGTGTTGCCGATATTAGCACAGGAAACAGCTGAGCAGAAAGATGCAAGAAGACGTGCATTTATTGATGACTTCCTCGCGACCTATGAGGCTGCATACGAAAAGAAAGAGATTGAGTACATCAAGAATTTCTTTAGTGATGATGCTTTAATTATCACAGAGACAATGAAACTTAAACCCACAGGAAGCAAAGAAACAATCCCATCTGCAAGAAAGACTCGACCTTATCAAACTGTTGTGGAGAATCGCGCAGAATATATGGGGAGGTTGCAACGCATCTTCGATGCAAATATATCTATAAAATTGAGTATTGCTGGAAAGAAAATCCGTCAACATGCCAAATACCCGGAGATTTACGGTGTGAACTTCACGCAGATATGGAAAGATCAAAATGGCGGTGACAACTTGGAAAGTCAGATGCCTGGCTTTGTTTTCCTGATGATTGACTTCAAGCATGGTGAACAGACTCCTGTTATTCATGTTCGTACTTGGCAGCCCAAGGACAATATTGAGAAAGAACAAGACAAGTATTTCCTTAGAGACTTTATGATATATGAAACGAAATAGACTTCTTTATTTTTTGCTTTTGTCGTTGCTATCTGTATAGCCAGATTTTCTTATGTCACAAACATTACAGGTGGCTTTAGATTCTACTCTAAACATGAATCGTACATCTTCTGCAGGTACGACAACAATATTCTTTGATAGCAGTATAAAAGACCTTAGTATTTTCTGTACAGATGATAACCCCGATGAGCCAATTTTTAAAGTCGGAGAAAACTTGTGGTGTATGTATATAGATACAAAGAAGGACATAGACTACGATGATGTAAGTTATAGGAATTTTCTTATACATAGCCCTTCTTCTGCAGAATGTTATTTAACCACACCAATTATTGAACCAAATCAAGTATTGTATTATACAATAAAACCAAAATGAAAGTAAAATTGTCTACAGACAATAAAGTTGATAGGACGGCAAATAATGGAGAGGCTAGCATTTTCTTCGACTGCAGGATGAAAGATGTTAAAATTTTATATGTAAATGGAGCTAAAAAGGAGACAATTACCAAAATAGACGAACGATTGCAGTGCATTCATGTAAACGTCAACAAAGACCTTAAAACAAAAAACTTGTGCAGTCGCACATTTGTATTGAAAAGCGGTAACTATCCAATCGTTCTTTTTAAAACAGGATCAATTAGTCCAAACCAAGTCCTTTATTATACTGCAATGGAATCAGAGGAGCTGAAGGCGCAATTGATGGAAATATCTGTCCTAGATTAACAATAAATTCGGTTAGTTATGAATTGTTTGAAAAGTGTTTTCATAATAGTAGTAATTCTATTTGCTGGTACAAGAATTATGTATTCTCAAACTCTGAAAGTAGAATTGAGTCCAGACAAGTCGAAGGTAGACCGTTCTGTTACGAATGGGACGGCAACTATCTTCTTCGACAGTAATGTCGAGGATTTGAGCATTGTTTGCACAGATCAGAATCCAAAAGAACCGATTCAAAAGATTGGTAATAAGTTCTGGGTTATGCATGTCAATCCAAAGAAAGATATTGAAATGGATGATATTTGCTATCGCAATTTTCTGTTGAAAAGCCCATCATCAGCAGAGTATTATCTGGCTACACCAGAGATTGGGAATAATCAAGTTCTGTATTACACAGTAGTTTTACCTAAGTCGTATCCCAAAGTGTTATCAGCAGAATGGATATTTAATAAATCTGGGAAATATGGATTCAGAATCGCTTATGGTAGAAGGTATGGGCTTTTGCTTGGGTGCTCATGGGGAGAATATCGTCCCTCTGGTGACAATATTAATCGCGTAACTACAGATTGTGATTTAATAGGTGCAAAACTGAAAGGTTATATTAAAACTACTGTTTATGGGGGAATGAGAATGGGATTGCTTAGTAAAAAAGACATAGGAATGTATTTAAATCTGGGATTAGGATACGGAGAATATGGCCGTCAATGGGAAAATAAAAATATAGTAGAAAACAGCAAGTATTTTTATTCGGATTATATTAAAGGATTGAATGTTAATTCAAGTATAGGGCTAAATCTATTTGGGACTCATTTATCCTTTGGAATAGATATGATTATGTCAAAGGGTAAGTTTGTTATGGAACCTCAGTTTGGGTTTGGATTAGCGTTTAATACAGGAAAGTGGTTTTAACCGAATTAAATAAATGCCATGAAGATGAAATTTTATATAAGTTTTGCTTTAACTCTTTTGCTCCTAAGTTCTTGTACTAAAGATGAATTTTCACCATTAGACTGGGGGCCAGATCCAATAATTGAAATAACTCCTTTAGCCGTAATTCTAACTCCATCACATCCTATTGATACTGTTGAAGTTAGAACGAATTACGACTATTTTAGTATATCAAAACCATATTGGGTTTCGATAACCAAAATTGAAAATACGCCAGCCGTGATTGTATCAGCAACAGATTTAAGGAATGATGATTTTCGTGAAGGTTACGTAACTATAAAAGTAAAACGGGGTGACAAACAGTTGTCGAGGGACTTTGTCGTTTTACAATTTAAGGATAATTTGTACGAATAGCTTTTATAACGATGAAACTGATAAATTTTTATTTATTATTACTTCTAGCTCTATTTTTTCAAAGTTGCGCAAAAGAACTCATTGATGAGGCCTCCTTTAAATTAAGCGATGGAGGAAAAACTCTGGAAATACATATCGATAAGGGGGAGACTTTAAAAACAAGACTTGAAAGTATTAGTCCCTGGGGTATAGAAACCATGATTATTTCAGGTGATATAGGAGGACATACTTTATCATTTCTAAGGGAATTGTCTGGAGGAAATGACTCTGAATTTTTAGGAGGAAGAAATCTAGGCGTCCTTAACATTAGCAATGCTGCGTTTTATAGCAGCGATGAAGTATATTATGTTAGAGAAGAAGAAAACTTAAAAATTGGGGGGGTGCATGGTATTCCTCCTTATGCTTTTGAGAATTGTTATGCATTAAACACTGTAAAACTCCCCAATCCTACTATTGCCGGTTATTTTAAAATTGAACAAGGTGCATTTAAAGATTGTCTTTTGTTGAGGTATATTGATTGGGGTAAATGTCGAAAAATAGGAAAAGAAGCATTTATGAACTGTAGTACATTGGCATTGGGAGAACCATTAATACTTCCTGAAGGTTTAGAGGAAATAGGTGATTATGCATTTAAAAAAACGATTCCATTAGATGTTGATTTGCCATCAACTGTAAAGTTAATTGGAAAAGAGGCATTTTCTCCAATATTGGGTAACGTCATTATTCGTTCTGTAGATCCTCCTACTATAACTAATAACTCATTTGTTTTTGATGAAAAAAGTGATAAAATCTTGTTTGTCCCTATAGAGTCTGTTTCAAAATATAACATAGAGCCATACATAAGTATTTTTTCTGAAATCAAAGGACTTGATAATTAACCTTTCAATAAATATAAATGATTATCTCTAATACTCCCCAAAATGATATTTATATTTCAACATAGAGAGTTAAATATGAATTAATGACTCAAAAACAACATAAATATACATTATAAATGCTACCTTTATGATGCTTTTAATGATTTGTAGAGAATAGAGGATAATCATAAATAATAATATCTCGACATGAAGAATAATTATCTTTTTGAAATAGTAACATTTAGAAGTTGTATTCTATAATATAAAATATAATGATATACTTGAAAAGTTCAATAAAGCAAAGGAAAATACCTTGCTCGAACGCATTGAAGGAGACAATATAGATGATATTATTGAGTATCGTAGTGCTTTGATGAAATATGTACGCGTGTCGTGCGAGAATATGGATCTGAAAAAGTTAAATCTCTCGCTAAAGAATCTGACAAAAACGCAGAAAGAAGAGACTATATACCTCTATCACTTAAGTTAAAAAAGGGTGATAAGGTTGATGTTGAGTTCAATGTTTATGGGGAGACTCGCTTGGCATCAGAATGTAAATCTATAATATGGCAAGGGGCTTTTACAAAATGTTCATTTGATTACTTTGTTCCCAAAGATATTGATGTAGAGGAACTAAGTTGTGTAGCGTTGCTCTCTGTGAATGGTGTACCAATTGGTGAGATGCGTTTTATAACAAGGGTAATCGAAACGCCAAGGCAACTGAATCCTGAGATTATCGCTCACAAATTTAGTAAGGTATTTATATCATACTCACATCAGGATGAATCGAAGGTGAAGTTCCTACATGAAGGTCTGGAGCTTGGCTCTGTACCTCATTTCTTTGACCGCAAATATTTAAAAGCAGGTGATGTCTTTCCACAAGTGATACAGGATTACATCAACTCAGCAGATTTATTTATCCTCTGTTGGTCAGAGAATGCATCGAAAAGTGAATATGTCCAAAAAGAACGATTGCAGGCTCTTGAACGTGCTTTTCCGCAGGTACAGCCAGAAAACGCAGCTAAGCTCAGGATATATCCCATGAACATTGAACCACGTGCAGAACTACCAATCGATATGAAGAATTATTATCATTTTGGAGAAATCTAAAGCCAGTGTATAGCATATGAGTAGTATTCAATCGGTATTAAACAAAATCAAGGATGCCTTTTCATTGTACACTATTTCGATTTTCCCATTACCTACAGAAAAAGGAAT
>JAEIGA010020139.1_pt1 | contig 10166 bp, 11 predicted proteins | sample 9270691 | NCBI WGS metagenome assembly JAEIGA01 (sample SAMN17057246, study PRJNA624740) | gut metagenome | biome: biome; isolation source: fecal sample | host: Bos grunniens | place: China: Xizang | collected 2019
ACATAGGTATGTATAGCTGTTTCTGCAGCTTTTACTACTGATTTGCGGAAAGGGTCATTGTCCTTTTCAAAAATAATAGAAAAAGACACTTCCAAACCCGAAATGCGGATGTCATCTTCTAACATTCCGCTTTCAATTAGACTTTTTCCAGTTCCGGGGTAGCGAACGTGTTGTAGTGCGTCAATGATTTGTTGTGGATACATAGTTTCTTCCGTATGAACGATAATCGTCTTTTTCTATTTCTATATCTGGTTCTATGAGTGAGAGCATCTGAGGTAGTTTCCATGCGATATACTTGATGGTTAACCCGCGATCTAGCCATTGCTTCTCATAGTGGGTTTGCAAGCATCTTGCCTCTTCTATTTTGGTACTCGCATCTGCTTCGTATAGGTTATTTGTGTTCACCACGATAGGATAATTATTCTCTTTCACCATAGCATCTGTATAGGTGTACAAGAATGGACTATCCGTCTTGAGATGAATAATGCCATCTGGGCGCAACACCTGACGATAGCGTTCCATAAAATAGGTTGATGTCAGTCGTTTGGTCACTTTCTTCATTTGTGGGTCTGGGAAAGTGATCCATACTTCATCTACTTCGTTGGGTGCAAAGAAGTGGCACAACATTTCAATGTTGGTTCGCAAAAATGCCACATTAGTCATACCTGCTAATTCTGCCTGCTTGGCACCTGCCCACATACGTGCGCCCTTGATGTCAATACCAATATAATTTTTTTGAGGATTGCGCTCAGCCAACCCTACAGTATATTCACCACGTCCGCAGCCTAACTCTAGGACAATAGGATTGTTGTTTTTAAAATAGTTGTCACGCCAATGTCCTGCCATAGCTAGTACTGCGCTAGTTTCCACCTCTTGTGCTCCACATTGAAACACGTTGTGGAAAGTTTCCATCTCCGCAAATTTCTTCAGTTTATTCTTGCTCATAATAAAAATTCAATATTCTACAATATCCACACCAACACTTAGAATACCCTTCAATATTTCTTCGCGCATACCATGTTCTATCAAAATACTATAATTCCCACTTCCATAGCGAACAGGCTCTTCATATATCAGTTCTAACTCATATACATGTGCGCCACGTCCGTGCCATCGACCAAAGTCGTCTGCCAAAGAACACTCAATAGTATCTATATGTGTGCAAAAACTATCACGATATTCTTTTACAAACATCCAAAGGTTTTGATAAGGATACTGCCCATTGTGTCGCACCACAAAGCGTATGCTGTAATCTTGTAAACTATCAATTGGTGCGTATGCGAAAGATAGTATAGAATCTTGATGCCAACCTTTTGTAGGCAGGTCTGTCGAATGACAATACAGATGACCTCTTTGACAAGAGGTAAGCAAACAAATAGCAAATACTATGTATAATAACAACTTACGCATCATTATTCTTGACTTCCTCTATTTCGATTATAACGTGCTTTCTTATTGCCGTCTCGACCTTCACGTTTGCGGTCATTATTACCTCCTTGGCGTTTTTTCTTGTCAAAACGAGTCAAGTCGTCTTGTCCTACCACATTCTGATAGTCAATTTTCATAGTTTCCACCACAGTTTCCTTGCCACCAAGTGATACTGGTTTCTCGCCTCTCTTGTTGATTTCGATGATTTCTTTTGCTCGCTTATAGGTGATGGTTTGCAAGTTAGCAGGATGGTGCGAATCGGTGGAATATGTAACTTCCCCCTTGAGGGGATCGGTGGAGAACAAGTAATAGGTGGCGTCCATCGTTTCCAAATGTACATGACGAGAAGGCATCTTTTTTACAGCCTCTTCGTATATAGGAACCTCGTAGTTTAAGCAACACTTGAGTTTTGCACACTGACCAGCCAACTTCTGCGGATTGAGCGATATATTTTGCAATCGTGCGGCATTAGTACCCACGGAAGAGAATTGTGTCATCCATGTAGAGCAACAGAGTTCTCTACCACAAGGTCCCGTTCCTCCTATTCGTCCCGCTTCTTGTCGAGCTCCAATCTGCTTCATTTCAATGCGCACGCGGAAAGTCTCGGCATACACCTTGATCAATTGGCGAAAATCTACACGTCCCTCTGCAATGTAGTAAAAGATAGCTTTACTGCCATCACCTTGATACTCCACATCACCAATCTTCATATCAAGTCCAAGTGATTTTGCCAATTGACGTGATTTGATCATCGTATCTTGTTCCTTTGCGTGCGCTTCAGCAGCGCGCAATTTATCTTCATCGTTGGCAATGCGTATGACATTGCGTATCTCGTAGCGTTCAAGATTGATGTGTGATTTTTGTATCTGTGTGGTTACCAATCGTCCTGTTAGGGTCACTTCACCCATATCACAACCAGGATTAGCCTCTACCATGACTACCACACCTTTTTCCAATGGGAGCTGAGAAGCATTATGGTAGTATGCTTTGCGAGTGTTTTTGAATTGCACCTCTACTAAATCCGATTCATCACCAACCTTTGGTATATCACTCATCCAATCTACTACAGGAAGCATGTGATGCGAATTGCGGTTACATGACTTTTTGGTAATGTCGCATGAGCCATTATCTATAATAAAATCTTCTTTCATATCAGGAATCTTAATCTTTAAACAACGTGTATGTTAACTTATTTCTTTACAGTTACAATCATTTGTAAACATAAGTCAAAGAAGATAATCTTAGCATTACCATTTTGGGATATTTGCTGTTCTGCTCTACTTAGTTCTTCCATCATACGCTCTACATTGTCTTCATGGATAAATGGCGCAAATTTACTGGAGAACTGTCGTTCATCTTCTGTTTGATAGTTCATTTCTGCACAAGAGAAATTATATATATAGTTTTCTCTTATCTGCCGTTGTGCATACTGCAGGAATGATTTTTGCTTTTCTCTTCCCACTTTCGCATCTGCTATATCTAGGCTCCACTTGCGTAATTGTAATAGGGCGCTATAATCTTTTTTTTGTCCTACTAACCATGCATTACGCATCAGCGCAACGAAATCATTGAAATACTGCTTGTTTTCAGCGCAATCGTTTAATTGTTTGATTGCAGTTAAATAACTACCATTTGCATTGTGTGCAATATTATTGATAGTGGTGGCTGAGATATCAGGATTATTTTGCTGCAATGCATGTGCTATTGTATGTTCGCTCAAGCGTGGAATGCGAATTTCTTGTGAACGAGAGATAATAGTGGAAAGTAGTAATTCGGGCTGTTCGCTTACAAGCAGAAATAGGGTTTTAATAGGAGGCTCCTCAAGTAATTTCAATAGTTTATTGGCACATTCGATATTCATTTTCTCAGGTAGCCAAATAATCATTACTTTATATCCGTCACTAAAGCTTTTGAGTGACAACTTTCGCAAAATTTCTGTACTTTCTTTTTCGTAAATGATAGCTTGCTTTGTCTCTATTTCTAGTGCTTGGTACCAATCGTCCAAATTGAAGTAAGGCGTGTTGGTTATAATACTACGAAATTTATCTATATAACTATCACATACATCGCCATTGTCGCTTTTTACGATGGGAAATACAAAATGCAAGTCAGGATGCTGTAGCTTTTGATATTGCAGACAAGTGGGGCACGTACCACAAGAGTCTTCCGCTGTGCGATAGGGACATGCAATATATTGCGCGTATGCAATAGCGAGAGGCAGTTTGCCTATTCCAGACATCCCCGTAAATAATTGCGCATGGGCAATACGCCCATCGCTGACAGCTTGACGGAGTTGTTTTTTTACATCTTCTTGTCCTATGATATCACTAAATCTCATCTTAATATTGATGCTATGGTACTAATAACGCATATGTAACTCACATTATCTCTCACCTTTCAACGCGCGCTGTAATTCTCTTTTGTCGTCTGCTGTACGCAGGGATTGTCTCTTATCGTAGGTGTGCTTACCTTGACAAAGGGCTATTTCCATTTTTGCAAATCCTTTATCGCTGATAAAAAGCCGTATAGGAATGATAGTTTTGCCAGTATCTTTTACTTGCCGTTGTAGTTTGTTGAGTTCCTTGCGAGTCAAGAGCAATTTGCGATCCCGTTTCGCTTCGTGGTTCATATAACTGCCAAAGCGATATTCTGCAATATGCATTTGCTTTACCCATAACTCGTTACCCACAAATTGGCAATATGTATCCACTAACGATGCTTTGCTCTCACGAATAGACTTGATTTCCGTTCCGAAGAGTTGAATCCCAGTGGTGTATCGGTCAAGTAGTTCGTAATCAAAGGTGGCACGACGATTTTTGATATTTATATTGCTCTTCAATCGCATAATTAACTTACAATCGATTTGACGTTATTTCTCAGCAAGAATCTTGTTTCTCAATTGCTTGCAGCATTGTGTATTGAACGTATGTCCTGGTCGGAGCGCTATAATACGCCCCTGAATTCTATATCCACAGAGTGACATATCACCAATCAAGTCCAATAATTTGTGGCGAGCTGGTTCGTTAGGGTAGTTTAATGGACTCAAATAACCCAACTTGGTAGCATCCAAACGTGGTTGACCTAATTTGTCGGTCATATAGTCTAATCCTTCTTGCGATATAGGTGTCTCATAAATCACAAGTGCATTTTGCAAATCGCCTCCTTTGATGAGTCCCATACGAAGGAGAGGTTCAATCTCACGCACAAAACAGAAAGTGCGAGCTAAAGATAATTCGCGCTGATAGTCGTTGAGATTGCGAATTTCAGCTTTTTGTTCGCGAAGCACGCCAGTAGGATAAGTGATAGTCACCTCTGCTTCGTAATGATCACATGGGAGAATCATCATCTTATTTCCACGTTCGGATACATATTCGATAGGCTCTTTAACTACATATACCTTCCGCTCTGCATTTTGCTCCTGCAAACCTACTCGTTTAATAGCTTGTATGTAAAATTTAGCACTACCATCAAGAATCGGCATCTCAGGTGCATCCAAAGAAATCAGGCAATTATCCACTCCCATTGCATGGAGTGCAGAGAGAGCATGTTCTACTGTAGAAACTTTCCATGCTCCACATTCTAAAACGGTACCGCGCTCTGTGGCCGTTACATAATCAGCAAGTGCCTCATAGGTAGGTTGACCATCGAGGTCTGTACGACAAATGCGAATGCCAGTATTTTCTTCTGCTGGAGAGAAGGTAGCATGGATATATAGTCCTGTATGCAATCCTTTGCTCTCAAAAGAAAAGGAATCTTTAATAGTATGCTGTTTCATTATTGTGGTTTTTTAGGATTGATGATTTGTTGCCATTTTTGTTTGGCAAACTGCCAAGTGTTGTTGATGAGCAACATTCCCCAGTGCTCATTTTCTTCTGCAGCAACATCCTCAATGTATTGTTCTGTAGCTTCTGCAGCACTATCGGATATTATGAGCAGTTGATCTCCTCTTTCCAATTCTGAAAGTCCTGTTGGAACAAAAAAATCTTCTCCACGTCTCACCATGATGACCAATAATTTTGTATCAAACTTAATATCTTTCAAGCATGTGCCATTAGCAATCATATCGTTTGTTACCTCCATTTCAATAGCAACCGACTCGACTTCCTCTGGTAGATCAATATCAAAATGTACAAGTTTTTTGTGTTCCTCAGGAGGCGTAGTAAGATGTAACTTTTTTGCCATAGCAGAGAGAGAGGTTCCTTGTACGATTAACGACAAGAGTGTACATAAAAAGACTACATTGAATATAAGATCTGCATGTGGAACGTCATGTGCTTTACAGAGGATAGCAAAAATGATAGGAACAGCTCCCTTTAGCCCTACCCAACTGAGCATCAGTTTATCATAGATTCGGTAGTTCTTAAAAGGAATCATGCATAAGAATACGGATAGTGGACGTGAGATAAACATCATTACTACACTTATGATCAATCCTGCTAAAATGACTTCTAACTGGAAGAGTTCGTGCGGGCGTACCATCAAACCAAGCACAAGGAAGATTACTAGTTGGCTGAGCCATGTGAGTCCATCAAAAAAACTACGCGTTTGGCGTTTGCGTGTGAACTTGCTATTGCCTATCACAAGACCACCGATATAGACAGCCAAATATGTGTTTCCTTTTAGGTAATAAGTAGCAGAGAAAATGAAAATACACGCTGTAAGCACCATGATAGGGTAGAGCGACTCGTTGCTCAGTTTAGACTTGCGCATGAGGTTAACGATACCCTTACCAAACAAAAATCCCATCACTGCACCCATTACCAACTGCACCACAATATCTTGCACCACGGTGAGTGCAGTGACGCTACCACCCGTAGCCGTAACGACGCCTATGAGCGTGGTCGTGAGTACATATGCCATAGGGTCGTTAGCACCAGATTCAAGCTCGAGAAGCGGACGTAGGTTGTGCTTGAGACCAATGCCATTGGTTCGGAGAATGGAGAATACCGATGCCGAATCTGTGGATGACATCGTAGATGCCATTAGCATTGCGCTTGCCAAACTCACAGAGGCAACCGCACTAAACCAACCAAAGATATAGTAAATAATAACGCCCGTAATAAGCATTGTGAGCAGTACGCCTATAGTAGCTAAGGTGAGTCCAGGGTTGATGACGGGGCGGATGTCCGACAACTTGGTATCCAATCCACCCGAGAATAGTATGATACACAAGGCTATTGTGCCAATAGCCTGTGCAGAACCTACATTGAGCATGTAACCTACACCATCTTCATTGACGAGTTTGCCTAATCCATCAGGGCCAAAAAGCATACCTACAGCCAAAAATAGAAACAAAGCTGGAATGCCAAATTTATAACCGATTTTATCGGTAAAAATACTCGCAAAAAAGAGTAATGAAAGTACGAGAAGAATAAGTTCTACTTGCATGTTTTGTAGTTTAGAGAAAGTTTTTAAGGGTTATAAACCGAACACCTGTTTGATTGCTTCTTGCCAATAGTCAAGTGGGTGATAACCTTGTACGATACGTGGTCCGCCCTCCATGGGACAAAGAATGACAGTAGGGAAACTACGCACTCCAAATAGTGCTGATAGCTCGGGCTCTTTTTCTGCGTCCAGCGTATATACGTAGATTTCTCCTTCGTATTGTTTGGATACTTCTTCAAGAATAGGGTGCAACTTTTTACACCAACCACACCAAGTGGTAGAGAAATCGATCAAGCATGGCTTATCGCCAATGTATTTCCACTCAGGCTGTTGATTCGAAGTAAAATCATAGTAGCAGACTTTCTTTTTAAAATCGGCTGTAGATAGGTATGTTAACCCTTCTGCCATACTTGCAATGGCAAAAAACGCTAAAAAAAGCGTAAAAATAAATCTTTTTTGCATGTTTTTTCAAATTAGGCTGCAAAATTACAAAAAAAATCGTAACTTTGCAAACTTTTATTCATATTTGTGTAATATGTTATTTAATACATCTTCTATTCGTGAATATTTGTGCGCTTGTCCGACGGGTCAACTATTTGTGCTTACAGATACGAATACCGCAGCGCATTGCTTACCTATTTTTGCTGATTTTATAGGAAATCTACCGTATCATCTTATGACTTTGGATGCAGGTGATACGAATAAGAATATAAATTCAGTGCAATTGGTTTGGGAATTTTTGCTCAAAAATTGTGCCACGCGACAAGCATTATTGGTTAATTTAGGTGGTGGTATTGTTACAGACTTAGGCGGTTTTGCCGCAGCAACCTATATGCGAGGTATTCGTTTTGTGAATATTCCTACCACACTTTTGGCTATGATAGATGCATCAAGTGGTGGTAAGACTGGTTGCAATTTCCTTGGAGTGAAGAATGCTATAGGTACTTTTACCCAACCATTGGATACATTAATATGTCCTTCATTGTTGAAATCATTGCCTGCTACTGAATGGTTGAGTGGGTATGCAGAAATGCTTAAACATGGGTTGATAGCTGACAAAAAACATTGGCAGGATTTGCTAGCATGGGATATTCACCAACAAGACATAGCAACGCTTACACCACTCATAGCGGATAGTTTGGCCATTAAGAAACAGATAGCCGAAGCAGACCCGTATGAGGTAGGGATACGCAAAGTGCTGAACTTCGGACATACCATAGGGCACGCCATAGAGGCTGCGTATATTCATCAGGGGTTGCAACCATATCACGGATATTGTGTGTTTTGGGGAATGGTAGCAGAGGTATATTTGAGTGTGGTACATGCAGGTTGCCCTCGCGAAATTCTAACCCAACTCACACACCTCATGGTGGAATACTATGGCAAACCAGAATGCAACTGCCGCCAGCGCGAACAATTGATGGAGTACATGATGCACGATAAGAAAAACAGAGTAACCACCACTTCGCACCCACAAATCAATTTCACGTTGCTCCGTGACATAGGGGCGCCCATCATCAATCAAGAATTATCAAGAGCAGCGATTAATGAGGCACTGGAGTATTTGTTTAGTATTTAATCGTTCTTGTTGACAAAATAATTAGGTTCAAAAAAACGATAGAAAAGAAAGAAATTGGATGTGAAATTCAAATTTCGTCGAATTTTCTTGCATATATGCAATAATTATTGTACCTTTGCCCAAAATTTACTTCAACCCCATCTAATATATGAAAGTTTTACAAGAAATGACCGCTGCAAGGTTGCTGCAATTGAAAGCCATCAAGTTTCAGCCCAAGAACCCTTTTGTGTGGGCTAATGGGTGGAACTCCCCAATGTATTGTGATGATAGAAAGGTATTGTCTTACCCTAAGATGCGCGATTTCATACGTTTAGAATTGGCTCGCATGATAGCAGAAATGTATCCTGATGCAGACATCGTGGCTGGCGTAGCAACCAATGCTATAGCCCATGGTGTGCTGGTTGCAGAGCAATTGGGTTTGCCATTTGTCTATGTGCACCCACAACCCAAAGACCATGGATTAGAAAATCAAATAGAAGGTGATTTGCGCCCTCGACAAAGTGTGGTGATAGTGGAAAACCAAGTAAATACAGGAGAGAATATATTGAAAGTGGTAGAAGCTATTCGCAACAATGGTTGCAAGGTATTAGGTGTGGTATCAATTTTCGATTATTGTTTTGCTGCGACCAAGCGTAAAATGGAAAAAATAGACGTATCACTCACATCGCTTACTAATATCGAAACGGTACTTCGTCATGCTGCTGCTTTGGGTATAATAGATGATGAACAACAACAAATAATAGAACAATGGCAGAGTAATCCTGCTAAATGGGAGAAATAATATGTCGGCTACTAAATATGAAAGCAAGATAGGACAAATTTTGCACAATGACCAAAAGGTATTTGCTGTACTTAGCAACCTCGAAAACCTAAATCATTTTGCAGAATTAATCCCAAAGGATAAAGTGAAAGAATTAGAAATCACTTCCGATTGTATTCGCATTAAGGTGGATGGATTGGCACAGAAATTTTCTATCCGTATCGTAGAGAAAGAAGAGTACAAAACCATCAAGTTCGGCATGGAAAATTTACCAATGGATGTGAATATGTGGATTCAACTCAAATCGGTGGATGAGCAAGATACACGTATAAAACTAACCATCAAAGCAGATATTCCAATGATGTTCCGCATGATGTTTGAAAAGAAACTTCAACAAGGATTGGACCAAGCAGTAGATATGCTATGTCAAGTACCCTATCATCAGTGGGTATAATTCGAACCATGTTTATACAACTAAAAAGCATATGGGCTATAAAAAGAGAAAAAGACGTATTCGTATACATAGAGAAGGTCGTAGCATGATTGCTACGCTGGCATTACTGATATTTGCTATCAATGTACCAATGTTCATGTATATGCCTACTTGGTTGAGCGCTATTACGTTGCTACTGACAGCTACGCTGTTGGTGTTTGTGACTTATTTCTTCCGTAATCCAACGCGTATTGTGGAGGTGAGTGATGATAATCTATTGATAGCTCCAGCTGATGGAAGAATCGTAGTGGTAGAGCCTACTATGGAGAATGAGTACTTTCATGAGAGACGTTTGCAGGTAAGCATCTTCATGTCTCCATTTAATGTGCATGCCAATTGGTATCCTGTGGAAGGAACAGTGTTGGTATCAGAACATCAAGATGGTCGTCATCAAGGTGCATGGTTGCCTAAATCCAGTACAGAAAACGAGCGTTCGCTGGTAGTGATAGAAACAGAATCGAAAGTACAACTAGCTGTTCGTCAGATTGCTGGTGCTATGGCACGTCGCATAGTGACATATG
>JAEIGA010020140.1_pt1 | contig 10166 bp, 18 predicted proteins | sample 9270691 | NCBI WGS metagenome assembly JAEIGA01 (sample SAMN17057246, study PRJNA624740) | gut metagenome | biome: biome; isolation source: fecal sample | host: Bos grunniens | place: China: Xizang | collected 2019
AGTCGAAGAAATCAACCGCCTTGTCCTTGCTCCGTTTGCGGTCAACCGCAACGGTAAACTTGCAGTATTCCGCGCCGCTCGATCCGACCTTCTGCTCCGGATCCTTTGTCAGTCTGCCCTGAATCTTAATGCTGTTCATTGATTCTGCTGTTCTCCTCTCTTTACATATCTCCGGCCCCAAACATATCGAGGTCGATTGCGTCAGTCAGTTTTTTGCTCATTCTGCACCAGGCGCAGTTTTCGCAACGCTCTGGTTCGACGATACCGGCACGAACCGCCTTGAACCGCTCCATCTTCTCCGCAAGGAAATCGATCTCCACGTCCAACTGTTCTTGCGGAATGCGGATCACCGCGATGTCTGGCGGATCCTCCTTTGTGATACACGCGAGATAGGTCGGCAGCTTTTGCCCCTTGCGCTTTTCGTAGATCATTTGGTATATCGCCATCTGCAACGGCCAGTTCCAAGCGGACGCAAAATCGACTCTGCCTTCTCCGTCTTTGTACACCGGCTTAAAGTCGCGAACGGTCTTGAGATCGACGATCCGCTTGTCATTAACCTTGTACGAATCGCGCAGAACGTCAAACCGGCACTTGAACGGAACCCCGAAAAGCGTTGCGGTCATAACGGCCTGATGCCGACCTTGCATGAACCGCATGAACAGCGGATCGGCTTTAGCGCGTCGGATCATCTCGTCCGCCTTGACATACTCCGCTCGGAGTTTTCCGTCCTTGCGATACAGTTCATCGGAATGTTCCGAGCGAAACCGTTTGAATGCAGATTCCGACTCAAACGCTGCGTCCACATACGAACCGACCATCAGCGCTTCTGTTTGCGGTCTTTCGTACTCGCCGGACAGAATTGCCATTGCTCGGCTCTCACAGGACAGAAATTCCTTGACGAGCGACGCAGACCAGTACCTGATGTTCGACTCCACGCTGTGGTAGTTGTCGCGGTTCAGCTTGTAGCGCTTTTCGTAGATCACGCTAACACCTTCTTTTCTCTTGGCCTTTGGTTTATTCTCTGTTCCGACCAACTTGCCCATCGGCAATTTGATGGTTCGTAGTTCCCATTCACGTCGATGCGGTCAATCGTTAGATCGTCCTTGTATCCATTCTTCAGCGCCCAATCACGGAACGCTTCAAACGAACTGTTCCACTCATCGCATACGGATATACCGCGACCACCATAGTATTTGTATCCGGTTGCTGTTGGTCTGTTGCATCTTGCTCTCATATCCATCCAGATGCAATAAAGACGCGTCTTGTACATATTGTGCGTTACCCTATGTCCGACGCTTTTACCGCAGCCGCACGAAACGACATTCCCTTTTCGCAGATCGTATCCTCTTGCCATAATGGTATTTCCGCAATCACATCTGCAAATCCATTCAGCACCTCGATGCGTCTGCGAGTAGTGCCTACTTATGACCGTCAGTTTGCCGTATCTGTTTCCAGACTCGTCAATCACATCCTTATTCCGTTTTCTCATCTTTCATCCTTTTTCGCTTCGAGTTTCTCCTTCTCTGCCATCGCGCAATCCATACAGAGATTCTTGCCGAATTTCTTGCGGGTGTTCATGGCAAACTGTTCCGGAGTCAACCCGGCAGCACCTTCAATGATCGTGCTACAGATTTCGCAATGGAGCGGTTCTGCTGCCGTCTGCTTTGGAAGGGATTTCCTCACACGGAGCGCGTCCACCACGTCGCCAAACGCCTTTACTCGCTCGGAACCGATTTGGATCTTCTTGCCGGACCAATCTTCGATGTAAGGCGAACCAATCAGCTTCGCAATCATCTTGCAGTTCGTGCTGTTGAGGATCATCGGTTTCTGCTGTTCTTTCCAATGGCATACGATACATTCCTCGCTCTTGCCGTCGGATCCAGTCACCTTTTCTTGACGAACAAAGTCAATCGTCAAGATGATGTCCTTTCCGTCTTCCATGGCGTAAGTGCCAAGGAAATCCGGATTTTGGAGTTTCTTAAAGTGTGTTTTTCCCATTTGTTTCTCCTCTCTTTTTTATTCATCATCATCCTCATCGGGATAATCATTAAAATAACATTCCTCGTAGTCCGTTGATCCGCATGACGGACACTCGTAGTACTCCTCTTCCGGATACCCACCGTTACCGCGATTGATCGGTTGAAAGAATTCGTAACCGCAGTTCTTGCACTTGTATCCGGACGGTCCGGAAACAAACAGACCAAGTCCATATCGTCTTGCCATAATCTACACTCCATACCTCAATGCTGTCGTTGTAGGGAAACGATCCGATTCCTCATACCGCATTTGCTTCTCGACAATTCGGTTTGCTACAAACTGATCCGAATCGGACTCAAACAGATCGATAAATCCGTACTTGCGGTCTTGCCATTCGAGCCACATCGGTTCGTCGCAGTTCTGTCCGATGTCGCGTAGTACGATTTGGAGCGCACCTCCCCAAGCGTTGCCGACCGGCTTTTTACTCATTATGCGGACACCTTCTTCCCGGAAGATTCCGCAACGCTCAAAAGCTGTTCCAGGCGAGACGACTTTTCCCGTTCGCGCTTCAACTGATGCTTCGCGATGCCTTCGCGCGTTTCGGCTTGCAGCCGGAGTTCGCGCTCGTTTTCGTACAACGCCCATGTTCCGTCCGAAGCGATCCGCTCTGTCTGTTCCTTGTCGATCCGATGCTGCTCGATCTCTTTCTCACGCTTGGAGTCAATGCTCTTCCAGATCAGCACCGTCCCGCATATCGCGCAGATCGAGAATGTGATAAGTCCAAAGATTTGTACCGTCTCCATCGTTTCCTCTCCTTATTGTTTGATTTAGTAGTTCGGTTAAACCGTTCAAAACTGTTTGATTTGAAATTGTGCTGTTCATATTATTGTTCATTCATCGCACAATAAAAAATCCAATGGTAGTTCCAACGCTTTCGACATCGCCACAGCGGTCGATGCCTTCATGTTAGGAACGTCGCTGCTTTCGATTCTTGCAAGCGCAATACGCGTGATTCCGACCTTATCCGCCAGTTCCCTCTGCGTCATGTGCTTCTCGATCCGTGCTTGCTTAATACGCGGTCCGGTCATCGTTTCTCCTTTTCTGCTCGTCGTGTTTGATTTGCTTGTTTGATTTCGTGACTTATTTTAACACCAACGTTTGACCTTGTAAACATATTTTTGCATTGTTCATAAATAGTTAACAACTTGACAAATTATTTAACATCGATTATTATAAGAAAAAAAGGAGTTGATGATATGAAAATAGGAGAGCGCGTTCAGCAGTTCCGAGAACAGCATGGTTTATCACAAAGGGAATTTGCTCGTCGTTGCGATTTAAGCAACGGAATTATTAGTTTCATTGAAAATGGAGAGCGCCCAAATGGTGAACCTTATATTCCGAGATTCGCAACAATTAGAAAGATCGCGAGAGGAATGGGAACGACTCCAGAAGAATTGATTTCCGAATGCGAGGATTTTGATATTGACGTTTCGGTCGGTTCGGAAGAAACTCCACTTGTTTTGGACTTTCTGCGCGAATTGCAAAATCAATCAGCGGACGAGCAAATGCTGATTCAAGTGTATCGTTTGATTCCGATTCAACACAGATTTGAAGCAATGCAAGCTGTTATGGACATTAAGCGCAAGTACGAAAATGAGTAGTGTCGCATTATACATCCGCGTATCATCGGCAGAGCAAGTCAAGGGGTACTCTCTCGAAGCGCAAGAGGACCTCTTGAGACGCTACGCAACGGACCATAACATGACGGTATATAAATTGTATGCCGACCAGGGCAAGTCGGCAAACAAGGCGCTCTCAAAGCGCACAGCACTATTAGAAATGGTCGCTGACGCCGAAGCAAAGAAATTCGACACGATTCTGTTCAAAGACATTACAAGATGGTCGAGAAACTCTTATCACTATTGGATTATCCAAGACCGTTTGGACAAGTGTGGCTGTTCGTGGATTGCTGTCGAGCAGCCGTTTTTGCAGACGAAAGACCCGACCGGCAGATTCCAGGTAAGCATCATGCTTTCGACCGCGCAGCTCGAATCCGAGAACAACAGTCAGCGCGTTCGGTTTGTTAAGAACAGCATGGCGCAGAACAAGATCGTGCCGTTCGGAGACAACAAGGCCCCGCTCGGATACAAGGTACAAAAAATAGACGGTCTGCGCCGTCTTGTAATTGATGACTCCACGCGTGTGATGGTTGCCGATCTGTTTCAACACTTACTGACGCACCGCAATGCGGCGTGGACGAGACGATACATAATGGATCAGTACGGCAGAGATTTCTCATCGTCGTATTTCAGCCACGTCCAAAAGAACCCGATTTACTGCGGTATATACAAGGACGTCCGCGACTTTTGCGAACCATACATAACCGAAGCGCAACACGAAATCCTATGTAATTGGAGTAGCTCATTCCGACGTGCGGAACATACTGAACAGTATATCTTCCGCAGACTGGTTCGGTGTAAACGATGCGGTCGGGCAATGCAACCGTCATTGATACGCGGCCACATATACTATCGTTGTCCGAGCCGATACCTTGAGAACAAATGCGGACTCGGCGCAACGGTTCGTCAAGACCGAATCGAACGGTTTCTGCTCGAATCGATCAGACCGGCATTTAACGCTTATAAGTATAAGGTCGAACTTGAGCAGAACGAGCGGAATAATACTGATAACTCCAAGCGGATCGAGCGCCTACGCGACAAGCTGAAGCGCCTTACCGACTTATACATAGACGGAGCGATCTCACGCGACGAGTACGACCGCCGTAAAGCGTCCTACACCGCCGATATTGCCCGCTTGGAACCGCAAAGGGCTGTTGATATGTCCGAGTTGGAAATGCTCTTAAATCAACCGTGGGAAACGCTATATAACGAATTGGATTCGGCAGACGCAAAAGCATCGTTTTGGCGGTCAATAATAAGTGTAGTCTATTTTGACGGCAAAAATCTATCGATTGATTTTATATAGCCAATGTTTGCGTAATAGACCATACTACAAGGATTATATCCTATTACACAAACAAATCACCCCGCACCGAATCGGTACGGGGTTTTCTGTGCCGGATGATTTGACCGGCGCCGGCGCGGTAAAAGAGGAGCAAAACCCGCGCCGAAACTTTGGTGCGTTAATCCAATTTCTCTATGTCAGGCATGTTGAACCTCTTAATCGTCGTAGTCAACACCGTCAATCGTTGTCGCCGCCGCTCGTATATGTGTAAGACGGATAGCTTGATGCGGTCGATGCGGTATACTTTTCATTAGTTGTGCGTGATTTTTGCACAGAAAGATAATATCCGCCACCAATGAGTATGACGTATATTGATTCGTATCTGCTATTGTAAACATCATAGAAAACAGGAGATATTCCGCTGTCGAGAGCGGCTTTTATTTCTTCTGCCGTCTTGTCCATCGTGTATGTATGAATGTTTCCGTACTGTACGTGTGATATAGTTACAAGCATTCCTGATTCTCCTCCGCCGCCCGATTTTGTGTATTCAACAGTAATGTCATCGGTGAGGTAAGTGCCGTTTGTTTCGAGCACATCCGTACCGCTATCATTCAGCGACGCAATGGTCGCATTGTTATATTTGATTTCAACATCTGCCATATGCTCACCTCTTAATCGTCATAGTCAATGCCGTCGATGGTAATCGTACCATCAGCAGTTACTTCAAAACTGCAATCAGGAATATCGGTCGTACCGATTGAAACACCACCAGTACAAGTTATGTTGCTTGTGTCGTAAAAAGGAGATGAACCTTGTATACGGACAGCAATGCCATACGCAGTTGGAGTTACATTATATGTGCCACTTCCAGTTGGTGAATTAATCTCGCCAAGATATACGTTGTCAGGATCGGTGGGGTCACTGCTTACTGCTTCGTACACATAGCAATGATAGAATTCACTTGCATTAACTGGATTCGTCAGCGACACGGTAACTGTATAACCGCTCGACACGGCGTGATGCGCTCCGTTGTACACCGTCAACTGACTTGTGCTTGAACCGTTGACAGTAATTGTTCCCGCCGTTCCGCTTGATACATACCCTGCGGATACCGTAGGCGTTACGGACTTGGAACCGCTAACGCTTGCCGTAATCAATCCGCTTGTATCAACAGAAATGGTCGGGTTCGCCGTAATCGTCGTTGCGGGCGTAGAAGCAGAACCGCTCGGCATAGCGTTGACGGTAACAGAGGACAAACCATCATAACCCGAATCGGGAGAAACGGTCTGCTGTGATGTGGACGGAGATACGGTTTTGCTTTGCAAGGTCGCTCCGCTCGGAACGTATTCGCCTGTGACGGTTGTTCCATCGTTCTTCAAAGCGGTATACCCACTCAACAGATTCGCCGACGTGACGGTCTTGTCCGTTACATCCATCAGCGTCGTGCCGTTCAAGATTACTTTTGCAATAGCCATGTCCTCACCTCACAGACCGTTGTGCCACACATCAATGATGCTTTCATACGACATCTTGCTGTTGTACGGCGAATGCGATTTGTACAGATAGTGCTTGAACGTAATCGTTGATTCGTCCTTGTCAACAAGAGCAGCCTGCCCTGTTGCGAAGTACGTTGCGTGGCATCTCATGTTGATAACGGGTCTTTTTACCGTGATCGTAGGAGAATTCGTGTTGCCGGACGAGGCAGGTGCTTGGTTTGCCGAATAGATGCCGTATGTTTGTGAATAATTCAGCGTTCGCGTTGATGCATCCGTGTAATAGAGCATCGCCCACAAGTTTTTCGTAGCGTCTAAAACAACGGCGTTGCGCGTCTTGGATGTCATGTTCGCAAAATTGTTCGGACGCTTTGTCACGCAATACCAATTGTCGCAAACAACATGGGTCAGCCGTCCCTTTGCGGTCGTTTCGTTGGTGTAGACGAGATTAATGTCGATCAGAAATCTCGAATAATAGTCGTTAAGGTTGACATTGGTTGCCGTGAATGTTCCGACATTTGCCGTTGCAAGCATTGCTGTCGCGGTAGACGAAGGAGTCCAAGTGTTGAACGATGTATCCGCGAATTTGACTGTTGCGGAATAAAGAGAATCGAGATACTCCAATCCGTACAATGACGAGGATGTAATTTCGACAATATCACCGCCGTGCGTGTCTTGCGTGGTGACAACCGAAACGCCACTATCGGATTTTGTTCCGAGCGTCCGTGTCCCGTCAGCTGCGTAGAAATATTTCCCGCTTGCGACATCAGATGCCGTGGCGGTGGTGTCTGTTACATCCGTGAACGTAGCAAACCCGCCGCCATCTTTCGGCAAACGGACGGATGGCGTATCGAGATAGATAGCACCCATCAATGAAATGTTCTGCGCCATAACGCACCTCGTTAAGAGATAGTCAATACCTTGGTGGTGGAATCCTGTGATACCGTTGCAGAGGTCAGCGATCCCGCAACGCCGAAGATGGAAACGCCGCTTTTGATGTTGCCCGCAACAAGGTTTGCGTCACCCGAAACGGTCTGCTTTCCCGTGAGATACGTTCCCGCCGCGATCTCTTGGTTAGAGGTGGACGGGGTGATCGTTGCCGCGCCTTTTGTGGTAACCGATGCGGTCAAACTGACAGAGGAGTTGCCCGCCGTGCCAGATGCGACATAACCCGCAGATACAACGGGCGTGACGGATACGGACTTTGTAAGCGTCAGCGTGTTCGTTCCTGTCGAAACAGCTGCGGACGAGCCGCTAATCGTTGCGGGGGCAGTAGCAGAACCCGCAGAAACCGCTTTGGTCTGTTGCGTTGCGTAATATCCCGCAGGGACGGTTACGGTGTCACCCGATGCGGTAATGTCCGTTCCGGTCTTCGTGTCGATTGTGCCTGTGTATTTCGTGCCGCCCGCATACGCGGTATTGCCCGAAAGCATTTTCGCGCCGGAATCGAGTGTTGCGTCCGATGTGTCATAAAATGCGGCAGTTCCGCCGCCCGATTTCGGAATGTTTACCTCGGGTACATTTTGGTAGGTCACGCCATTGATGATTACGTTCTGTGCCATTGATGATTCTCCTTATGATACTGTTAAAATTGATCCATTCCACGTTATCAACCCGTAATTTGATGGGATCGGATTGATCTTTATATCATGCGCCATGTGAAACCCGTTTGTTCCAAGCGTCTGCGTCTGTCCGCTCGGAGTCACCTCATAAGGGCCTTGGTATTCCTCAAGCACCGGCACATAAACAGTTGAGTCGATCGACGCGCCGAATGTTGTCGCTGCCGAAAACCGCGCGTTCAGGTTGTCGTTGTTTTGAAATGTTGCGTTAAGACCCATACGCAATCTCACCGTCCTTGAGGATTGCATCTGCTGTGGTTGTCATGATGTTGGACGCTACGGCGTTTCCCTCGCTATCAATCGCACGGATCTGCACGAACACGGTCCGCGACCGCGCAGACAGTTTGAGAGTGTCCGCTTGTGATAAGGAAATTGTGATTTTATCCTCATCGATTGTCATGTCCTCGTTCGTCTTCTCGAACAAGACTTTATCGTTTTGCGAGTACGTTACGAACACGGTCATGTTGCGTAGATCAAGGTCAACCGCAATCGTATTGGTTGGCGTTGTACCTCTATACATGGGGTTTGCCTTTCTGCTCCGTTCGGAGCGGTTATTAAATGTAAAATCCGACTGTTTCGATCCGAGGATCCCGACCGCCGTGTAGAATGAGTTTGTACATCTTGTCCGATTGCGGTCTGTATCCGGCAGCCGCACCGTATCCACCATAGGTCAGGAACGCACCGCAGTTTACCGTCTCAATTGACTTGAACGATACGGACTTGTTTGATCTGTCATAGACCAAGTGACTCCGAGCGTGTTCACGCGGATCATGGTCGTGTCCGAATAACGCGAAATCGAACCCTTCGAGGAAATCGGATATGCTGAACGATTTGAGATCCTTTGCCTTGTGACAGCAGAAGCCGATGTACCGCTGTTGCCTTGATTCGTGTCCATCCGCGCCTTTTCCGACCGCGATGTCAACGACCGAATACGCGGACCTATACCGCTCGGAAATGCCCGCAATAGCCGCAGCGTTATATAATGGGTACATTCCTTGACGGATACTGCGATCTTCGTGATTGCCGTCCACGATTGCGATTGTGCGGTCCTTCAACGCTCGGAACTGGTCCGTTACAAATTCTTGCTGATCGATAGGACTCATGGTCTGCTTGAGCGGGTCGCTTCGACTGCCGACGAGCGCATCCTCAAGCAAATCTCCGACCCATACGACATATCTGTTCCGGGCGGACAGTATGTGCTGTTTGAGCCGCATATACCGCTTTATGTCGAAGCATTCGTTTCCGACGTGAAGGTCGTGAATCGGATAGACCTCGACATCATCAAACTCTTTCGGACACTTGAATATGATCGGCTTTGTTTCAGGATACATCGTTGCCCCTCTTTGTATCCGGATTATTCCGAATCAGCTTCGTTCGAATCGGTCGGCTCGTCGTACTGAAACACGTCGTTCTCGTTTTCATCGCTCGGAAATACATCGTCGATGTAGTTCGTGAGGATCTGTGTCGATACGTCCTTGTGATATACGCCGGTGCTGATTTCAAGCGTCGCGGCTAGGAACGTTGCGATTGCGATGATCGTGTTGTTGATCTGCTGTCCATACGGCAGATTCCAGATCGTGCAGAGTGCGAGATACAATACGCCTACCGCGGGCAGCCAACGCTGAACCTTATTGAGGATGTCGTACAGTTTGTTTTCGAGTTTCATTTCGGACTCCTTTCCTATTTTACTCTTGAAGGACTAACTCGCCGTTCGCGTTTTCTTTGAATGTTCTTGTAAGAGTGCGGACTGTATTCTTGTCCGCACCGCCGAATTGTGAAGAGAGGTGAAGCACGGTTTCAAAAAACGAAACACCGCCGTCCAAAACATAATTCGTGTTTTTGCTATAGACGTCATGAAACATCGTGCCAAACGAAACAGGGTCAAACGTCGATCTTGTATACGATAGCTTTTTCTCGCCATTGTCAGTTACGACGTAGATCTCTTTCGTATTATATGAGCCATGGATGCCGTCTTCAATGTGGTTCATCCGCTCCGCGTTAATCGGGGTTTCGTTATCCACCCATGTCTGTTTATCGTATTCGTATGCCATACTTACTCTCCTTGAATAGTATCGTGCGGTTTCAAATGCTCTTCGTAATATGCCTTGATCTC
>JAEIGA010020141.1_pt1 | contig 10166 bp, 9 predicted proteins | sample 9270691 | NCBI WGS metagenome assembly JAEIGA01 (sample SAMN17057246, study PRJNA624740) | gut metagenome | biome: biome; isolation source: fecal sample | host: Bos grunniens | place: China: Xizang | collected 2019
ATCCTTTTCACAGTGGAAAATGGTGTAGGGGATATCGGGCATAGATTCTGCCCGATGAAGCGGGGAGCGGGAGGCAAGAATATCACTCATTTCACCCTCGCAGTTGCCAAAGGCACTGTAAAACGTGCGGGGAAGATCCTCGCGCTCGTCAAAGTGATACACAAGGTCGCATACAGGGCAGTTTGCCACACATGCGCAGGGCGTTTTCTTTGCAAAAAGACTGTATATTATAGCGGAGTAGCCGCCCATACTGTATCCGGTGGATACGATTTTGGGGTCTGCAAGCGAGTAGTGCTCGCAGAGAGTATCTGCGATCTCGTCAACATAGTCTACCGCCTGCGCATTCATCCATGCCCACGGATTATAGTAAGGCACAACGTAAATTATGCCCTGCTCGGCAAGCTCAAGCGCATCTGCGGGATCGGCATTTATCATAACGTTGGAATTGAGTCCGCGAAACTCAAAAACAATTCCCTTTATTTTGCCGCTTATGAGCTTATCGTTTGAATAAGCAAAGCGGCGGAGCTTTTCGTAAGTAATCATTTTGTTCATAATGTATCTCCGTAAGTCTGGATCATGGCGTTTTTAAACTTCTCCTGCGCCTCTTCAAGCGTGCCGTATACGTTGCAGGCTGCCGCACCAAAATGGCCGCCGCCTCCGAAGGCAAGACACACCTTTGAGGCATCAAGCAAATTCTTGTTTGTGCGCACAGAAACGCGCCATACACAGCAGGCGGTTTCTTTGAAAAAGGCGCTGATAATAACACCCTCAACCGTGCGGGGAATATCCTTCAGATCCTCCGCGTGCGAAGACGTACCGCCGACATCCTCAAAATCTGCAAGCGTGATGTGCGAGAAGGCACAGCGCCCCTCGCAGAAAAAGAGAAGATTTGAAAGCACACGCTTTTCAAGTGCCATTGTGATCTTGTTCTTTTCGGTTGCAAAGGTGTAATTTATGTCTGAAACATCACCCGCAAGCTCCATAAGACGCGCCGCGCGTCTGTGAGTGTCGGACGTGGTATTAGAGTGTCGGAAGCATCCCGTGTCGGTAACTACAGAGGTGTAGAGAGAGCGTGCGATATCACGTGTTATTGCCACACCCATTTCGTCAAGAAGCTCCAAAACAACCTCTGCGCAGGAGGCATAGTCGCCTTTTACAACGTTGTGCGCTCCATAAAGCGGGTTTGTGGAGTGATGATCTATAACAAAATCGATCCTGCTGCCGTATTTCTCACGGGCAGATCCGCCCAGCATATCGGGCGAACCCGTATCAATTGCCACGATAAGCTCCTCTTTAAAGGCCTCTCCCTGCGGAATAAGGGGAATAAGCTTTTCCATAATATCGCCACAGGTTTCTATCCTTACTCGTTTGCCAAGTGATTTGAGCGCAAGGAAAAGCGCCCGCGACGAGCCTATGGCATCACCGTCGGGATTGTAGTGGGGCAGGATCAAAATATTGTCGGAGCTTTTAAGCGTCTGCGCCGTTTTCTGCATCGCGCTCCTCTACTTCCTTCAAAAGCTTTGCAATGTGTGCGCCGTACTCAATAGAGCCGTCAAGCACAAAGGTAATCTCGGGTGCAAGGCGCATCTTTATGCGGGAAGCAACCTCGCGTCTTACAAAACCCTTTGCGGCATTAAGTGCCTTCATTGCATCTTTAACCTGTTGTGCATCACCCATAACAGAAATGTTTGCGCGCGCAAACTTCTGGTCGGGTGTAACGGAAACTGTTACAACGCTTGTCATAACGGGAATACGCGGGTCCTTAAGCTCTCTTATAACGCTTGCAAGCGCCGCTCTGTACTCCTCGTTTATCTTATCTCTTCTGAATTTTGCCATAATAAATCCTCCATGCAAGTGGTATGATAATGAAAGTATAGCACACCTTATGTGCTTTCGTCAAAAAATACTTTATTTTTATATTTATTATGTTATAATAAAATAGCAACATTATCTTTATAATGGAGAAACACGCTTTATGATAAAGAATACCAAGGCAAAATACGGCATTTTGGCAACTGTTGGCTTTGCGGCAGCACTGCTTCTCTTTGTCCTTATGCCCTCAAATATTATTTTTCCGATAGCGGCGTTTATGCTCGGTGTATATCTTTTCACAAAGGGATATGCCCTTGTTGCCGTAATCGTATCTGCCGCAGTAACAGCCCTTGCTTTTATGCTTGAGCTTGAGGCTTCCGTGCTGCTTGTTGTGCCCGCCATACTCATAACAGGTGCAACGGCTATCTTTTGCAGAAAAATGCAGTACCGCACGGGCAAGATCGCGCTTATCAGTGGCATCGCATTCGGCGTGTCGTTGGCGGCATCTGCCGTGGGCACCGTGTATATGCTCGGCGGAAAGATTGATGAAAATTCGGTGCAGAGCCTTTATACCTTCATTCTCAAAACTCTTACAGAGCTTGTGGGGGCTTTTTTGCAGGAGGGAGCACCTCTGCCGGTTGCATATATCGAGCAGCTCGCATATAGCATCATGCTCGTTTTACCGGGAATGATACTTGCCGCTTGTGCTACCGCAGGTATAGCCGCTGCGCTTCTTGTGGCAAGAACAAGAAACGGTACGCGCCCTGTCATTGCACAGATAACCCCCGCCAAGATACACGGCTGGGCTTTTCTGGCGGGACTTGTGCTTTACCTGCTTTTCCAAAATAGCTCGGTAGGAATCACGGGCTATTGCCTTGTGATGCTTTTCACGCCCATACTTGCTATACACTGCCTGTATGTGCTCTATCTGGGCTTCCGTATGGGTCGCGCCAGAATAGGAAATCTGCTTATCTTGATAATCGGTGCATTTACAGTCGGACCGCTTATGGCACTCGCAATCGGCGGCGCACTCTTTGCAGTTGGTGCAATGAAATTCACCGTTGTGAGCAGTATAAACTATAACGCATTTAAAAACTTCAGAAAAGACGATACTGAGATGAGCGATGAGCTTGGCGCAGATATCGAAAAAGATAAAAAAGAAGAAGACACAGAAAATAAATCTGATGACACAGACTTAAGGAGTTAAAATGAGAAGATTTGACACAAGAAAGCTTGTATTCTTCCTGCTTATTACGGCAATCGTTGTTGCGACCTACTTTATAAGCCATGTTGCAGCTCTTTCGCAGATAGTTGCGTTTGTGCTTGTACTCGGCTTCTTCGTGGCGCTCGACGTGAGAAGAAGACGCGGACTTTCGGCATACTTCAATAAGGCAACGAACATTCTGTCATCGGTGCTTCGCAACTCGCTTCTCGATCTGAGCATACCCACCGTGGTAATCGATCTTCGCGGAACGATCTTGTGGAACAACGACGAGATGTCAAAGCTCGTTGGTCATGTTGAGCTTTATAACAAGGATGTGGGAGATCTCATTACAGGATTTTCCGTAGACTCGCAGTCGCCTGCCATTTTCGGTGAAGGACAAATGGTACACGTTGCGGGAAGCGACGGTTCTTTCAGACTTCGTGCGACCCGAGTAAGCCACGGCGAAAAGGGCAAAGAGGTTCTTGTTTTGTATCTCATTGATGAAACCGAGAAAAGACAGATCCTTGATAATTACTTAAATTCCCGCCCCGTTGTTGCATTTTTGGTGCTCGACAATGTTGAGGAGATCGCACAGCATCACACCTCCGGCTACGGCGGTATTGCGACAGAGATCGCAAAGGCAGAGGAGATAATCAGCCACTGGGCAGATAATATGGATGCACTTCTCCGCAAGTATGACAGCGGTAAGTACGTCTGCGTATTTGAGGAGCAGGATCTTGAAAAGCTCAAGAGTAACCGATTTGAAATTCTCGACAAGATACGTGAGATAGTTGCAGACAAGACAACGCTTACAATGTCTATCGGCGTGGGCTGCGACGGTGAAACCTTTGAGCAGAATCAGGACTTTGCAACCACCGCTCTCGATATGGCTCTCGGCAGAGGCGGCGACCAGGTTGCAATAAAGAATAAAAACAACTTTGAGTTCTACGGCGGCAGATCCAAGACAGTTGAAAAGAGAACAAAGGTAAAAAGCCGTGTGCTTGCAGAGCAGCTGCTTGACCTTGTTGCAAGCGCAGAGAATATCATCGTTATGGGACACAAGTTTGCGGATTTTGACGCAGTAGGTGCGGCAGTAGGTATTGCCCGCGTGGCAAAGGTTTGCGGCAAGCGCGTGAATATCATCTGCAACCGTAACACAAGCCTTGCAATGCCGCTTGTAAGAAAGCTTGAAACACTCTCTGAATATGAGGGCGTATTCGTTGACTCGGCAAGAGGCCTTGACCTTTTAAGACTCAATACACTTTTGGTGGTAGTTGACGCTCACTCGGCAGGCTTGCTTGAGAGTGGCGACATCTGCAAGAACGCATCAAGAGTAATCGTTATTGACCACCACAGAAAAATGGCGGACTATATCGAGCACACGGTAATGAATTACCACGAGCCGTATGCATCATCGGCTTGTGAGCTTATCTCCGAGCTTGTTCAGTATATCGACGGCGAGGGCACTATTCTCAAGGAAGAGGCAGAGGCTCTTCTGGCGGGCATCGTGCTTGACACCAAGAACTTCAGCTTCAAGATCGGCGCAAGAACCTTTGAGGTTGCCGCTTATCTCAGACGCTGCGGGGCAGACACTATTGAAATCAAAAAGATATTCCAGAATGACTTTGAGAGCTATCTTAAGAGAAGCGAGCTTATTCAGAGCGCAGAGTTCTATCGGGAGAAGATTGCGATATCCTGCCGCGAGGACGCTCCGTTTGACGATGCAAAGGCAGTAATTGCGCAGGCGGCAGACGAGCTGCTCTCTATCGAGGGTGCGGAGGCAAGCTTCGTGCTCTACGCCATTGACGGAAAGACAAATATCTCGGGCAGATCGCTTGGCGAGGTAAACGTTCAGCTTATTCTTGAAAAGCTTGGCGGCGGCGGACATCATATGCAGGCAGGCGCACAGGTTGAGGCTGACTGTGAAGCAACAAGAGTGATGCTCTGCAACGCTATCGACGAGTATTTTGAGGAGTCGGGCGTGCATTTGAACTAACAGAAAGAAGGACACATATATGAAAGTAATTTTACAGGCAGATGTTAAGGGACAGGGCAAGAAGGGCCAGCTCGTTACAGTAAGCGACGGCTATGCAAGAAACTTCCTCTTCCCGAAAAATCTCGCGGTTGAGGCAAACTCCGCGAATTTGAATGTTATGAAAACAAAGGATGCTGCAGAGCAGCACCGCCTTGCAGTAGAAAAGGCTGCAGCACAGGAGCTTGCGGGCAAGCTTTCCGGCAAGACCGTTAAGATCACCGCAAAGGCAGGCGCAAACGGCAAATTCTTCGGCTCGGTAACCTCTAAGGAGATTGCAGAAGCAGTAGAAAAGCAGCTCTCCCTCGAAATCAACAAGAAGAAGATATCTCTTTCGTCGGATATCAAGGCTTTCGGTACATACGAGGCAGAGGCAAAAATATATACAGACATCAGCGCAAAATTCTTCGTTTCGGTAATCGAGGCGTAACACAAATTTTTCTTGAAGGGACAAATAATTATGCTTAAAGGAATTTCTCCTCTTATTTCACCTGAACTTCTCAAGGTGCTCTGCGAAATGGGCCACGGCGACACTATCTGCCTTGCAGACGGAAACTATCCCGTTGAGGCAAAGGCAATGCAGTGCGGCTGCAAGGTCGTACGTCTTGACGGCCAGAATATCGTACCGCTTTTAAAAGCAGTGCTTGAGCTTTTCCCGCTTGATATGAGCAGTGAAAAGACCGCGTGCCTCATGCAGAAGCAGGAGTGCGACAAGGATGTTCCCACACCCATTTGGGAAGAGTTTGCACAGTGCCTTGACGATGCGGATCCCCGCGGCAGAAATATGATGGAATTTGTTGACCGTTTCGAGTTTTATGAGCGCTCAAAGGATTGCTACTGCATCGTGCAGACGGGCGAGGGCGCAATTTATGCCAACATTATTTTGAAGAAAGGCGTTGTTAAGTAATGGCGATAGATTTCAATCTTGCCAAAATGCCATACAGCCTCGAGGCTGAACAGTCGGTGCTCGGTGCGGTACTTATAAATCCGGAAAAGATGTCCGACATTGCCGACGTTCTCATCCCGCAGGACTTCTATCTTGAAAAGCACGCGCAGATATTCGAAATCATGAGTCGTATGTATGTTACGAGCAAGAGCATCGACATTGTTACGCTTATTGAGGAGATGCGTCAGGGCGGCGTTTACGATGAGGCAGAGGGCAAGGCATACATAATTCAGCTTGCTGAATTTGTTCCCACAACGGCAAACATAAAAAAGTATGCGCAGATAGTGTGGGAGAAGGCGCGTCTTCGCGCTCTTATAAACGCGTCAAAGGATATTGCTGCCATGTGCGCCGAGGGTCAGGAGGATTTCTCCACCGTAATTGAGGCGTCAGAGCAGAAGATATACGAGATAACCGAGGGCAGACGCTCAAGTGATTTCCCGACTATGATGGGCATCGTGAGCGAGCTTTACAGAAAGATAAGTGAGCTTTCGCAGGACCCGAATGCAGAGCGCGGCATACCCACAGGCTTTGTGGATATCGACAGAATGCTCGGCGGTCTTAACAAGAGCGACCTTATAATTCTCGCGGCACGTCCCGGTATCGGTAAGACATCACTCGCTATGAATATTGGACAGTTTGCGATGGAGAGCAAGAATAAAAAGGTTGCATTCTTCTCGCTTGAAATGTCCGCAGAACAGATAGTTACAAGACTTCTCTCGTCCGTGTCGGGCGTTTCCTCAAAGCGCCTTTCAAGAGGTGAGATTCGCGACGGCGAGTGGGAGAAGATTGCCGAGGCAACAGATAAGCTCTGCCGTTTCGAGCTCAAGATCGACGACAACCCGCTTATCACCGTTTCGGATATGAAGGCAAAGCTCCGCAGAGAAAAGGGTATCGACCTTGTCATAGTTGACTATTTGCAGCTTATGTCATCGGGCGCACGCAGCGAAAACCGCGTGCAAGAGGTTTCAACCATTACAAGAAACCTAAAAATTATGGCAAAGGAATTCAACATTCCGATCATCGTGCTCTCACAGCTCTCCCGTCCGCCGGAAGCAAGAAGGGAAACAATGCCCGTGCTTTCCGACCTTCGTGAGTCCGGTTCTATCGAGCAGGATGCGGATATCGTAATTATGCTCTACCGCGATGCGCTTGCAGGCGAGGGCAGTGAAAATTACAATATGGCAAAGTGCCGTATAGCAAAGAACAGACACGGTGAAACAGGCGATATTGAGCTTGGCTGGAACGGCGAGCTTACACGCTTTACAAATATATCTCACCGCGAGGAATAAGGAGTAGGCTTGAACGGCTTTGAAAACAAGGTTTACAGCTTCATAAAAGAAAACGGCCTGATAGAGAAGGGCTCGCGCGTGTGCGTGGCTCTCTCCGGCGGGGCGGACAGTGTTGCCCTTTTGCACATTTTAAAAAAATGCAAGGGCGCACTGGGAATTACCCTGTCGGCACTCCATATCAATCACATGATACGGGGCGCAGAGGCAGATCGCGACGAGATGTTTTGCCGCGATCTGTGCGAAAGGCTTGAGGTAGACTTTGCGGCAATATGCGCAGACGTGCCCGCACTTGCAAAAGAGTGGGGCGTGTCGGTTGAGCTTGCGGCAAGAAGGGCGCGGTATAACGCCTTTGAAAATGCCGATGCAGATGTTATTGCAACTGCGCACAATATGAGCGACAATGCCGAGACGGTGCTGTATAATCTGGCAAGAGGAACGGCTTTGTCGGGACTCTGCGGAATACCGCTTTCAAGAGCTGTTGCAGATAAAAAGGCGGTGCGCCCGCTTTTGTGCGTCAGTTCAGACGAGATACGGCAGTATCTGAGTAAAATGGGCGAGCAGTACGTTCTGGACAGTACAAATCTGTCGGATGACTATACCCGCAATAAGATAAGACACACGGTAGTACCTGCTATCAAGGAGGCGGTAAATCCGTCGTTTGAGGCGGCTATACTGAGTATGTGTATGGCTCTGCGAGATGACGAATACACACTCGAAGCGCTGGCACAGGGAAAAGACCACTCGGTCAAAGCACTTGCGGAGGCAGATAAGGCTGTGGCGGTGCGGATAGTCAAAAATGCTCTTGCAGGAATTGATGGCATCGGCTCTGCTCACATAAATGCGGTGCTTGCACTTGCAAAGGGAAGTCCCTCGGCGCAGGTATCTCTCCCGTGCGGGTATGTGGCGGCAAGACAGTACGACAGAATCGTGATAGAAGAAAAAAAGGGCGAAAGTGAGCCCTTTGAAATAGCCTTGAAGCAGGGAAGAAACCAAATTTCCGATAGCAAGGCAATAATTGTTAACACAAGTTGCAAAGAAATTAACAACTCATTCACAAAAAGCTGTGTTGACTGTGATAAAATTACGGGGCAGTTAAAGGCAAGATCGCGCAAAGAAGGGGATAAAATTGCGCTTGATGGCGGCACACGCTCTGTAAAAAAGCTTATGATAGACTTAAAGATCCCTGCAAAAGAAAGGGATGCGCTACCCGTTATATGCGATGACAACGGCATTGTCGCGGTGGCACTTTGCGGTGTAAGCCGTAAATATAAAACAGATGAGAACAGTAAAAATGTACTCGAGATAGAATTTGAGGGGTATACTATATGAATAACGACATCAAAAAGATACTTATATCCGAGGAGGATATTCAAAGAAGAGTAAAGCAGCTCGGTGAGGAGATAAGCCGCGACTTTGCAGGCAAAAATCTTCTTATGGTAGGCGTGCTCAAGGGCTCGGTAGTCTTTATGGCAGACCTTATGCGCTACATCACCGTTCCATGCGAGATAGATTTTATGGCGGTATCAAGCTACGGCGCGGGCACATCCACAAGCGGTGTCGTTAAGATAATAAAAGACCTCTCTAACCCAATCGAGGGCTATGACGTTTTGGTCATTGAGGATATTCTCGACAGTGGCGTAACTCTCAGCTACCTTCTTGAGCTTCTTAAAACAAAGGGCGCAAAGAGCATTTCTCTTGCAACTATGCTTGACAAGCCCGAGCGCAGAAAGAAGGAAGTAAAGCTTGACTATAAGGGTTTTGAGGTACCCGATGAATTTGTAGTAGGCTACGGACTTGACTATGACGAGAAGTACAGAAACCTTCCCTACATAGGCGTACTCAAGCCCGAGATCTATTCAAAATAACAACAGTGTAATACACGGAAACGGAGATTTATTTTGGTTAAGAAAACAAAGGGATCAAATATTTTGATCTACATTTTAATACTCGTTGCGATATTCTCGGCGGTGTCCTTCTTTATGAAGGGTATCGAGCGTGAAACGCCCAAGTATTCCGACATTCTCGGATACTTTGAAAGAGATGAGGTAAAAAGCTTTGTTGTAGACGGAAGCAACAATATCACCATTGTGCTGACCGATGACAAGGAAATGACCTACCGTCTTGCGTATATTGATATGTTCTATTCTGACATAAGCAAGTACGTGGCAGAAAATGAAAATCTTGGTGAGTACGATTACGAGCCTATAACAACGAATATCTGGTCGATGATCTTGCCGTACATTCTCATATTGCTCGTTATGGGCGTGGGCATGTTCTTCCTGATGGGAAGCATGAATAGCCAGAACAACAAGGCTATGAGCTTTGCAAGAAGTCGCCCCAAGACGATGGATGAAAAGCACAAAAAGACCTTTGACGACGTGGCAGGCGCAGATGAGGAAAAGCAGGAGCTTGCCGAGATAGTGGACTTTCTTAAAAATCCCAGAAAGTATGAGGAGATCGGCGCAAGAGTGCCCAAGGGCGTTTTGCTCTTTGGCCCTCCCGGAACAGGTAAAACCCTTCTTGCAAAGGCTGTTGCAGGTGAAGCGGGCGTTCCGTTTTTCGCAATCTCGGGCTCTGACTTTGTTGAGATGTATGTCGGTGTCGGCGCATCGAGAGTAAGAGACCTTTTTGATCAGGCAAAGAGAAATCTTCCCTGCATTATATTCATTGACGAGATCGACGCTGTGGGCAGACACAGAGGTGCAGGTCTTGGCGGCGGCCATGACGAGCGTGAGCAGACACTTAATCAGCTCCTCGTTGAAATGGACGGCTTTGGCGCAAATGACGGCGTTATAATTATGGCTGCAACTAACCGCCCCGATATTCTTGACCCCGCACTTTTAAGACCCGGCAGATTTGACAGACAGATAACCGTTTCTGCAC
>JAEIGA010020142.1_pt1 | contig 10165 bp, 6 predicted proteins | sample 9270691 | NCBI WGS metagenome assembly JAEIGA01 (sample SAMN17057246, study PRJNA624740) | gut metagenome | biome: biome; isolation source: fecal sample | host: Bos grunniens | place: China: Xizang | collected 2019
AAAAAGACATTACTTATTATGGCTGCATGCGTAGTTAGCATCGCCATGTTTGCTGCTGATTTGACAGGCAAACGTATTTATGTGAACCCAGGTCACGGTAGCTGGGGTCCAAACGACCGTCCTAATGCTACTATCCCTTATCCTAACTTGCCAACTACTGGTATGCCTGATACGCTCGGTTTCTACGAGTCTAATACCAACCTCTGGAAGTGTCTCGAGCTCCGTGATCACCTCGAGGCTGCAGGTGCTTATGTCCTTATGTCTCGTACTCAATCTGGTCCTTGGCCATACGAGATGGTAAATGGTGATTATCCTGATTATACATGGGCTGCTTATCAACAACTCCCTGACTTCGAGAAATACAACCGTGGTCTTCTTGATATCGCTGATGAGGCAGAGGCAAACAATATGGACTACTTTATCTCTGTACACTCTAACGCCGCTACTGATGGTAATACCGTGAACTACCTTTCATATTTCTACCGTGGTAACACCGATGGTACACACGTTGTTCCAGGTGCAGTAGAAATGTGTAAAGCTTCTTGGTATCACGCTTTTGAGTGTCGCTCTATGGACGGTCTTGAGCCTACCAACTACGATACCCGCGATCCTGAGACTTCTAAACACATCTTGGCAGATATTAACTTCTACGGAAGCAGTTACTCTGCTACTCTTCCATCTTCTGGCAAGACTTACACTGGTTATCTTGGCGTATTGCACCATGGTGTGCCTGGTTTCTTGGTAGAGGGTTACTTCCACACCTATCAACCAGCTCGTCACCGTGCATTGAACCCTGACTACTGTAAGCAAGAGGGTATCCGTTACTTCCGTGGTATCGTGGACTACTTCAAAGCTGACACCGAGACTAAAGGCTATATCCTTGGTACTGTGAAAGATGAGCACGAACCTCTCGTTCATGATATGTACAAATATGCTCCTAACACCAATGATCAATACAAGCCATTGAATGGTGCTGTCGTTACATTGAGCACTGAGGCTGGCCAAGTGGTAGGTACCTATACCGTTGACCAAAACTACAACGGTCTATTCTACTTCCCTGACCTTGAGCCAGGTACATATAAATTAGACGCTGTGGCAGATGGCTACAAACCTCTTCACCGTCAATACCAAACTGTAGTGGTTGAGGCTAACGCTACCAGCTACCCATTCCTCTATCTCGAAGATACTGCTTATGTGGATCTCTCTAACCTCTATGTAGATTATCCAGATCCCGCTCAACCAGATTATGCAGCTGTTCCTGAGCAATTCAACATCAAGGAGAAAGCATTCAACGATTTCCAAAACAAGATTAAAGGTCAAATCAAGCGCACTATCCAACACGCTGACTCTGTATTTATGCTTACTCACGAGGAGAATGGTACAGCGCATATCTATGTGCTCAACAATACCACTGGCAAATTGGATACTATCTCTACCGTAGGTATCGTACCCGTTGATTCTACCAACCCTGGTGACTTCCTCGCTCTCTCTGATATCGCTATCACTTGCGATGGCAAGCTCGTAGGTGTTAACTATACTCGTTGCAACTATAGCGACGGTGTAGTAGAAGCTGGCTACAAGCGTGGTACTACTCGCTTCTATATCTGGGATGACTTCTATGCAGATCCTGTAGAGTGGTTCACAAGCCAATTCTCTAGCAACTCGAACAAGTCTGACCAAGGTTACACCATGGCACTCCGTGGTATGTCTGACAACTGTACTATCCTTATCACCGGTGTTCACCGTTATGGTAATGGTGCTCGCTTCACTCTCATCAGTGTAGCTGATAATGTAGTTACTAGCGAGTCTTTCTTCGGCTACCAACTCGGTTTGGGCTTAGGCGAATCGGAGTTGGCTATCTTCGACGAGGCCGAGGATGGTACTGACTTCCGTCTCACCCTATCACCACGCGGCGAGAAGAAAGACTTTATCATAGATGCTGAGAAGATGGCTCCTGTAGAGTTCCAAACTGCTGGTTCTAACGAAGAGCCTGTAGTAGTTGGCGAGTTCCCTGCTGAACTTATTGGCGTGAAGTTCCAAGGTGCTTCTTACTTCAAGTATGCTGGCAAGAGCATGATGGTTACTCCTTACGAGAACGCTGACGGATATGTAGCTGGTATCAAACTCTTTGACATCACCGAAGGTCTTGACAAAGCTATTGAGGTAAAACTCCAATGCGACAAATTCTTCGAACCTTACAGCATGCCTACTGCTCACGCTAGCGCAGGCGCATATGTTAATGGTGCGGTGCTCAATCTCTATCTCTACGTAGACGGACTTGTTTGGTCATACACTACCGAAAGCGTACAACAACCTATCGTTGCACGTGTAAGCGCTCATAGCTTGAACGTTACAGCTGATGCGAATGGCGACTATCGCTTCACATTCGTAGCTAACCAAGCCATCAACGAAGCTTCGCTCGTATTCTACGCAGACGAAACTGAAGTTGGCACTGTAGCTATCGCTGAAGTTAACGAAGGTAAGAATAGCGTAGTTATTCCTGCTACTGAGATTCCAGAAGGTGCAAAAACATGGGCTCTAAGCATCGTGGGTGCTCCTGTGCCTGGTATGGGTATGGTAAGCGACTATATTGATAGCACACTCACCAAACCTTATGGTATTGTAAACACCCACCCATTGACCGAATACTTCGGACAATACTATGTAATGAATGGCCTCGACACCAAGGGTCTCTATGTACTTGACCAAAACATGAATAAGCTCAACGAAGTTCCTTACGCTTGTGCAAATGGTAGCGCATGGAATGCTCCTAAGCGTATGGCTGTTGCTTCTGACGGAACTGTATTCGTAGCTGAGTACAGCGATGATAACAGCGGTATTTTCGTAGTTGACCCAGCAGATCCTACCAAGGTGAACCAATTCTTCACTGGCACACGCGACGGTAGTGGTGTTATTTCTAACAATGGCGTCAACGTAGGCGCTTCTACAGCTGGTATCTCTATCTACAAAGAAGGCGCAGAGTCTAAACTCATCGTTTACAACGAGGACTTTGGTACTTCTCTCGGTAACATCTTGATTTACAACATCGGTCAAGAAGATGGCTCTATTGCTAAGACTTGGGATGCTGCTCCATCTGAAGTTTATGGCAAGGGTTCTAACCTCGCGGGTTTGGTAAACAAAAACGGTCAACCTATCCTCACCGACTACGGATTCTTCGTTTCTACTCTCCGTTATGCAGGTGGTAACAATAGCTATGCTACATCTTGCCGCTACTATAACTTTGCACAAGAGTGCGAGTTCTCTACTCACTACGATGAGTTTGTAGGTTATGTTAACGGTAGCAACGATGGTGCACTTGCCCTCAGCAATGACCAAAAGTACCTCGTATTGCCAGATGACAACAACCAATTCGTAGTATTCGAGTGCGCTTGGGATTCTCTTGGTAAACTCAGCGTGAAATACGTAGAGTCATTCCCACACAACCTCGGTCCTGTACACCAATTGAGCTTCGACTATGCTGGTCATTTGGTGGCTACCGCAGCTAATCACATCACCCTCTTCACCATGCCTACTGCTGAGAACGCTCTCTTGATCCCAGCTCGTACCGCTTTGGCTGATGCACAACCTACTCCTCCTACTACAGGCGTAGAGGATGTGAAACCTGCTGTTCTTGACCGCAACGCTCCAATGTACGACGTACTTGGCCGTCAAGTTGACAAGAACCATCGTGGTATTGTAATCCAAAATGGTCAAGTTTATTTGCTCCGCTAATCCATTGTGATTGCTATATAAAAAGAAGCTGCCAACCGGCAGCTTCTTTTTTGTTTGCTTGATTATTTTACATAAAGACAACTTCATATTTTGAGATATGCAAAAAAAATAGTACTTTTGCACAAAATTTAGCATATGAAAAGTTTGCGTATAGCACTTATAAGTGCATGGATAATGATCTTTGGAGGTTCTAGCACTGGATCCAATCCATTCCCAAGATCTCTGGCCGACAGTATCATACTAGACGCCATCGCCGACACTATTATACCTGGAGCGGTATTATGCGTGGTGGAGAACGGAACTATTACCTACCTGCAAGCATATGGCTTCCGAGCTATAGTACCTCTAACCGAACCTATGACCACCAACACCATTTTCGACCTCGCCTCGCTCAGCAAACCCATCGGGGCTGGCTCTGCTGCACTACTACTTTGCGCTGAAAAGCACCTCCATATCGACGACTATGTCTCCCAGTATATCCCTCATTATCACGCAGATGTGCAGATTCGCCATCTCCTTACGCACTATTCCGGACTGCCCGCCTACATGGGAGCTCTACGATTAGACAGTATCTATCTCGCACGCCAAACCATTACATCGCGCCCCGATTTCATGATCGATACGATCGCACGCTGCCTGCGGCCATCTGCCGTGGACGAGAAATATAGATACTCATGCCTCAATTTCATCTCCCTTCAACGCGTCGTCGAAGCCATCGTGGGGCAAGATATCAACTCATACATGCGAGATAATCTCTATAACCAATTGAACACCAACACTATGGGTTGGCTACCATCCGACTCTCTTCTCTATCGCATTGCGCCTACCGAATGCTCCGATACAACATGCCTATACGGCGAAGTACACGACCCATTAGCTCGTATTATGATGCAAGGTGTATCAGGCAACGCTGGTATCTTTGCCACTGCCGAAGATGTCGCTCGCTGGACAATATGGTTCATGAATTTCTCTGCGGAAAACCGCGCAAACGCTTGTAATGCAGGACTTTGGACGGATAGCATAACCACCTCAACGGGGAATTCCACCATTCGCTGCCGCCATACTGGCTACACAGGCACCAGCCTCACTATCCTACCAGATGAACAACGTGCACTCATCTTGCTCACCAACCGCGTACACCCTAAAGACCAGCACAACCTGAGCGCACTCCGAAAAGCGCTAAACGAACTGCTAATACCTTAATAACCAATCTCTTCGAAATACGATAGTACCACTTCGCCCATCTTTTTATTCTTATAGACATGCGAACCGTGGTCTTCTCCTGGCAGAAATAGCACCTTTCCTTGGGGGATATTCGCCCCTATCGCGCGCGTGTGTGCGCTATCTATAAGGTCATGCTCGCCAGCCACTATCAGCGCAGGACATTGTACCTTCTTCATATCCTCAAACCGCATCTGTGGTTCGTAGAGCATCATTTTTACTAATGGCGCCACCGAATCATTCTCTTTCTGCTTGGAAAAATCTTCCCAAACACTTGCTACTACACCTTCTGGAAATATATTCGCGCCGCTAGTAATTATTGCCCCTGCCGAACCTGGATGTAGCACTTCCATCTGCAGCGCAATGTTTCCGCCATCACTCCAACCAAATATCGCAGGGCGCTCTATATCAAGCTCTTGCATCATGGCATACACATCCTCTGCCATATCCACATAGTGGTATTCCGACAAGGGCGCATTAGCTCCTTGCCCTCGCGAATCCAATGCGTAAACCAAGTAGCCAGCGCTATCCAACTGCTCCACCATCACACTCAAATGATCATGCTCGCCGCCATTGCCATGTAGTAAAATCACGGGCTTGGCACCCTTTTTACCTTTAATCTGATACACGATATTCACACCATTTACATCTATATCTCTCATCTCGTCCAAATGTTTCGAACGAAATGCTGGCATTAAGCACAATATCATGCTCAAAAAGAGCAAGCCAAATGGATACTTTGTTTTCTGAATGTCCTTCATTTTACCCGCAAGATATTAGTGATTAATTAGTGATAAGTTAGTTATTAATTAGTTATTCAGAAGTAATCGTAATACTACATATGACGAATCTTTATACCCTATCGCAAACAAAAAGGTCTATAAATCGATGATTTACAGACCTTTCCACTTTTGTACTTTGTACCGCGAGCGGGACTTGAACCCGCACAGCCATCACTGGCCAAAGGATTTTAAGTCCTTCGTGTCTACCGATTCCACCATCGCGGCTCAAAATCGACTGCAAAGGTACGTCTTTTTTTGCACATGTGCAAGAAAAAATGTAAAAAACTTTCAATCTTACAATGTTTCTGCTGTTTTCTTCATCTCCACGCCTGCCGCCACCTCGCGATAATCGTGCAAACTTAGATTATCGCTCACAACCTTAAGCGAATACAGATTTTCAAAACCCAATGCCGCTATATAAGCCAATTCCATATCAAAAACGCAATCCTTGTAATCCGATTGCAATACAAAATCAGTATTACTATAACATACTGATTGTAGGTAGGTTACACCTTCCTTCAAATATTCTATTGGCATACATGGCAACGTCAATTCTGCTTCTGGATAAGCCACACAAGGATGGTTCAAACGAACCTCCGTCACACTAGCGAGACTTCCTATGGGATAATTAGCACTACCCGCATACCCAATGTTGATTAGTTTAGCATCACGTGGTAAATCACGTAATGTACGTATCACGTTGATTGCCCCAACACCCGTTACAATTATATCCCAAACCGTACCATCCGACATATACCACTGATTATCACGCATTTCCCCTTTGAGATATTGCCCTATCAGCTTTTGTTCTCCTATAAAATCGCCTGCTTCAGCGATAACAATAAAATGATTATTCATAATTCACACTTGATTTTCTGACAAAAGTACTACAAAAAAAAGAAATATGCAAATCTTTTGCGGAAAAGTAACACAATCACTCACGAATAACCAACAAATCTTGCATATATCAAAAAAAAGTAGTACATTTGCAGGCTGAAAGTGTGAATCTCATAAATTAAGCTATATGATATATAAAATAACCTTTTCTAGTGACGACATCGACGATTTTCGTCGCGTATTTGAAGCGGATAGCGAAGCTACTTTCTTGGAATTGCACCAGGCAATCTTAAAAAGTGCTGCTTATCCCGACGATCAAATGACATCATTTTTCATGTGCAACGACCGCTGGGAGAAAGAGCAAGAAGTAACTCTCGTAGAAATGGGTAGCAATTTTGAGTATGACAACATGATTATGGAGTCCACTCGTTTGAGCGACCTTATGGAAGAGCGAGGACAACGCCTCATCTACATCTTTGACCCTATGTATGAGCGCTATTTCATTGGCAAACTCACAGATATCCTGCCGGGATACTGCGATGGCATACAGTGCACCGAAAGCCGTGGCAATGCGCCTAAACAGCTACAGACCGAAGATGCTGCCGAGGCTGCACGTGCCAAAGACAATAAAGATTGGGGATTGGACGAAGATCTATTTGGCGATAGTCAGCTGGATATGGATGACTTAGATGCTGATGGATTCCAAGACCTAAGCTTCGACGACGGCTCGATGTTCTAATGCCCACTCTCGTTGTCATATTAGGTCCCACTGGTGTAGGAAAAACCGAACTCAGTCTGCAATTGGCAGAAGAGTATGCCTGCCCCATTATTAGTGCTGACTCACGACAAATATACCGCGATTTACCCATTGGTACTGCTGCACCTTCGCTAGAAGAACTAAAGAGAATAAAACACTATTTCATTGGTTGTAAAGAACTTACTGAAACATACAATGCAGGGCAGTATGCACGAGATTGCAATATCTTGCTCAAGCAGTTGTTCCAAACACACCAACGCGTAGTTATGGTAGGCGGAAGCATGATGTATATAGATGCTGTATGCAAAGGGCTTGACGATATTCCTGATGTTCCTGCTCCGATACGCGAGGAAGTACAAAAGCAGTACCTAGAGAAGGGATTACCATGGTTGCAAGACGAAGTAAAGCGCTTAGACCCTGCGTATTGGCAAGAAGTTGACCAACTAAACCCACAAAGACTCATGCACTGCGTGGAAGTTACGAGAGCAAGTGGATCACCCTACTCTACCTTCCGAAAAAAAGGTACACTACGAACAGAAATCAGCGCAGAAGAACGAGGATTTGAGGTAGAATATCATATGGTAGAACGCCCTCGTGAAGAATTGTACCAGCGGATCAACCTACGTGTACATAAAATGATTGAAGCCGGACTGCTAGAAGAAGCTAAAAAAGCCTTTCTTACTTTGGGAATTTCTCTGCAACCACTTGCAGAAGGACAAAAAGAGAGCTTACCTAATAGCATTAACACAGTCGGTTACAAAGAGTTATTACCCTATTTTAGAGGAGAATATACTTTAGAACGTGCAATAGAATTAATACAACAAAATAGCCGCCACTATGCTAAAAGACAAATGACTTGGTGGAGAAGACAATCATAATATAATACAATTTGAGCAATGAAAAAAGTTACAATCATAACCTTCATTTCGGTGCTACTCATCACGGGGTGCAAGAAAATCACGGTAGATTTCACCTACTCACCTGCTGAACCTAAAGCGGGTGAAATAGTATCTTTTTCCAATCAAAGTACAGCTGGCGAAAGTTGGTTATGGACTTTTGGAGACAACGCTACCAGCCTACTCAAGCATCCTAACAAAATTTATAAGAAACCTGGAGAATATAAAGTCACATTGATGGTAGATAGTGCAAAACATCAAACGAAAAGTACAATCATCACCATCTACGACACCATCCCTACATTCACATGCTCCACAGACTCTGTTCTGCATTATCACGATGTCACTTTCACTACCAACATCTACAATCCTTTCAATCACCCATTGACATTCAATTGGAATTTGCCGGAAGATTGCGAGATCATTGCTGGAACACGTAATAGCAAAGCTATCACAGTTTATTTCAAAACCAGCGGCAATAAAAATATACAACTAACTATTACTCAAAAAGATAACACATTCGACATCCAAAAAGAGATAGTAGTGCATCAAACCAAAGCACCTGCTATAGTGATGCGCAATACCGATAAAACTGTTGTACGCCAACGCATAATCAGCGACCGCATTGAGCAAATCAGTCAAGCCACTAGTGAAGACGTACATCTTCTCGAGCAAACATCCGACACGATGGTTGTATTTAATGGTAAAACATTCTATGCCAGTCAATTAGCTACTACGATTGCCGGATTTGCAGGCCTAGATATCAAGCATATGCAAATCGACGCCATGACACAAAAGTGGTACATTACTACAGCCGACGGATTATTCGTCGCAAATATGGATGGTAGTTCGCTCGTGGAAATAGACCCAACTGCTACCGGAGCAGTTTATGTGGATGCCGATCGTAATCGTATCTATTGGGCTACCACACAAGGTTTATATGCTATGCCGCTCATCAAAAGCAGGAACAACCAATTTACCACCACACCTGTTTACTACAACAATCTGACTACCATTGACTTAATAACAGTCAACAACAAACTTCAATAATTCAAAACTTATAATTCATAGCCACCACTCACTACACATGCAACCCGAATATATTTTCGAAACCAGTTGGGAAGTGTGCAATCGTGTAGGCGGCATCTATGCCGTACTCTCTACGCGTGCAGCTTCCATGCAAGCAGAACATAAAGACAAAGTTATCTTCTTCGGTCCCGACTTCGGCGACCACTCCAACCTCACCTTTAAAGAGAGCAAATCTCTCTTGAAAGGCTGGCGCCCCAAAGGCGTGCGTGTAGGCCGTTGGCAAGTGCCTGGCAAACCTATTGCCGTACTTCTCAAGTGGGACGAGGTATGGGCGCAAAAAGACGCTATCTACGCCCACGCGTGGGAGAAATATGGCGTACAGAGCCATGCTGCCTATGGCGACTACGACGAGAGCAACATGTTTGCCTACGCCGTAGGACAACTCGCAGAGAGCCTCTACAACCATCTCGGTCAACCCACTACAGCCATGCATTGCAACGAGTGGCAAACAGCTTTCACTATCCTCTACCTCAAGGAGCACTGCCCTAAGATAGCTACCCTCTTCACGACCCACGCTACAGGTATCGGTCGTTCTATCGCAGGCAACTACAAACCGCTCTACGACTGCTTCCATGCTTTCAACGGCGACCAGATGGCTCAGGAACTCAACATGGTCAGCAAGCACTCCGTGGAGAAAACCGCAGCCCACCAAGCCGACTGCTTCACTACCGTCAGCGACCTCACAGCCCGCGAGTGTGCCCAACTCCTCGACAAACCTGTGGATATCGTCACTCCTAACGGCTTTGAACAGGGCTTCGTGCCACACGACAAGGAGTTTGATGCCGCACGCAAGCGTGCACGCAATACTTTAATATCCCTCGCCCGTGCGAAAGGTATTGATGCCAAGGGTA
>JAEIGA010020143.1_pt1 | contig 10165 bp, 12 predicted proteins | sample 9270691 | NCBI WGS metagenome assembly JAEIGA01 (sample SAMN17057246, study PRJNA624740) | gut metagenome | biome: biome; isolation source: fecal sample | host: Bos grunniens | place: China: Xizang | collected 2019
GAGGGCGAGAAGCGTCATAGCATACGCAACCTAATAATAACTTGTAGCGGTGGCGCGCTACGCAACCTTACGCGCGAAGAGCTAAAGGATGTAACCCCAGAGATGGCACTAAAACACCCTCAGTGGTCTATGGGAGCGAAGATTACCATCGACTCAGCGACGCTCGTAAACAAGGGTTTCGAGGTTATCGAGGCACGCTGGTTGTTCGATATCGAGCCTGAGCGCATCAAGGTGGTGATACATCTGCAGTCTATTGTGCACTCTATGGTGGAGTTCACCGACGGCTCGGTTAAGGCGCTGCTTGGCAATGCTGATATGCACACACCGATTAGCTACGCACTACTATATCCAGAGCGCAGCAGCGAGGCTATGGAGAGCTTCTCTATCTTGGACTACCCTACACTATCCTTTGCCGAGGTGGACCGCGTGAAGTACCCAGCATTGGATATTGCCTACGAGTGCTTGCAGCGCGGAGGAACAGCATCCTGCACAATGAATGGTGCTAACGAGGTGGCTGTGGCATCGTTCCTCGCAAAGAGGTGCGACTACTTAGATATCGTGGGGGCTATACGCTACGCCTTAGACAATGCTTCGTTTGTGGCTAAGCCTACGCTCGATGACTACGACAAGGCTAATCGTGAGGCGAGAGAGCTTGCCGAGCGATATATAACAAGTAAGAATAGATAAGAAATAATAATAACAGATAAAAGATGACAGCAATTTTAATTCAGGCAGTGCAGTTCTTTGCATCCCTATCCCTGCTCGTGCTTATCCACGAGTTTGGACACTTTATTACGGCACGTATGTTCGGTATGCGTGTCGACAAGTTTTACCTCTTCTTCAACCCAGGTTTCTCGCTATGGAAGCGCAAGATTGGCAGCGTGGAGTATGGTATCGGTTGGTTGCCATTGGGTGGCTACGTTAGCATCTACGACAACCGCGAGCCTCTCTACAAGAGAGAGGAGGAGCTTAACAAGAAGCTCGAGGAGGAGAAGCAGAAGCTAAAGAAGGTAAAGCGAGCAAATAGCGCAGATGTAGCAGCGATAGAAGCCGAGATTGAGGGTCTAAAAGCTGAGATTGAGAAGATTAAGGAGGAGTGTCGCACTCTTGCTCCAGATAAGGACGAGATGCGCGCTAAGCCAGCATGGCAGCGCCTTATCGTAATGATTGCAGGTGTAACGATGAATGTTATCCTCGCCATTGTAATCTACTCTGGTATGCTCTACCACTGGGGCGAGAGCTACTACCATAACGACGATATGACATACGGCTACCTCTACAGCGAAGAGGCTGAGGCCTTTGGCTTTGTGGATGGTGACCGAATCATAGCTATTGATGGAGAGACTGTTGGTGAGGTATCGGCAATCTTGGAGCGTCTACTTATCGTAGACCACGACCTTAAGGTTATGGTTGAGCGCGATGGCGAGCAGAAGACTCTTACCCTACCTCTTGCTGAGCTTATTGCTATGCGTGAGCGTGGTGGTCACGTGGACTTCTTTGCGCCAAACAACCCATTTATCATTGACAGCGTAGTTGCCGAGAGCGCCACCGAGGCGGGACTTATGGCGGGCGATAGAATCGTTGCCATTAACGACACCGTAGTACCCAATTACGAGACTGCTCAGCCACTTATTGCCGAGTGCGCAAACTCTGCCGCGGCTATCACCGTAGAGCGCGCTGGTAGCCAGACCCTAACCCTTGATGTACCTATCTCGGAGCAGGGCATCGGCATCACACGAGCATTGATACTCCCACGACAGAAGCAGTACACACTACTGGAGTCTATCCCTGCGGGCGCTAAGCGTGCAGGTGCTGAGATTAAGTCGTACTGGAATCAGATAAAGATGATGTTTAAGCCAGAGACCAAGCTCTACAAGGAGATGGGTGGCTTCATCGCAATTGGTAGCATCTTCCCTGATGCGTGGAACTGGTACGCCTTCTGGAATATCACAGCCCTAATCTCGATTATCTTGGCGGTGATGAACCTACTCCCTATCCCAGTGCTCGATGGTGGCCACGTGCTCTTCACACTTTGGGAGATAATCACACGCCGCAAGCCTAACGAGAAGGTGCTTATCGTGCTACAGAACATCGGATTATGGCTACTTATAGCACTTTGCATATACGCCAATGGTAACGATATTCTAAGATTGTTCCAGTAATGGCAAAGCTAAAAAAGGCATTCTTCTGCACGGAGTGTGGCTACGAAACCCCAAAGTGGTTAGGTCGCTGCCCCTCGTGCTCAGCGTGGAATAGCATCACGGAGCATATCGTGGCTAAGGAGTCAAGCTCTGTGGCTTCGCGCATTGCATCCGTGCCACGCATCGAACCTCAGCTTGTGCAGGATATCAAGGAGAATACCACACCTCGTATCGATATAGGCAACAAGGAACTTAACCGCGTGCTTGGTGGCGGTCTTGTGCCAGGCTCGCTGATACTTCTTGGTGGTGAGCCAGGCATCGGTAAGTCTACCCTATCGCTACAGCTTGCCCTTGCCGATAACTCGCTTAAGACCCTATACGTCTCGGGTGAGGAGTCGCCAGAGCAGATAAAGATGCGCGCAAACCGCATCGGCATCCGCAACCAGGAGTGTACCGTCTTTGCGGAGACTCTGTTGGAGAATATCGTTGCACAGATTGAGCAGCAGCACCCCGATGTGGTTATCATCGACTCCATTCAAACGATGTCTACCGACCTTGTGGAGTCGTCGGCAGGTAGCGTGACGCAGATACGCGAGTGCGCCGCAACGCTCCTAAAGGTGGCTAAGTCGAATGGTATAGCGATATTTATTATCGGTCATATTACTAAGGATGGTGCTATTGCTGGTCCTAAGATTTTGGAGCATATTGTCGATGTGGTGCTCCAGTTCGAGGGCGATGCAAACCACACATACCGCATACTACGCGGACTTAAAAACCGCTTCGGTGCTACGTTCGAGATTGGCGTATTTGAGATGTGCGATAATGGTCTTAGAGAGGTGGAAAACCCCTCGGAGATACTTCTAAGCCACTACGAGAGCCCACTTGCAGGATGCTCCGTAGGTGCTGCGGTGGATGGACTACGACCATACCTTATCGAGGTGCAGGCATTGGTGAGCAACGCTGCATACGGCACACCTCAGCGCTCGGCTACGGGCTTCGACCAGCGTAGAATGAATATGTTGCTCGCGGTGTTGGAGAAGCGCATCGGTATGAAGATGTACCAGAAGGATGTATTCCTTAACTTCGCTGGTGGCTTCAAAATTGCCGACACGGGCTTGGACCTTGCTGTGGTGGCTGCTATCATCAGTTCCTACTACGACCGTCCACTTATGGAGGGTGTATGTTGCGCTGGCGAGATAGGTCTCTCGGGTGAGGTACGCCCCGCACCACGCACAGAGCAACGCATAGCTGAGGCTGCACGCCTCGGCTTCAAGCGCATCGTCGTATCGTCGTTTATACAGAAGAAGATTAAGCCCGCAAAGGGCATCGAGGTAGTCTATATCTCAAGCATCGAGCAGCTACCTAAAGCTCTGTTCCAGTAGCGTAATTACGGTATAGATTTTGCTCTCCCTTTGGTATATCCTGAAGGGAGATTTTTTTATAACCAAGCAAACCTGCGTATAACGATGAGAACATCCGACTTTGACAATATCATATCGGCTGCAGATAGGCTGATACTCATAGACTTCTACGCCACGTGGTGTGGGGCGTGCAAGGCTATAGATCCAACACTCGACCGCGTAGCATTAGCCCTAAGCGATATCGTGACAATGCTACGCATAGATACCGTATCGAACAGTAACCGCGAGATTGTCGAGCGATACAACATCGTATCGGTGCCTACGCTGATACTATTCCGTCAGGGCGAGGCCCTATGGCGCAACAGCGGCATAATTGCATACGATAGGCTATGCAACGCCATAAGACACCACAATATAGAATTTTATAGGTGAGGGTGGTTAAGGGAGTTTAGAGAGTTTAGAGAATTTAGTGAGTTTAAGGAATATAGAGAGAAGTCAACAAATAACACTAATTTCCCTAATTTCCCTAACTTCCCTAATTTCCCTAAAAAAACTAAAAAAAAACTCTGCGACTTTTAACTTTTGCTAATTATTAGATATAGGCTAAACGCCACTCAAGCTCCTCCTCAACGCGGCGTTTTGTAGCCGAGTCAGCGAGGTTTGAAAGGAGTGTAGGAATGCCCACCTGCACCGACTTATCGCGTGAGGCAATATAGCACACCAGCGCCACAACACCCTGGGCGATATACTCCGACTCAGGGTTTGCCTTTATGGCATTCTCGATAGCGATATACGCCACCTCGCTCATAGTGCGCTCGTTACGCGATGCCGCCATAAGGGCTGCGTAGGCCACCATCTCATTGCTCTCAGTGGTCCAGATGCCCATAAGAGAGTTGATATCGTAGATCTTCGAGAGCAGAGCAAATGCCAACTCCTCGGCAAGCTCCGCATTAGTTATACCGCGCGACCAAAAAGGAAATTCGTGAGTATCGACCATCTTAGGGGCGGCAATATGGCAAGCGCAAAGCTTAAGCTCGCGCACCTGTTGCTGGTAGAGATACTTTGCAAAGGAGTAATCGCGCTCCTCGCACGCTGCAATCTCGCGCAGAGTGGCAATAGAGACACCATAGTTAAGACCGTACTGCTGTCCGTGTGCCGCCATACTCTCCGACACAGCTCCATTCATCTGCTTACGCACCTTGCCAAGCAAGGCTATCATACGCTGTGTATTATCCATAGTTAGCGAGGTTTAGTAATCATCACTGTCTCGCCAAACTCATATACTGGCATCACACGGCTACACAACACCTCATTGCCAAGCAACAACGACACCTCGGCATTATTGGCGTAGCGTATAGCGATAGTACCCTTCTCGGCGCTGGCAGGATACTCCATCTGCAAAGGGTTGATACTGAGGAAGATAACATCGCCAGCAAGGTCATCCACGCCAACGATACCCTCATCCTTGCTAAAGCGTGCAACAGTCATAGAGTTCTTCTCGGCTTCAACCTGAAGGATATAAGTGCGAGTCTCATAGTTCACAACACGACGACCATAGAATAACTCGAGGTATGCGCTCTCCAAGCGGTCAATCTCCTTAAGTGCGCTCTCCAAGCCACCACCAAAGATACCCTCACCCTGTTCGCCAGTGATCATCTCCATACGAGCCTTGCGGAGCTTGAAGATTGCATCTGCAGCCTCATTAGCAGCCACCTCAACACTCTTCTCCGAAGCCGTCATTCTATCAATCAAGATATTCGACTGCGAGGCGCTATACCCCTCATACTTATCGAAGTCCTGCACAAAGCCGTAGTCATCACTCTCCATAAGAGCGATATCCGAACCAACAACGCGATACTCCTCGCGGTCAACAAACGAGGCACGAGCACCAAGCAACTTCTGAGCATAACGCGCGTATGGTCCCGCCTTGAACTGATCGTACTCAACAACGAGCTTAACCATAAGCGTGGTCGTAGCATCCGACATCACCACAACGCCATTCTCCTTATATGTGCCGATACGCTTCTTCACGATATGCTGTGCCGAAGCCTCCATATATAGTGCTGAGGCTATACACATAGCCATAATAAGCCAAAATCTTCTCATAATATTAGTAAATCTTAGAGCGACAAAAATACGAAATTATTTCGTCGTGGTCAAAAGTTTAGGTAGAAATCTTTGGTTAGGGTACGATATTTCGAGCTATACGAGCCATCGCGCTCTTGAATAGTAAGCTCCTCCGTTCGGGGCATAATAGGTTTGTCGCTATATACAAACTCCATTAAAGTGCGCTTTGGAGCATCTCCCTCAACGGTCACAACCGAGCATAACCGCTTGAGCCACAGCCTCTCAAACGCCTCGTAACGAAACAACATAGCCGACTCCGTAGGAAGCACCACGCTAAGCCTACCACCCAACTTTAGTAGTCGCTCGGCACACGCCACAAACTCGCTAAAGGGCAACGACTCGGCACTGCGCGCAACATCGCGCTGACGATTTGGTGAGTGGGTCTTCTCCACGAAATAGGGAGGATTCGAGATTATATGGTCGAACTTCTCATCGCTCGCAAAGAGCTTAATATCAGCACACTTACACTCTATACGTTCACCCCACACCGTAGCCGCAATATTTCGCTGCGCCTGCACCACTGCATCAGCGTCGATATCGAGGGCTGTAATCCTCGCCTCGGCATTGCGCTGCGCCGCCATAATGGCGATTATACCCGAGCCAGTACCAACATCGAGAATCCTGCTATCGCGCTCCACATCTGCCCAAGCACCAAGCAATACACCATCCGTACCCACCTTCATGGCAGTACCCGAATCATCTATTGTAAAGTGCTTAAACTGAAACATATAGGGAGTCTAATCTAACATACCAGATATGCCGACACCAAAGAGCGAATAATCATATCTTACAGGGTCCTCGGCATCGAAGTTGCGCAGCGTGGCAGTAAGCTCCTCCACCGCCTTCCAGTCGTCCTGCTTGCGGCTAAGTAGTCCGAGGCTACGACCCATACGACCAGTGTGGATATCCAACGGCATATAGAGTGCCGACATAGGAATCCTACGCCAGAGACCGAAATCTACACCCCTGCCATCCTCACGCACCATCCACCTTAGATACATACACAGACGTTTGCACGCCGCACCACGATCTATCGACGAAAGATGCTTCTCGGAGTGTGGATTATGCTCGGCAGAGTGAAACTCCTTGCGAAACTCCGAGAGTACGACCCTCAAATCCTTGGTCGCCTCATATCGCTGCTCAAAGAAGCCACCGATGCTACCCCAGCGATTTATAATATGGCGCATACCGCGCACAAAGTCCATAAAATCACCGCCATTAAAGGTGCGGTGCACATACGAAGATAGTTGCTCAAGTTCCTTATCGGAGGCATTCACCACAAAGTCGTAGGGCGCATTATCCATATATCGCATCATACGGTGCGCACTCTTAACTATCGCCTTGCGGTTGCCCCACGCTATGGTAGAGGCGAGCAAACCCGCAATCTCGCGGTCCTCAGCGAGCGTGAAGCTATGGGGCACACTTATAGGGTCTGCCTCGATAAACTCCGTACAATTAAACCTGTCGTGCAACTCTTCGAGCAACTCTCTAACCTGCTCATAGCTCATATCGTTATAGTACTCTGCCATCGCTCATACGTATTGTTCTATCCGACCTCTCCGCCAACGCCACATCGTGCGTCACAACAACAAAGGTCTGACCCGTGCGGTCACGCAACTCCACAAAGAGACGCTGAATCTCATCCCTCGTAGCGGTATCTAAGTTTCCCGTAGGCTCGTCGGCAAGCACTACCGAAGGGCGATTTATAAGCGCGCGAGCTATGGCTACACGCTGCTGCTCACCTCCCGACAAGGCCTCAGGCTTATGCTCAGCGCGGTGCGTCATACCCACCATACCGAGTAACTCTCTTGCTCGCACCTCAGCCTCGCTACGCTTTGCACCCGCGATAAGCATCGGCATCATAACATTCTCCACAGCAGTAAACTCTGGCAACAGATGGTAGCTCTGAAAGATAAAGCCTATATGGCGGTTGCGAAAGTCGGCAAGACGACCCTCACCGAGCTTCGACAGCTCAATACCGTCTATAACAACCTCGCCACTATCAGCCTTGAGCAACGAGCCCATAATCTGCAACAGCGTACTCTTGCCAGCGCCACTCGCACCTACAATCGAGACAATCTCACCATCGGCAATACTAAGCGACACGCCGTGCAACACCTCCAAGTCGCCAAAGCGCTTAACTATATTTTTAACCTCTATCATCCTCTATAAGTTTTAGCAAGCCCGATAATCTGCATACTCTCCCTAACATCGTGGACACGCAATATCGCATCGCCACTGCGGAGCACCTCCCAAGCAAGAGCCAGCGACCCCGCAAGAGCATCGTCAGGCTGCACGCCCAAAGGTTTGTATATCATCGACTTGCGCGAAACGCCTATCAACATAGGATAACCAAGCTCTCGAAGAGCATCAAGACCGCGTAGGAGCTCGTAGTTCTGCTCCACACTCTTAGCAAAGCCAAAGCCTGGGTCGAGCACAATCCTATCGCGCCTAACACCGCGCGACACAATCTCCTCAACACGTCTCTCGAAGTACTCCACAACACCACGCACAACACCCTCCTCGTAGTCGTTCAACGACTGCATCGTCTTAGGCGTACCGCGCATGTGCATAGCAACATACGGGAGCTGATATTGAGCAACCACATCGAGTATTTTATCATCCTGTTCGCCTGCCGAGATATCGTTGACGATAACATCACCAAACTCCTCCACAGCTCTGCGTATAACCTCCGAACGGAAGCTATCTATCGAGACTACAACGCCCTTGTCAACGCTCTGCACAGCCTCCAAGCCCATACGCACACGCTCCCACTCCTGCTCCACAAAGACCTCCTCGGCATTAGGACGCGATGAGTAGCCACCTATATCTATAATAGTAGCACCCGCCTCTATAGCCTCCTCGACACGCGCCACGATATCCGACAAGGCGGTGGTGCGGCTACCCGAGTAGAAGGAATCAGGTGTAACATTCACAATAGCCATTGCGTGGCTACCGCGAAGGTCTATGCTACTTGTGCTGAGAATCATAACTTAGTCTGCGGTGCAACTGTTCTACATCCTCCTCGAGATCCTCGATATCGATGTTCACGATGCTATATTTTGCCCTATCCGAGCGCTCGTCGTCCGACATCTGATTCTTGATGCGAGCCATAACCTGCTCACGAGAGTGTCCGTCACGCTCCATAACGCGCTCCACACGCAACGACTCAGGCGCCATAACAGCAACCACAGCATCAACCCTACTCTCTAAGCCTGCCTCAAACAATATTGCCGACTCAAAGAGTACGTAGCCACCCTCCTGCGCCTCTGCCCACGCCTCAAAATCGGCGATAACAGCGGGATGAACAAGGCTATTTAGTAGGCGTAGCTGCTCCTTATCGTTAAATACACGCTCAGCAAGATAGGCGCGATTAAGACCCTCCGCAGTGAAGGTCTCCGCACCAAAGGTCTCTATCAAAGCCTTGCGCAACGCCTCCGACGATGCCATAAGCTCCTTAGCTCTACTATCTGCATCGTAGAGGGCAACACCACGCTCGGCAAGCATCCTACATACCGTGCTCTTGCCCGAGCCTATACCACCTGTTATACCTACCTTATACATAGCTACTCCTCCAAAATTACTATCGGTTCACCCTTGTTGACAGAGACTACCTCCACATCGTCCATACGTGTGCGCAACGCCTGCTGCAACGAGGCATTTGTAAACTGCGAGCGTGTAGTACCCTCCACATCGTCAACCACCTTCTCGAGGTTCAACTCCGAGGATGGGATACTGAAGCGACTATTCTTATCTATAAAGGTATAGAATATAAGGTCTGTGCCCTTACCATGCACCGTGCAGTCTACATCATACTCCTTGCCATCAACGACCACCACAACCTCGTGCTCTGTGGTGTAGCTCTCGCCAAGCTTAGTGATATACCACAAGACGAATGCCGCAAATAGCATTGCAACATAGCCAGGAGTGATATAGCTGACAATGCGCTTTAGAAAATGCTTTATCTTATCCATACTTATCTATATTATCCAAACATATAGGGCAAAGATACAAAAAAGAATTAGTAAATAGTAATGACTAATTAGTAAATATTAAAAGTCTTCGACTTTTTGTGAAGTGTTTTTGTAGTTAATACAGCCGCGCCAACAATATCTGCACTAAAAAAAACAACAAACCCTCTAACCATTACTTATTACTCATTACTCATTACTATTTACTATTTACTAATTACTAATTAAAAAATGGGGATGACCCGAAAGCCATCCCCATCTTTAGTAGCTATATTTTAGAATTACTCCTCTACAGCAGTCTCACCCTTCAATGGCTTCTTACGCTGAAGATCGTATGCGATAGGTGTTGCGATAAATACTGAAGAGTAAGTACCGATGATAACACCCAAGATCAATGCGAATACGAAACCACGGATAGTCTCACCACCGAAGATGAAGATTGCCAACAATGTCACCAATGTAGTACCAGAAGTATTGATTGTACGTGACAATGTAGCGCATATAGCGTTATCGATGTTAGACTTGATATCACGCTTTGGATACAAACCGATGTACTCACGGATAC
>JAEIGA010020144.1_pt1 | contig 10164 bp, 2 predicted proteins | sample 9270691 | NCBI WGS metagenome assembly JAEIGA01 (sample SAMN17057246, study PRJNA624740) | gut metagenome | biome: biome; isolation source: fecal sample | host: Bos grunniens | place: China: Xizang | collected 2019
GCTAAGACTCATTGATGTGATCTCTTTGCCTACTGGATCTGAACATGAGAATGAGAAGGTCTCACTAAGGGTAGTTACTCGAGCTCAAGCAGCTAAGGGAAGTGCTGATGCCTTGCCAACAGCACCAACCCAGAAGAAGAAGAGGAGAAGAAGAAAGCTGCGCTCCAATCAGAGCAAGAAATCTAAAGTGAGTACAAAGGCAACAGATGAGGTTGTTCAAGAGGAAGGACAAGATGCTGCAAACTTAACTACCAAAAGGCCTGAAGCTCTATCTCTGCCTAGCTCAGGAGGGTCAGTGATAGTAGACAAAGTATATGAGCCCTTGCAAGCCGCGATCCAAGCGTATAACGATCGGATCACTCAATTAACAGAAATACCCAAGAAGCTTCAAGAGTATCCCAATGCAAGAGCAGAAAAGGTTGCTTTGGCAACTAATTCACAACTCATTAGGGATACACAAACAATGTTAGAGGGTCCTCCACCTGCCATTGCTCGAGGACCAATCTCTCAAAAACCAAACCTTGAGACAATTCCAGAGGCTACGCCTAGTGCGGAGTTTGAGAGTGTCAAGGCTAACTCCACATACCAGAGGGGAGATCTTCTATCAAGCCTTACTAGACAAGCAAGTGAGGCAAGGATGCTAGAAGATGGAATACCAGAGGTAGAAGAACAAATGGCCTCAAAGTTATGGGAAGCAGTAAGGCAGCATGCTGATGAAGAAAGATCTTCAACGGCCACCCCTCCTTTTTCCTTCATGGATCTAGGTGATGAAATTCCACTAAATTTGGAGGAAAGAAGGGTATCACAAGCAGCTAATGAGATTGCTTCCTCACTCAAAACCAAAATAGTTCCATCCCAGCCTACTTATGGTGGAAGATCAGAGCAAAATTCATACATAATTACGACACCATCCTTGCAAAGACCACATGTGATGGTGAAGGAAAATAATGTGTTGCAATCATTGCTCTCAACACCAATATCTTGTACACTCACTCTAGAAGAGTTACTGAAGGTACGGCCTCGTATTTGGTCAGAAGTGGCTGACTTTCTAGTCACGCAGAAGCATCATACTCACTCAGAGACGATGAGCTATGGAGCTGATGAGGACTTAAACACAAAGCACTCTTCATTTAGAGATCCTCTCTCGATTAAGAAAGTGAGTAAAACCAGCGAGCATATTAAAGGGCACACCACATTGCCAGTTAAATATGGGGACATAGAGTCAATGGCCATACTAGATAGTGGAGCCGGAATAAGCATTGCCACTAAGCCTGTATGGGAGAGATGGGGCAAACCAACTCTGCACAAAACACAAATGAATTTGCAATTAGCTGATGGCAGCCTCAATAACCCTATAGGAATAGTAGAGGATATCACTGTTGAATCTTGTGGCATTGAATATGAACACACTTTTGCCATAGTAGATTTTGGAGTGAACACCAATTATGAAGTCATTTTGGGTCGACCTTTTATGCGCCAATTCAAAATGCTTCAAGATTGGGGCTTTGACTACTTGTACCTTAGACAAGAAACATCTATCACAAGAGTCAACCTCAAGAACCATACCTATAGGAATGTGACGGCTCTACCAATTGAAGAGTTCGATTCAGCTTCCTCAGAAGCAAGCCTTTCCAGTGAATCATCTGAAGACGCACAAAAACTTTGGATGTGCAGTGCTTCAAGAACTAGCTTGAGACCAGATGGGTCTGAATGGTGCAAGGATGTGATGGATGGTACCTACATGCCTTACCCATGTAAGGAAGAGTGTTTTGAGCCAGTTGAATGGCCCCACATCCTGTCCACCCTCGACGTCTGTGTCAACCCCAAGCCAATAAAGTTTTGCACTCCCGAAGGCTATGATATCCAGCCCTTCCTCATGATCAAACCAACATATAGGAGCCTGGAGGATCATAATATAGAACCACAATTTTATTGCCAAGACCAAGTCTCCATTGAGGATCTTCCCTTGACTACATATAGCTCAGCAGAGGAGGGTGACTGCGAGGACTGCTTTGAATCCTCTGATGATTGTGAGGAAAATGACTTAATTGTCCCCGAATCTGAACTTGAGAAGGTTCGCCTCTTGCTTAGGGGAAGAGAAGCGGTGACTGTGAGCGTTCCCAAGGACCAACCTAAACGTAATTTTTGCAAAAGTCATCGTAAATTCCGTAAGCAAGCATTGAGATCAAAAAAAGAAGAGCAAAGAGCCCAAGTATTGGCCAAAGAGAAGGAGTCAAAACCTCCTGAGTTTTCTAACTCATCAGAATACCTTCTCTATGTTGGAGCCACAGACTGCATTAAAGAGCATAAACAGAGCTGGTATGGTTTAAACGTGGTACCCCCAGAAAAGAAGGTTCAATCCAAAAGGCCTAAGAAACGTAAAAAAATGAAAATACCAAAGGTAGCTTCAGTGAAGTCTGAGAAGTCAAAAGCATCAAAACTCTCTAATTTAGAGAGAAAAGCTCAAATTCAAGAACAAAAACGTTTACTTAAAGCCGCATGGTCATCTTTGAGTGAGACCTCAGAACAAGAAGATGTTCTAGAAGTGCCAGGGAATTTTCGCACTTATACAATCCAAGATAGGTCTATAATTCTCCAAAGCCCAAAGCGACAGAAGCCAGAGACTCCCGGTGTTTCATATGATGGTCCTGACGATGCAAAGAAAGTTGATTTGGCTAGCCCCGGTGAGACACCAAGACCGGTATGGATAGCTACTGATCTTTCAATGGACGAGGAAGAGCTCTTGGTGTCAACCCTCAAGGAGTATCGTGATGTCTTTGCCTGGAGTTATAAAGACCTAAAGGGGGTTGACCCAGAGATATGCCAGCATACCATACCCATGAGGGAGGATGCAAAACCTTCAAGACAAAGGCCATACACATATAATGAAAATTTTGGAAACAAAATAAAGGAGGAGATTGATAAGCTTTTAGAGGCTGAGTTCATCTATGAGATTGAGCATACAGAGTGGGTTTCCCCAATTGTCATTGTGCCAAAAAAGAATGGGAAACTTCGAGTGTGTGTCAACCTAAAAAAGGTGAATGCTGCCACTATTCGGGACCATTATCCTCTTCCTATCACAGATCATGTCTTGGAAAGAGTGGCGGGAAAGAAAGCATATAGTTTCTTGGATGGGTTTTCGGGCTACAACCAGGTGTCCATTAAACTCGAGGACCAACACAAGACAGCTTTTGCCACAGAGTGGGGAATCTTTGCCTATAGGGTAATGCCATTTGGCTTGACAAATGCCCCTGCTACTTTTCAAAGATTGATGGCGCATGCATTCAAAGAATACTTGCGGACATTCTTGGAAGTATTTATGGATGATCTTTGCATACATTCCAAGGAGCGGTCTGAGCACATAACACATCTCAAGCTTATCTTTGAGAAGTGTAGAGTGTATAGAATCTGCCTCAATCCTGAAAAATGCAAGTTCATGGTACGTCAAGGCAAGATTCTTGGTCATATTGTCTCTGAAAATGGAATATCAACAGACACTGACAAGATTAAGGTAATTGCAGAGTTGCCTCGCCCAGCAAATGCAAAAGGAGTTCAATGTTTCATGGGGCATTGTGGATACTATCGTAGATTTATCTATATGTATGCCATTATTGCCAAACCATTATATGCACTCCTTATTGTATTTGAATGGACTGATGAGTGTGAGGAAGCGTTTGAGAAATTGAAGGAAGCCTTAGTGTCAGCACCAATCCTCAAGCCACCAAATTGGAATAAAGAGTTTCACGTGCATATAGATGCTTCTGCTTATGCAATTGGATGTATTCTAGCTCAACCACATGAGCATAACATGGACTTCCCAGTATCCTATGCTAGCAGACAGCTAAATAGTGCTGAGAAAAACTACACAACCACAGAAAGAGAAGGATTGGCAATGGTTTATGCCGTAAAGAAATTTCGACACTATTTATTGGCAAACCATTTCACTTTCTTCAGTGATCATCATGCTTTACTTTACTTAGTGAACAAGCCTTGTGCTACAGGACGTATAGTACGTTGGTTTGTGATCTTATTAGAGTTTGATTTCTCAGTAGCTGTCAGGCCGGGGAGCACCCATCAACGAGCAGATCATTTATCTCGCATCACATCTGGTGAAGCACCAATTGGAGTTAAGGATGACTTACCTGATTCAACCTTGTTTTTGGTTGAAACAGCTCCTCGATGGGCTGAGTCAATTATTGAGGTGCTCACTAGTGGCTTTGTGAAACCAAGGGGGTTGACAACAGAAGCAATAGAGGAGCTAATGCATTGTAAACCATACGTATTCGTCTCTGGAAGACTATACAAAAGAGGATCAGATGAGATTTTACGCCTTTGCCTAGGCCCTGATGAGCATGACTTGATCATAAAAAATGCTCACATTAGCTGGGGAGGATTGCATGTGAGTGGTAGGCAAACTGCTCAACGCATACTAATGGAGGGTTTTTGGTGGCCAGAACTACACAAGGATGCTGAAAATTATGTGCGTCATTGCGACCAATGTAACCTCAATCCTCCAGTGAAATATGTGACACTATTTCACATTAACCCTGTGCCCAAGTGGAGCTCTTACATTATCAAATACCTCAAGGATCAAACCTTTGATAGCTCTATGCCCAAGCATCGACAACAAGCTATTAGGACTGAAGCTTCTAGCTATACATTGATTACAGATCAACTCTATCGTAGGGGTAAGGATGGCAACTTAAGACTTTGTGTACCAGAAGAGCAATATCTAGACATCTTGCACCATGCTCATGCGGGTATGCCAGGTGGTCACTTCTCTGGGGACACAACTGCTAAGAATATTTTATGGTCAGGGCTTTGGTGGCCAACTATGTTTAGTGATGCAATGGAATTTGTAAAGCGTTGCGATGCTTGCCAGCGAACAAAACCTCCAATTGCAAGAGATGAGATGCCTTTGCGTCCAATTTTGGCGGCTCGCGCCTTTGCTAAATGGGGCATTGATTTTGTTGGACCCATCAAGCCACCAGCCAAATCAACTCATGCTGAGTACATAATAGTTGCCACCGACTACTTAACTAAGTGGGCTGAGGCAAGAGCAACGACAAAGAATGATGCTCGCACTACCGCAAAATTTCTATATGAACAAATCTTTACAAGATTTGGTCTGCCATTGGAAATTGTGTCTGATCGAGGAGTTCACTTTGTGAATGAAATAATTGAATTTATGATGAGTGAATTTCTCATCTCTCACAAGAAATCGGCACCTTATCACCCACAAGCAAATGGTCAAGCAGAGAGCACCAACAAGACACTCTGCACAGCTTTAACAAAAGTGGTGAGTGAGTCTAGGACAGACTGGGAACAAAAACTCCATTCCGTTCTATGGGCTTATCGTGTGGCATACAAAACCTCCGTAGGAACCACTCCCTTTGATTTGGTGTATGGGCTCAATGCTATTTTGCCAATGGAGTTTTTGATTCCAACCTTGCGAGTAGCAAAGTCTTTGGAATGGACGGGGCACGAGCTCTCTGAAAGAGTTGAGCAATTGGAGAAATTGGATGAGACACGACTCCTTGCTCTTATTGGCATGTATGCAGAGAAAAGACGTCGCAAACATTGGCATGACCAATATGTCAAGTCTAATCGATTTCAAGAGGGTGACTTGGTATTGCTCTATACTCTTAAAAAGCATAAGCAAAAATTAAAGAAACAAGGGCTTGGTCCATTTGTTATTGCTGAGTTACGATCTAGAGGGGCTGTGCGTTTAGAGACCCTAGATGGTGAACAAATGCCCAATTTCATAAATGGGAGTCGGCTTAAAAAATATGAAGAACCTCTTACTGAGGAGATCCTTCAAAGGTTACACTCCACACGTACGCTCAAGGAAGGACAAGCTCTTCTTAAGCAACAAGCACAAGAAGAGGCCAAAGCACGCGCTCTTGCAATCAAACAAAAAAGAGTTGCTTGCATATTGGCGGTTCAAACCAAATCAGCAAATGAGGAAGATGAAAATGTTATACCCCCATTCCAATTGAATCTCCAGTTGGTTACACACCAAGCTCAAGTAACCACGGTAGCTTTACTTGACTCTGGAGCTGATCAAAATATCATCTCGTATGATTTATGGATTGCTTTAGAACAACCTGAACTATCCAGCTCCATGGTCTTGTTTCAAAGCTTTTCTAAATCCACTACCAAGAGTCTAGGAAAATGTTGCTTGAAGCTACGTATTGGAGATCAATCCTTGTATACCATTTTTCATGTGGCTCAAAAGGACCAAGCAAGTGTTGATATGATCTTAGGACGGTCTTGGATGGCTCAAACTAATTGCCTTATCAATTGGTCATCAAGATCCTCCACTTTATGCATAAACTCTGTAAACATCACTTGCTTTAGCGCAGATATGCCCTCTACCTTCCCCAATAGTTCCTCCAATGGAGTTGATGCTTCTAGCCACTCCATTGAGGATACCACAACTAAGGTTTGGATTCAAGATGATCATAACCTTGGTTTTGGGTGGCAAGTGTCCGAGGCTTGCCTTTTGGCCCAAGCACATGGAAGAGAAATGCGTCTCATTAATAGTTATTGGCTACCATGTGCTTCTTACCAAAAGCTTCCTACCCAACCTCAAAAAGCTAAGGCTTCACAACATCCCCATTGCAGGCCCGAGTCTACTCACCAAGCTCCAACCTTCAAAAACCAACGGTGGATCCCAAAGACCACTTTAACCTTTCAAGGTTATTATGAGGGTGCAAAGACCCTTTGGTTGCCCAAAAAACCCCAATCACGATCTCCTTGTGTAAGAACTAATGTTCAACATTCCAAGCCATCTTCAAGTTCTTTTCAATGGAGACCAAAGGTGCAAGCTCCAACACAACAAACTAGGGTGTCACATGACTTTGTAGAAACCAAAAGTATCCTTCCAAAAGTCAAGTCAACCTTCCAAATGAGTTGGATACCCAAGACCTTGGTTTCCTCAACCAATTTGATCCCACAAGATGTGCCTCTGGTAGATTTTCCTAGTAGTATTGTGCCAGCCCTACATGATAGCTTACCACTCACACCAACACTAGCTGCTATTCCCAAGCACTTGCCACCCTCCCAACCTTTCAAAACAAATCTCACACAAGTGGCTAGACGGGCCCTACTCTTACAGCAAAAGTTGTTCAACAAGGCCCTTTTTACTTAGCACCCTCTCCTCCCACCCTCCAATGTACTCAAATGCCCTAATTTGGTCTAGGAAGGGGGGAGGTTGTACCAATTTTGTACCCATTTTGCATTTTGAAGTGTAGTTTGTAATCTCAGTAAGGTGTACACTAGTGTTAGCTTTTAAACCTTTTTTTATTTTGCAGAGTTTTCCACATGGAGGTTTGGAGAGACACTTGTGCTCCATCACTTGATTCAGATAGTCCTTTGGCCTGGCATCGTGGTTCTTCTAGCATTCCTCCATTCCAGACACATTCTAGATACTTTTATGCACCATTGGGTGAAGGATGTTGTGGGCGACACTTTGTGGATTTGTTCTACCAACAATTTCATCCATATCCACAATGTTTGGATTGTGCACGGCTTACTTTGGGTGTAGCCTCACACATTTGTTGGCAGTGTCGCACGTACTTTAGGAGATACGGCACAGGGATGATGCAGCAAATTGTGGGCATCACTCCTCAACGCTATGATCTATTGAATATTATTATGCCAGAACAGGGGCCAAATCAACGACGTTTACCTGAGGAAATAATTTCTCAAGGCTGGAGGGACGAGGGCCTTCAAAGAATTCAGCCAGATATTACACAGATCTTGCTACCTCGTGCACCAACTTGCCAATTTTGGATTGACACTCTCAATCATCTACATACATTTGGCAATGGACCATGCCTTGTCAACCTCCCTGTAGTCCCCATGCCATATCATGATGCTAATGCATTACTGCTACTACCAGCTACACCTCAGGATGGTTTTTGTTCTGGACTATCTCGATATGCAGAAAGTATTGAGGCTCCTCCAAGCTTGGACATGAACGCGGACCAATCAGCACCTCCTGACGATGAGACATAGAGCCATCCACCACAAGCACAAGATGCAAGGTTTTTCCTTTGGGCTAAGTATTGCAAAATTTGCATTTTTAATCTCTTTTGCTTTTATTTTGTTTTGGTTTGTTTTGGCTTCTTTTTTTTCTTTCTGGTTTTTGTTCTAGGTCCTTCAAGTTGGGCGTATATACAAAAAGATGGTGATATTGTCAAATGTTTTGATGCAAAGGAAGACAAGTGGAACACAAGCTACTGCAACTAACAAACAGGTGTATTCAAGTCCTTATCCTTTTCTGTTTGTTTTATCTGTTTTTATGCCTAATCATATGTTTGCATTGCATTAAGCTGGTTCAATCAAGTAAATGCTTAAAAAGGGTGGGATTTGCGACTAGCTTCTAGAGTGAATTTGCCAAAAACATCTCTATGTGTCAACATTTATGCTAGTTGCTTCCGGATTATGCCAAGTGCTTTTGCTCGATGAGTGTTTTTGCTATTTAGGGTTATAGGTTTACCTCCAACACTTGGGGAAAGTACTAGGATTTTTTTATGAGGTTCTGACCTACGTAGTCATCTAAGTAACAAAAATAAATAAATAAATAAAGAAAGAAAAATAAAAAAAAAGAGAAAAAAAGAAAAAGAAAAAAAGGAAGAAGTAGCCAAAATTCTCAACGGCTACACTCCAAGAAGATATTCATCGCCTTGGTCAATGTTTGTAGGGATTACGGTTTTCTTTGCCGTGAAACCAATGCACTCATTCCCTTGGGGTGAAACCTTGGGTCAAAATCACATCACAACAAATAAGCTTTATTGCCTTTGCCTTAGATTGCTATTGTAATTGGGACCTTGTCGAAACTTCCACGGCACTAGACCTTGGGTTGGGTGTCGACCTCAAGCTTTGGATATCTTGAACACTTGATTGACACATTAGACGGTGGACATAACCTGCAGTTCCAATGCTTAGATGCTTTCCCATAGACTTGTTTCAGACTTTTTCCTCTTAGAACTAGGAACAACTCTTCTATCTTTTTAACATTTAATTTGCACTTGAATCAGCTGTATGTGTTACCATTTGCTTGCTTATTTGCCCTCATTGTTCTTTTCTTACTTTCTTTTCTTGGCTGGGTACTTTCATATTCCTACTTGTTTTTTACAGGTACTCGCTTACCGCGCCCAAGGACGTGCGCAGACTAGAAAGGGGGGAGTGTTGCACTGTGGCAACGATGGCAACCATGTGGCGACAAGTTTTTGGATGTAGAAGGCTAGGGATGTAGAGTAGTATGGAGCAGGGGGCTTTAGAGATTTAATTGTGTATTTTTCGGGCTCCATTTGAGTTCCAAATTGTATAAAAACCCTAGGTTTAGTCTAATGTCCGGCCGCCCAAGAATGTGAAAGGTTTTATGACAATTCCTATAAAAAGGGGGCTAGGGTTAGGGTTTTTCACGTTTTTGCCATTTTACTAGTTTTGGAGAAGTTGAGCTCTTGAGTTCCCCATACTCTTGTGTGCTCTATCTCCTTTACCCTAATGTTATGTCATATGATCATGCTAATGAAGATTTATCTCCCTTCTTTCATTAATCATGCTTAGTATATTTCTCTTCAATCTCTCCTTGTGGCTGATTTTTGATTGATTTTGCTTGCATGAGAAGATTGTGTGAAGGTGTTGAGTGCATTAGTGTATGTGTGTGCATTGCATGCAAGTCTATGCATTCTCTTGTTAGCAAATGAGTGTAGTGATTAAGCATTATTAGTGAAGTAGGCAAGCGTCTTGTGAGTGTTGGGTGAGCTTGTGCTTCCATGCACTAGCCGGGACCCCTCGGATTGACATTCTTGAGGATAGCTATTCTATAGCGGTCAACAAGTGGCGCCGCTGCTAGGGATTGATACCTAAGCTAGCAAGCTCCCTACTCACACTAACTCACTAATCTCGGATTATGGAATGAGGGAAGGGGCTGATTAGCAAGTTTTTTGTCTTATAGAAAAGAATGCTTGTGTTGCATGCATTGTGATTGAATGTTTGTATCATTTGCTTGCTCATGATTTTTATGTTTTTGTTTTGCTTTGTTCTTCACTATGTATTAATCTTCTTACTAACAAATCTTGCACTTGCCATTTCCTACTAGTCTCTACTAACCTTTTGTTTTCTTTACTAATCATACTAACACTAACAATA
>JAEIGA010020145.1_pt1 | contig 10164 bp, 8 predicted proteins | sample 9270691 | NCBI WGS metagenome assembly JAEIGA01 (sample SAMN17057246, study PRJNA624740) | gut metagenome | biome: biome; isolation source: fecal sample | host: Bos grunniens | place: China: Xizang | collected 2019
ATCGATAAAATCGAGAAGGACAAGGCTGAAGATAGCAAAACCAAGGACGAAAAGTCCGAGGAAGTAAGTGAGGAAAGCGATGAAATCGGCAAAGACGTTGACGAGGTTGAAGAAGAAGTAAAAAGCGATGAAGCTTCTGAAGAAACCGATAAAGCGGAAGAAGCCGAAGACGAAGCTGTTCCTGAAGTCATTGAAACCGAAGAAAACGAAGTAGTTGATGAAAACGAGGTTGAAGAAAATAACGAACACGAAGTTATTAATCTTTTAACTTCACGCGTTACAGAGCTTGAAAAATTCGTTGCATCGGTTCAACCCTTGCTTGACCGTATGAATGAATACACAACCAAGCAAGCTAAACAATTTGGATATGAGGGTGAAATTCCCGGCGCGAAGAAAGATTTTCGCGATATGTCAACCGAAGAGCTTTCAAAGCATCTTCGCTCAGAAATTTAATTTTAAAAAACCTATAAGGAGCAAAAATTATGGCATTAGTTTACAATGTTAATAGCACTGCTACACAGGTGTTAGCAGCTAAAAAAGTAAAAGAAAATATTTTCCTTGATTTAGTTCACAAAAACGGATACGGCGTAAATCAAGAAGAGGCAACCAATGCATCAACCGTAAGATTTTTAAAAGTTGCTCAATTTGATGCAAGCGCAAGAAAAATCGGCGAATCTACTAATGGTGGTTTTTTCAATAACAACACAGCGGTTATTCCTACCGTTCCTGAATACGACCTTGAGTTACTATACGTATATGACCAAGTTGTTGACCTTCCTGAAGTTCAACAGGATATGGTTCCCGTTAATATGTTTGACCAATCAGCGAAAAACGTTGGTGGTAGAATTGCAACCGAAATTAACGCGTCAACTATTGCGCATCAATTAAAGGCTGTATTTGACTCCGCAGACGCAGCTGGCGCATGGACTAATCATGCAGTTGTTCTTGGATCAACTCCTGATTATTATGAAGCAATCTTAGAAGCATCTTCAATGCTTGATAACGGTGATGAAGCAAATGGTATTCAAGCATTCCCCTTTGATGAAAGAGAGTATTTATTAAGACCTTCTTTCAGACGTGGGTTATTGTCTTCAAAGGGTGTGCTTGTAGGCGGTTCAAATTATGCGCAATCAATGATTGCTAAAGGCGCAGTATCACCTGAAGACCGCAAGGAATGGGGTTCAATGTATTGCGGCGAAATCGATTTAACACCTTGTTATTTAGTTCCCGATACCATTTGGAATAGAGCTAAAGTTTGGGCAAGCAATAGCGCAACTGTTGATGGTGTTCAAGCAATTGCTTGCGCTGCATCCGCAACGGATAGAGGTATTTCATTCCTTGATTACATTAAGATTATTGATTCACCTAATGGCGCAGGCAAGCGTTTACAACCCAAGACCAGATGGGGTGTTAACGTATGTTATCCCAAGGGTATCGTTCCTATTTTAGCAAATGGAACTGCTGTTACTACTGCTGCAACTATCGTTAAAGCACCCGGTAACGCTTAATTAATTTACACTTATTCATTTTACCTCCTATATATTTTATTTTTTAACGCTTCCTTGGGCTGTGCGCAACAGCCCAAGACCATTAATAAGCACAACAAAGGAGTGCAAAAAACATGAGCAACTATCCATTTTCTGACACATTTATGACGTATGATTACACATCACATAGATATAAATTAACGTTGCAGGACGTTATTGAAAATCTCGGTATTGATATTGAGGCACGTTTAACAATGCCTAATGCAATACCTTCGCTACTAAATCGTATATCGGTTAAAATTTATAGTTTTATTCACACGCATAACGCAGATAACGCGTTGCAAGATTATATTATTGCTAAAACGGCCGCAGGGCGAAAAATCATTCGTGAAGCAATGGAAGAGCAGTTGATTTACTTTTTAACCGTTGGTGATTTAAGCCGTTCAGTTGATGAAGCTGAGCGCAGGCTGGCAATTGACCAAACTGCAATTGATATATTGCTTCAACCTATTCCTGAAATTGGTTGTTCAATCCTTTATTGCGGTAAGCTTCCTTGCGTTAAATTTGAAGGAGAGTATTAAAAGCTATGGCACAGGACTTTTTGGATTTATTAAGCATTAAAACTGAAGAAGTGCTTAAGGGTACATACTATGACAGGCGCCCTTTAACGCCTATGGATTACGGCATTAAATTTGCTTACGATATCATGGATGAACCAAGAAGCTCTTATGGTAATTTAATAAACGTTTTAAATACAACCATATCGTATCAAACAATAAAAACCAACGATTTATGCGGTTTTAAAGTTAAAGGTTATTGTGCAACACAAGAAGGTGGTTTATGGCAAATACAAGAAATAGAAGAGCACTTGGTATCAAAGAAAAATAAACAATCTTTACGATTGGTTACAAAAAGTATAGAAACAGTTTATATTTTAAGGATGATTAAGGTGGATAATCCTTGGGAGTTAAAATGATAAGCAGAGAAAAAATAGAAATAGCGTTTCTTAATGCAGTAAAGCGTTTAAGATTTTACGCACCGTATGATACCGGAAACTTAAGCCAAAACGCTATTCGCTTTGCTTGGAAAGATGAAAACACATTTATGATCTATGTGGATGAAAGCATTGCACCGTATATGCCATACACAAATGAGCCTTGGGATTCGCCTAAGTGGAGCGGAAAGAAAAACCCGAACGAGAAGTGGTGGCAACAAGCTGTTCAGCATATAGCTGAAGAAATGGCTGCAGAATTAAAAGGAGTATTAAGAGTAGTATGATAGAATTTAGTGTGTTAACAAACAGACTTTCAAATAAAATAGCAAGAATAAATACCGATTTGAACTTAGATTTAAATTTTAATGTTGTGAGTGATACTGGCGAATATAAAAAGCCTGTTAGAGTGGGAAATACTGTAACTGAATATATTAACTGTTTATTATCGCTTACTTCTTCAGATATTTCCAATCTTACTGACGGTACAGTTGTGGCAACACAAACGGCAAGATTAGACGTAATTGTTGGCTTGCCTGATTTAACTGCGGATGAAGAATACAACGGAAAACAATTTGAAACCGTTAATGAAAAAATTGATAAAGTAAGACAAGTTCTTTCAACTTTAACACAAAGCAGCGAGTTTGAAACAATTGATAACTATTCGGTTAGCATAATTTATCAAAATGCAATTTCCGGCGAAAGAAATATTGTTGCAAATATCGGTGATTCTTATACATTTAGCGTTTACATATATTACATATTAATTGAAGGCGGTATTAACACTAGAAGCCTTGTATTTAATCTTGATGGTACAATATTGCCTTATCAAGCTGTATCGGTAATAAAAACTAAAACATATGATTCTAACGTATATTCGAATACTATAGATGGAGCGGTTAAAAATACACCAATTCAATCAAATTGGAGCGCCACGTTTGAACTTCCTGCTATTTCGGGTGGATTTTGGAATACTATACTTGAAATATTAACAGGGGAAGATATGTTGAATACTGCGCATATCCTTTCATTTACAGATGGAACGATAAGAAAGAACTATCTCGTAAATATAGGCGAGGTAACATTAAACGGAGAAACAGTCAAAAATGCGGGTTTGAAGGTAAGCTTTTTTGAAGCTGATGATAATTACTATTTACTCGATTTCCCTGATAATTATAAGCAATATAATAATGGAAAACAAGAAATAAAACTAAAGCCAACAACTGGTGTTGGCTTTGCGTTCATTGTTAACAAACGAATAATAATATATACTGTATCTGGTGAAACAACTATTCAAACAGAAGGAAAAACTGTTCTAGCAACGAATAATACAGAAATGATTCAAACTTAAGGATTAAAAAAATGGCAGATAACAGAAATTACACAATAACACTTAAGATTGATGGAACAACAGATATTAATTCAAACTCTGCTGTCGCAGGTTCTAGTACGCAAAGTACAAGTAGTGCTGTTGGTCATGGAGCTAATAAACCTGGATTATTGCAAAGTCCTGAAGCGCGAGCAAACTATACTTCTGCTCTTGTTGCATGGCACACGATTAAACCCTTTGTAACACAACATGCTAATTATCAAACAAGTTTAGTTGCGTTAAGAACCGGTTCAAATGAAATGCAGGAAAAAGCAAATTTAATTAATCAAACAGTTCAAACCGGGGTGGGGCTGTTAGAGATGGCAGCAACTGGTGCCGCGATTGGTGGAGGTGCAGGAGCTGTAATTGGTGCAATAAGTAGCGTAGCAAGCTCAATATTTGGCTTATATCAAAGAACTAACAAATTAAGTTTAGAGCGGACAATTGAAAACAAATCACTTGAAATGTTACGTATTCGTGCAGGAACACTTGGTTCAAGGAGTAATTATCAATAATGAATAATTTTACAATTGAAATTTTCAACCCCAAAACAAAACAATTTGAAAGAAACGATAGGGCGGTCTTTGCTCCTAAATTTGCAAATTTGTTAGATGAACAGCTAGATGAATCGTTGATAATGATTAAAGGCGATACCACAGCTTATTATAAACCTTTCACATGGTTTAAAATCACAATTATAAACAATCCGGAATGTAAACTTTCTTGGGATAAAGAGGAAGAAATATATAATAATCGAGAAACTCAAATTGATCAATCATATAATGGTCAAAGGATTACACAAACACGTGAAATAAACATGTTTGTGTCTAATGATACATCTATTGAGGTTCCTGTTGGCAGCGGCAAGTATAATCACGAAATTTATTTAATTGAAACAACTAAAATAATGGAGCGTTATATTAGTGATACCCTTACATTTACTAATGCGCTTGGTAGAGATTATACTGGTAATAAAGCTGATGCTATTTTTACGCGAACTGACTCAGATGGAGATACTTTTAATTTTCCTGTTGGAGAATATAAATCACCGATCTCTAACGGCTCTGAAATTACAATTTTATCACCTGGAACATTTGCTGAAAAGTATTTTGGTGCAATTGATGGGGATACTTGGTATGGGCCTTTTGGGGGTGTGTATGTATACGATGAAAATAATAATCTGCGATATAGTCAATATAAAGATACAGGTGGAGTATATGAGGATGGTGGGTTTATTCAAAATTGGAAAGATGCTACCTTAGAGCTAAGAGGAGATGGTGATTGGAGAATAGAATATACATACGGCGAAAACCCCATTTTATCTGCAACAGCAACAATAAAAGTTGTAAATTCTATGCTTCCATTAAAAAAATGGACAATTAAAACAGTTATTGAACGAGTTTTTGATTTAATTGCGCCGTTGAAAAAGTTCAGATTGGATGAAACACAAGCCGTAAAATATGATAAAATTATAGCTCCTGAATTTGCATTTACACGTTCCACACTAAGAGAAGTACTTCAGCAAATTGGTGGGTTTGTTCACGCAGAACCAAGGATATCTAAAGTTGAACTTGATCAAGATAATGAATTTAAATTTACAGTTAAATTTGATGATTATAATAATAATAAAATTTCACAAATTAGTGCTGAACCATATATTGCTGCAACATTTGGAACAGATATAAATCAATATTGTACAGAATTAGACTCTTCAGCAGATAATTTGACTAACTCATTAAATTGGGCGCAAGGCGTTATTATAGAACCTCTTTATGGATTTAGCAAAACAGTACGAACTGAAAAGACTGTTACACGATTTGCGGAAGATAATAATACAGTAATATCTACTCAGTACCCAATTGCAAGGTTGTTACCAGGTGCGCAAATTAAATGTATGTATATTCCAGGAATTGGTAACAATAATGATAAAGGTTGGGATATTACACCATTTGTATTTGAAGAAAGCGATTATATAGCATTGTCAAGCTATAGTGGAGAATATCCGTTAGTTAAATCATGTGCATTATATTATACAATTGGGCAAAAAAATATTAAAGGATTATTTTATAAAGTACCTAATGCTGTAAGCTCGTATTTTAGTAAGTATGCAATTGTAAATATTCTTAGAAATGTAACAGGTATAAACACTCTTAATCTTGAAGGTAATAATTTATTCGATTTAACATTTTCAGTTACTTATGTTCCTTTATATTCTACACGAATTAAAAGCACCAAACAATTAATTCAAGAAGGTTTTAAATCTACACTAGCATATAACCAAACGGCTAATATGATTGAATCTCAATATTTTGGTGAAAATTTAAAAGGTGTAATCGAACGGCTTGGTAATGTAGAGAAAACTTACACTTATAAATTAGCTTTTATATCGCAAATACCGTCTGTTGGCACTCGTTATGATTTAAATTATTATATTTCAAACGTATCTTGGGAATTATTTCCAACCTATATTAAATGCACGATAGGATTAAGCAAAAATTTTAACCGATTATCACAATATATTGGAATAAATTCAAATAAGCGAATGTGGGAAGTTAGCGAAAGACAAACAGTTATTCGTGATAGTGTGTATAATAACTATATTGTTATTAGTGAAAACCCATTAAGTGGTTCATATTGGGGAAAATTTGCAAGTGACCCTGTTCATTCTTTACTATATGAGGGGCAATTTAATTATGTAGGAGTAGACCACGTAGAAATTAATGTAAGTGATGCATTTGGTTTTGTAATAAACAGTAATAATATAGTGCTACCTGTTATAACTTCTGCATTTGGTAATAGTATAGCGTTTACATTCTCATTTGAAGATAATTTTTCCGTAGGACAAAAAATTGTTCCATATACAATAGATGGAGAAACATCTTACTGGAGTAGCTATATTCCTTATACAGACAATTATGGTCGATTTTTCTATATTCACTACACATTCTATTCGACTGATTCTGAAGTAATAGATAATAATAATAATTATTATAATGGAACTTTATATGCTGGAACATTTCCACAAGGGGGTAACGGAAGTATACTTGGGGGAATAAATGCTTTAGAGGACTATAAAATATATAGAAAAGACAGTCGCGAAATTCCACAAATAACGCATCAAATATCAGTTGTTACTGATAATGAAGATATTATTATTGGTTCAGCAATATGCAGTAATTCGCCTGCTGTTAATAAAAGACCTTCTAGCTGGGATTTATATGTTTTTACTAAACCAATAGACCTATTTGCAGGTAATAAAATATTATTTAATGATGGAATTAAAATTGAACAAAAAAATGGCTCAGCATGGTTATTATATAATTCCTCTATTCTTTTAAAGCAAGTCGACAAAGCAAAAATAGGAAATAATAAAATAGTAGCCTGGGCTTTGGTAACTGAAATGACTGAAATTCGAATTCCTATTGATGATGGATATGGCACTCCAGATATTCAAACTATATACGAAGGTGGTGAATTGTTGTTAGGACAAAACAACTGCGATTTGACATTAGGGGATAAAAGAATTTACTTTAATTACACTCATAAAATTAATGATTAAAAGGAGAGATAAAATATGATTTTTTTTGCAAATGCGGACGGTTCAGTTATTAATATGGTCCAAGAAGCAATATACCAAGGTTCAAACAAAGCAAGCGAAATAATATTGATAGCACCATTCAAAAGAGCAAATGTTGCTTGCGCTTTTGAATTACCAAACGGAATGACAACAAATTTATTCTGGGCTGATAAAGTTGATATAGGCACATTAATGCAAACGGTAAGCGGTGATTTCTTTGCTGCTTACCGTGTTTTAGTTAATGCAGATGTAACTCAATATTCGGGTAATTTAACGGTTCAGTTTTTTATTTATGTCAACGGAGCACGAATTTCAACGTTTGCCACAACTGTACCAATTCAACCTGGTGTACCTATTGATTTTGATTTACCAGATGATATTGATGAATCTACATATGGAATTTCCGGTGTTAACTCATTGCCAGCAGTCAAAGATGCAAAAAAGAATATATTATATCGTCTATATGATACAGCTACAGGGATATATAGTTTTTGGACGGTTGATGATATTGAACTAAAATGGGTTCAAGTTGATAAAGCAATTGAAACAGTTGATGATTTAACTAATATTACATCTAAAAGCAAAATATATCTCAAAGAAAACAAATTTTATGTTATTAATAATGAAGAAATAAGAAAACGATTACTGACTGAAGATGATATAGCACAAGGCCCACCGGGTGAGCGCGGTCCGCAAGGTCCGCAAGGTCCACAAGGTGTTCAAGGTCCACAAGGTGTTCAAGGTCCACAAGGTATCCCCGGCCAGCGCGGTCCACAAGGCCCACAGGGCGAGCAAGGTCCGCAAGGTATTCAAGGTCCTGCTGGAGCTGCTGGAGCTGCTGGTCTACAAGGTGAGCAAGGATTACAAGGCGAACAAGGTCTACCGGGTGAGCGCGGTCCACAGGGCGAGCAAGGTCCACAGGGCCCTGCTGGTCCAGCCGGTAATGGAATAGCAAATATAACAAGAGGCGATATAGGAGAAGAGAATGGCTATACAATAACGCCGATAATTTTTACTCAAACCAATGGAGATACTAATGAAGTAAATGTCTATGCAAAAAATGGTGCCGGAGGCGGCGGTAGTAGTAGTGGTAGTGTAGACCTCCCATTAAGTAAAGGCGAAGTTGATGGTTCTCTTGAGATGTCATTCTCAGAGGGTGGAAGTGTAAAAGGATCAGAGTCACATGGCAAATATTCAGTTGCGCTCAACCAAAACAATAATGCTTATCAACGCAACGCTTTTGTTACCGGATTAGCTAATAAAGTTGGGATGACTGAAGCTGAATTTAATTCGAGGTATCCTAACGGAACAGATGCGGAGGGGAATGAAGTTTATGAATATAGCAAATTTAATATAAACTCTAATGCAGGTGGGCAAAGCAACACAGTCACTGGCGTAGGATCGCATATAGGTGGAGGATTATCAAATACAGTAAGTGCTGATTATTCTGCAGTTGTTAGTGGTTATAATAATATAGTTAAAAAAGCCGATGAAGTTAGTTATCCTAAAAATATAAAAGATTCGGCAATTTTAGCTGGTGGAAACAATCTAGTTAATGCATGGGATTCAGCAATTATTGCTGGCACAAATAATATAATTTATCCAAACGCAGAAAAAGCCGCAATTGTTGCTGGCACTACTAATAAAGTATATAGTGCTAGTTCTGTAGTTATTGCAGGACAAGATAATAGTGTTCTTTGTAACAATTCTGCTGTTAGTGGCCTTGGTTTAAGGTTAGATAATACAAACGTTTCAAATGCATTTGCTGTAGGTCAATATAATGCAACCAGTTCAGCTGCATTATTCCAAGTTGGTAATGGTGGATATAACAGTGGTAGATTATACCGTGGTAATGCTTTTGAGGTTTTTCAAAATGGTGATGTTAAAGTAAATAGAAATTTGATAGTGGGAGGAGAAGCAAATATAGCTGGCAAAACTATCATTTGTAATAATAAAACTATTTTTGACGAATATTATTCATCATTTAATACGGAAGATATATATTTTAACAATACAGATGTCAGTTTTACAGGTTCGGCAGATTTTACAGCATGTTCTGTTAAGGGATTATATTTTGAGGACAAGAATGGAACACCGCAATACTATGATACAACTTTCAAAGAGTTGCAAGAAAGAACAGCTACTACATTTTCTGATAAACGTAATAATTTTGAAGGTCATGCTCTTATTGGGGATGGAATAAATACCCCTTATTTGTATCCAAATTATTTATACGTAGCATGTTTTAAAGTTAGAGGGGTAACTACTATTAATGAAGTTAATCCTGAAACTGGTAAAGTTGAAGAAGTTCAGGTTCCCACTCAAAAATATTTAAAGGGAACTTTTACTGTTACTAATTTTGCTTCAGCGACTTCATATGATATTGTTCCATATATCGATATTACAATCCCTCATCCAGTCGATGAGTATGTATATTCTCCCCCAAACGGCGCCCTTTCTAATATTGGAACATGTTATAAACAAGAATATATATTTAGATTATTGCCTACTACTACTGGTTGTATATTTAAAAGTGCAATAAAAAGAATCTATGCTAGATTCTCAGATGTAGAGTTTTTACCCGTTGGAATAAAATATTGGGAATGTTCATTTGATGAAGAAATTGATGCACAAGATGTAGGGCTGGTTAAACTATATAAACTATATAAACTATGGGATGAAGAAGAATCGCAATAAAGGAGATATAAAACATGATTTTTTTTGCTGATGCACAAGGCAC
>JAEIGA010020146.1_pt1 | contig 10164 bp, 6 predicted proteins | sample 9270691 | NCBI WGS metagenome assembly JAEIGA01 (sample SAMN17057246, study PRJNA624740) | gut metagenome | biome: biome; isolation source: fecal sample | host: Bos grunniens | place: China: Xizang | collected 2019
AGCGTTGTAACAGGTTTTCCATCAGGTGGTAAATCTACCTTCGTTCAGCAAATGGTAGCAAATTATGTCCGTCAAGGTCTATCTGTTGGGTACTGGCAAGGAGATAGAAGTCAAGAGGCAGTGAAAAATAATTTTATTACTATCGGCCTTACGAACGATGAGTTAGCGAAAGTTAATTTTTATTCTAGTTCGCAGGATATTAGTCCTGACCAAATGGCGGAAATATCTTCCAAATACGATGTCTTTGTGTTTGACAATTTCCTTGCCTACCAGACAAAACTGAACGCTACTTTCGAACTTTCTGGTCAATTAGTTGAGAAGTTTTCAAGTGTTGTTAAGAAAAATAATAATCACATCATGACTGTGGCGCATCAGAGTAAACACACATCTCTTGCGAACATGGGTCAAATTGCCTCATCTCAACAAATTGCAAATAAAGCAGATATGATTGTTGCAGTGGAAAGATATGATGAAGAATTCGCACGAAAGGTGTACTCTGAGTTAGTGAGAGATAGTGAATTATATAATGACTTGTTTGTCTACAAACGAAATAATGCTAATCCTTCTGCCTTTTTCTCTATCTTCAAGAATCAAACGGGTGGAGACTTAAAAAGAATTCCAATTTTGTTCGAAAAAGAAAAAAAATTATTCAAAAATTACCCAAATTAGGGTACTTTTTTAAATTCCATACTATTCATATATATAATAATTAAATAAAATTAAATAGTATGGTAAATTTTGTAAAAGTTAAAAGAAACATCAATTTTGGTGAAAATCCTGGTGAAAGATTCGTTGCAAGACTTTATCGTGGTACTGACATTAGTTTAGACCATCTTGCAGAAGACATTTCAAACGCAACTACTATCGCTTTTCCTGACGTGATAGCGTGTCTTAAAGCATTGGAAATGAATATTTCTAAGTATATTCAAAATGGTCAAGCGGTTAAGTTAGGTTATCTTGGTAGTTTCACCCCTGCCATTAAGGCAAAATCGCAAGAAAATGCTGATGATGTGAACGCTGACACTATTAAGAGATTTTGGTGTCGTTTTTTCCCTTCAACAGACTTTAAGAGAGAGTTAGGAAAATGTAAGTTTTCTTTAACTGATTTGAACGTCAAAGGGATGATAAAATAAGACCAAAACCCTTTAAAACACTAAAAGGGAGGACATTTTATGCTCTCCCTTTTCCTTTTCTCGTTATCCCGCAAAGATTCGAACTTTGAATGACTGAACCAAAATCAGTTGTGTTACCATTACACCACGGGACAATCCGTATCTGAGGTTTAACCCTCATTTGCGTTTGCAAAGATACGTCTTTTTTCTTTCCTACCAAATTTTTTTTTAATTTTTTTCTTATATTTGCAAATTATTATTCGATTTTTATGCAAAACATATTAGAAGTTAAGGATTTAAGAATTTCTTTTAAAAGGGATAATTTCTGGCATGAAGTGGTGAAAGGTATTAGTTTTTCGCTTAAAAAGGGTGAGACTTTGGGCATTGTGGGTGAAAGTGGCAGTGGAAAGAGTGTTACATGTCTTGCAATTATGGATTTATTGGAGAAACGAAATACGAAAATCTCCGAGAATTCTATCTTTTTTCATGGTAGTAAGAAGGCAATGATTTTCCAGGAACCTATGACGGCGCTCAATCCTGTAATGAGGTGTGGTAGGCAGGTGATGGAGGTGGGCGTGAGTAAGGAAAGGTGTTTGGAGTTGTTTAATGAGGTGTTATTGCCTAATCCTGAAAGGGTTTTTTCTTCTTATCCTCATCAACTCTCGGGGGGTCAAAGGCAGAGGGTTATGATTGCTATGGCGCTGGCATCTAATCCTGATATTCTTATTGCTGATGAACCTACGACTGCTCTTGATGTGAGTGTGCAAAAGGCGGTTTTGGATTTGATGAAGGTGTTGCAAAGAAAGTATAATATAGGTATTATTTTTATTACTCATGATTTGGGTGTTGTAAATCAGATTGCTGATAGGGTGGCAGTGATTTATAAGGGTGAGATTGTTTCTGCTCAGCATCCTTATACTAAGGGTTTAATCGCTTCTCGTCCTCCTATGGATAAGCGCCCTAAACGCCTTTCTACGGTGAGTGATTTTATGAATGAGGATTATGTTCAACCTCCTGTTATTTGTGCCTCAGAACGCTTGGAATTGCATAATATGATATATTCTCAAACACCTTTATTAAGTGTTAAGCATTTAAATGTAAGGTATGGTAAATTCACTGCTATTGAGGATATTAGTTTTGATGTATATAGGGGTGAAACGCTTGGTCTTGTGGGTGAGAGTGGTTGTGGAAAGAGTACTCTTGGTGCTTCTATAATGAATTTGATTGAGCAAAAGAGGGGTGAGATTTATTTTAAGGGAAGAGAGATTGGGGCAAAGGGCAATGAGCGAGGGGTGATGAGCAGGGAAATTCAGATTGTTTTTCAAAATCCTTATTCTTCTTTAAATCCTCGTTTAACTATTGGTAAGGCGATTGAGGAGGTTTTGGTGGTTCATAAGATTGAGAAAGACAAGGTAAAGCGTAGGGAAATGGTTATGCGGATGTTGGAAAAGGTTGGGTTGGAACGTGAGCATTTCGATAGGTATCCTCATGAGTTTAGCGGGGGTCAAAGGCAGAGAATTGGTATTGCAAGGGCGTTGATTTTAAATCCTAAGATAGTGATTTGTGATGAGTGTGTGAGCGCTCTTGATGTGAGTGTACAGGCGCAGGTGTTGAATCTTTTAAATGATTTGAAAAGGGATTTGGGTTTGACGTTTATCTTTATTTCTCATGATTTAGCAGTGGTGAAGTATATGAGCGATAGAATGATGGTGATGCGTAAGGGTGCGATAGAGCAGTTGGGTGAGGCGGATGAGATTTACGCTAATCCTCAAACGGAATATACACAGAGATTGATAAATTCCATCCCTAAATAGGCGTAATCTCGAAATTTATTCTTATATTTGCAGTTTTAAATAATATATATTTTTATGAGTTTTATTGAAGTAAATTCCGAAATCGGAGAACTTGAAGGTGTTATTCTTCATACGCCTGGTGTTGAGATTGAAAGTATGACGCCAAGCAATATTCAACAGGCATTATACAGCGATTTATTGAATTTAAATATTGCATCAAAGGAATACTCCAATTTTTCAGGGGTATTGTCTCGTTGGACAAAGACTTATCAAGTAAAGGATTTGCTATCCGAGATTTTGAAACAAAATGATATTAAAATAAATCTGATAGACAAGATTTTAAAAGCAGAAAAGAAAGAGTATTTATTTACTGAATTCATCGATAAAAGCGAAGAGGAACTCGCAAAAATACTTATCGAAGGGTATAATTATAGAGAGGGTGTGTTTAATCCTTTGTATAATCTTTTCTTTACTCGTGATGCGTCTTCAAGTGTTTATGATAAGGTTTTGATTCACTCTATGAGCACTGATGTTAGAGATAGAGAGAGTTTTATCATGGAGGCAATCTTTAAAAATTATTTCCAAACTGAAACGATAAATCCTCGTCTTTCGGAGGGTGCTCACACTGAGGGTGGTGATGTGTTGATAGCAAGGGAAGATGTACTTTTCATCGGTAACGGTTGCAGAACTAATAAAAAGGGTATTGATTTCTTAACTAAGTATTATGCTGCAAGAAAGGAAAGACAACATATTATAGTTCAAGAACTTCCTGAAAAACCTGAGTCTTTTATTCATCTTGATATGGTATTTACTATGCTCGCTCAAGATAAGTGTATGATTTATGAACCTATTATCAAAAACGCCCTTGGTCAGTTTAAGGTAACTCATATCGAGATTGATAATGGTCAAATTCGCTATCATGAAAGAAGTAATATGCTCGAAGCAACTAAGAAAATTGGTTTTGATTTCGAACCTATTCTTTGTGGTGGTAACGATGCTTGGATGCAGGAGAGAGAACAATGGCACTCAGGTGCTAATTTCTTTGCACTAGGTGAAGGTAAAATCCTTGGTTATGCAAGAAATACTCACACAATAGAGGCGTTAAATAACGCTGGTTTTGAGGTATTGAGAGCAGAGGATGTTTGCCAAGATAAGGTAAATATGAGAGATTATGAGAGATTTGTCGTTACATTTGATGCTGCTGAACTCCCTCGTGGTGGTGGTGGCGCAAGATGTATGACTATGCCTATAAAAAGAAAGAAAGTTAATTGGTAATTATTTATAAAACAAATGAAAAAGTACAATCTAATAAATAACATTTTAGGTTGGGCAATTTTTTTGATTGCTACAATCGTGTATCTTATCACTGCTGAACCTACTGCTTCTTGGTGGGATTGTGGTGAGTATATTGCAACTGCTGATAAACTGCAAGTGGGACACCCTCCTGGGGCACCTACATTCCAATTATTAGGTTCTTTATTCTCAAACTTTGCAGGTAACGATACAAGTCTTATTGCATATACTATCAATGCAATGAGTGCTATTTGCAGTGGTTTTACTATCCTTTTCCTATTTTGGAGTATTACTATGCTTGCAAAGAAGTTGGTGAAAAATCAAGAGGAAATGACTATGGCACAAATGATTGCAATCTTCGCAAGTGCTGTGGTTGGTAGTTTAGCATACGCTTTTTCTGATACTTTTTGGTATTCGGCAGTCGAAGGCGAGGTTTATGCTATGAGTTCTTGTTTTACTGCTATTTCTTTTTGGGCAATATTGAAATGGGAAGCGGAAGCAGAGTGTAAACATAATCTTCGTTGGTTGATTCTTATCGCTTTCTTGATTGGTATTTCTATTGGTGTTCACCTTCTTAACCTCCTTGCTATTCCTGCTATTACTTATGTGTTCTATTTCAAGAAATATCCTAATGTTGAAAAGAATAAAAAACGTAATTTCATACTAGTGGGATTGATTTCTATGGTATTGGTTGCTGTTATTCTTTATTTCATTGTACCTTATATAGTTATATTTGCTGGTAAGTTTGAAATCTTCTTCACTAACTCGATAGGTCTTCCTTTCAACACGGGTACTATTATCTATTTCATTCTTCTAATAGGTCTTCTCGTTGCAGGTATTCTTTATTCTTTAAAGAAGGGTAAGGTTATTTTAAATACTGTTGTTCTTTCTGTTTTATTTATATTGATAGGTTATACTACTTTCTTCGTTTTGGTTATTCGTTCTAATGCCAATACTCCTATTAACGAAAATGCTCCTAAGGATGCTACTGCTCTATTGACTTACTTAAATCGTGAACAATATGGTGATACTCCTCTTTTCCATGGTCAGTATTTTAATGCTATGGTTGTGGATCAAAAGGATGGTTCTTCTAAATATATTAAGGATGAAGAAAATGGTAAGTATATTGAGGTAAAGCAAAGGGGTAAACTTGTGTACGAATCGGGCAAGACTACTATCTTCCCAAGAATGTGGAGTAATGATGCGAGTAGAAATCACCCTACTTATTATAAGATGTGGACAGGTATGAGTGAGGGTTCGGACAGAACTCCTACGTTTGGCGAAAACTTAACTTATTTCTTCCGTTATCAGGTTAATCATATGTATTGGCGTTACTTTATGTGGAACTTCGCTGGTAGACAAAATGATATTCAATCTCATGGTATACTTCTTTCAGGAAATGAACCTACAAATGTAAGTAATGGTGAAAAAGACTTACTTCATGGTAACTGGATTACTGGTATTGATTTCATCGATGAATTGCGTCTTGGACCTCAAGATAATCTTCCTGTCGATTTGGCAAATAATAAGGGTAAGAATAAACTTTTCTGTTTACCTTTATTATTAGGTTTAGCAGGTCTTATTTTCCATATAAAGAAATCTCCTAAGGATTCTTTCGTAGTCTTCTTATTGTTCTTTATGACAGGTTTGGCGATAGTTCTTTATTTGAACCAACCTCCTGCTCAACCAAGAGAAAGGGATTACGCTTATGCTGGTAGTTTCTATGCCTTTTCTATTTGGATTGGTCTTGGAGTCTTTGCTCTTTATGAATGGACTCAAAGGATTAAAAAAATAAAACACGAGTTGCGTGCAACAATCCTTGGAGTTATTTGTTTATTTGCTGTTCCTGTTCTTATGGCATCGGAGGAATGGGATGACCATGATAGAAGTGGTAGATATATGGCAAGAGAGTTCGCAAGAAACTATCTTGAAAGTTGTGAGAAAGATGCAATCCTTATCACTTTTGGCGATAACGACACCTTCCCTCTTTGGTATGCACAAGAGGTTGAAGGAATCCGTACTGACGTTAGGGTATTAAACTATACTTTATCGGGAATGCACTGGTATGTTGAACAACTATATAATAAGGTTTACGAGTCGGAAAAACTTCCTTTTACCTTAGATAAAAAGTTCTATGGTTTGAATTTAGATGTTTCTCTTGTTACTCCAAGCAATGAACCGTTTAGAGATATTAGAGATGTATTGAAAGAGTTGAAAACTAATCCTAATACTACTACTTTCGATAATAATGGCGATTCTGTAAAGGTTCTTCCAACTAATAATTTCTATATTTCTTTCAATAAGGCAAAAGCAGCAGAGAAAGGTATTTATCCAAAAGAATTAGTTGATAATGAAGAAGGTAGAGTGGAATTTTCTATCAATATTCCTCAAGACTATCGTTATGAACAATTGATTAGAAACGAGTTAATGCTTCTTGATATTCTTGGAACTAATTGTTTTGAACGTCCTATCTATGTGATGAATCCTCGTTATTTAACAAAGGTATTCCCTGATATTGCAAGATATGTTAGACAGGAAGGTTTGGTTTATAGAATTATGCCTTACGTTGCTGATGGTACTTTTGAATACAACAAGACTAATGACCTTTTCTTAAATAAATTCCAATGGGGTGATGTTAAAGACGAAGGCGTTTATCTTGAAGAAGCGGTATCTATCAATAATTCAAAAAATATGCGTAATAATTTCTCTTTATTCGCAGGAAAACTTATTCATAACGGTGCTAAACAAGATGCTGTGAAAATTCTTGACAAGGCGTTAGTAGAGTTTCCAAGTTCAAAAATTCCTTTTGATAGATATGATATAATGCTCGCTGAGGCATATTTCAATGCTGGTGAAATCCAAAAAGGACAATCTGTATTGAACGAACTTATTTCTTACTATGTTTCATACGCTAAGTATCTTGAACAATTCAAGGGTAAGAAAGCAAAGGCGGTGGAAGGTGAAAAAACGCTTTCTTTCTATGTCTTGGCAGAAATGGCAACCTTGGCAGAAAAGTATAATTTAAAGGCAGAACTCGATTTAGCATTATCTATTCCTTTTGTTGCTGAAATAATGGAGACTTATAAGGTAAGAGATTTAATGAATGAGTATGCTATGAAATTAAATCAGGTAAATGCTATTATCAATTCTGATAAAGCAGGTGCAGAGGATTTATTGTTAGGGGTTATTGAGGGTTTGAATACTAATATCCTTGCAACTGGAAATAATACTCTAATAGAACAATCTGCTCAATACTTCGGATTTATTTATTCTACTGCTTATAGATTCTCTTTGGCAAAGGTTCAAAAAGCATTGAGCGACAATCCTAAAATTCAAGAAATATTAAACACTTTAATGGCATCACAACAATAATTTATAAAACATAAAAGAAATGAAGAAACAAGATTTAATATTTATTTTAGTAACACTTATAGTGGTAGGGGCATTCATTTTTGTGGAACCTATTAACTCTTGGTTTATGTCTTGGAGCGCTGCAAAAGATTGGCGTTATATGGTTTTAGCGTTCTTTAAGTTTGCAATCCTCGCAACAGCAGGTGAATGTATTGGTTTAAGAATTAGCAAGGGAGTTTATAACGAAAAGGGTTTTGGAATTCTACCAAGAGCATTTGTATGGGGAATTCTTGGTGTTGGAATCACTATTGCAATGACTGTTTTCTCAGCAGGTAGTTTCAAGGTATTAGGTTATTTCGGTTTGAACATAAGTCCGCTAACTATTGGAATGGAAAGTTTTGGTGTTCAGTTGATTTACGCTATTACAGTATCGGTTTTGATGAACACTTTCTTCGCTCCTATGTTTATGACTGTGCATAAGGTTACAGATGCTCATATTCTTCAAACAGGAGGAACATTAAAAGGGTTCTTCTCTCCTATTCCGTTTGGAAATATCATAGCAAACCTAAACTGGAAAGTACAATGGGGATTTGTATTCAAGAAAACTATTCCTCTTTTCTGGTATCCTGCACACACAATCACTTTCTTACTTCCTTCGGAGTATAGAGTATTGTTCGCTGCTTTATTAGGTGTTGCACTTGGTGTTATCTTGTCAATAGCAAATTTGAAAAAGAAATAAAAAACATTTTTAAATGAAGAAAAAAATCTTTTTAGGTTTGAGTTTAGTTTGCCTATTCTCAAACCTTTTTTCACAAGAAAAGAAATTCGGTTTTGAATTCTATGGTTGGGTTAGTCCTCAATATTTCATAAATTCTCATGAAATTGTAGAGGCACGCGATGGACAACTTTCTCTTTATCCAAAACCTGCCGACTATGATGAAAACGGAAAAGACAGAAACCAAAATATAAATCAAAACTTTTCAGCAGCAGCATCACGTTTTGGAGCGAGAATATTCCTTAACGATATTCTCGGAGCAAAGGTTGTAGGTAATTTAGAGACTGACTTTACAGGACAAAGCGATGCAAATATGCACCTTTTACGTCTAAGACAAGCAAACGTAAAGATGAGTTGGGAGAAAACAAGTCTTACAATGGGACATGGTTGGAGTGCGTTTTGTATTCCTGAAATGATGCCTGCAATGCAAGACCTTAACAACGGTGCGCCTTTTCACCCTTTTTCACGTCTTAATCACATAAGATTAGACTACTCACCTTTGAAAATCCTTAATATAGTTGCCTCAGCAGGTTGGCAAAGAGACTACGCCTCAATAGGAATGGGTGGTGGAAGAGATTATAGACAACAATCCTTTGCCTCAATCCCTGAATTAAACCTTCAACTTCAAGTAAAGACAGATAATTTATTTGCAGGCGTTGGAGCAGAATACAAAGAGTTAAAACCAAATAAAAACATTGACAATACTCTTTCTTCATTTGCCTATACTGCCTTTTTGAATTATAAAAACCAAGACTTTAATTTTAAACTGCAAGCAATAAGTGGAGAAAATCTAAATGACTATTGTATGATTGGAGGTTTTTACGAATTTAACGGAAACTACACTCCAACAACAATAAACTCTCTTTGGTGCGATGTATCTTATAATCTTGGAAGAATAACCCCCGCACTTTTCATAGCAGGAGCAACACACGATTTCGACAGAACATACATCAACACTTACGGTTCGGGAATGAGCATAGAAAATCTTTATCGCATAGCACCAAGAGTTGATTTCTTCCTTGATAAAGACCTATTCTTCACCCTAACTCTCGAATACACAAACGTAAAATATGAAGACAGAGTTTGCGAAGATAGAATAGGAAATTACAGACTTGGAGTTTCTTTATTATATAAGTTTTCTTCTAAATGAAATTAAAGTTTTACAAATACCAAGCAACAGGTAACGATTTCATAATCATTGACAACAGAAATCAAAACATAAATCTAAGCGAAGAAAATATAAGGTTTCTTTGCGACAGACACTTTGGAATTGGAAGCGATGGTTTGATTCTTTTAGAAAATAGCGACAAAGCAGACTTCTCTATGCAATTTTTCAACCCCGATGGAAGTGGTGGAATGATGTGTGGCAATGGAGGAAGAAGCATCGTTAGATTTGCTTTTGACTTAGGAATAATCAAAAACTCTTGCTCATTCATTGCTCCTGACGGACTTCACTTTGCAACAATAGAAGGAGAAAACATTAGTTTAAAAATGACAACTCCTACCCTATTTCAAGCACACGAAGACGGATTTTACATAAATACAGGAACATCTCACTTTGTTGTCTTTGAAAACGACTTAGAAGAAATAGACATCATAAAAAAAGGAAGAACACTTCGCTACGATGAAAGATTTCTTACCTACAAAGGTTGCAACGTAAACTTCGTTCAAGAAATCGCTTTAAACAATATCAAAATTCGTACTTACGAAAGAGGTGTTGAAGACGAAACCCTTGCCTGCGGAACAGGAATTTGTGCCGCCGCCCTTACATATAGCGTAAAAAAAGGATTAGAAAACGGCAATCATACAATAAATATTTCCGCCAAAGGAGGTGAATTGC
>JAEIGA010020147.1_pt1 | contig 10164 bp, 7 predicted proteins | sample 9270691 | NCBI WGS metagenome assembly JAEIGA01 (sample SAMN17057246, study PRJNA624740) | gut metagenome | biome: biome; isolation source: fecal sample | host: Bos grunniens | place: China: Xizang | collected 2019
ATCAAGGTTCGTGACCGTCTGTTGAAAGCCGTGGTTGTAAAGACCCCTTTCTACAAAGCGTAATCTCCTGCTGATATGATCTGGGGGCCGGTGACTTTTGTCATCCGGCCTCTTTTGGCTTAATTCTTGTTAACTTACCGGCGCGTATGAAAAATAGGAAGTTCTTGTTTTGCAGCTTATTGCTGCTTTTGCTGGCGATGCCGTCGGGCTTCGCACAGGAGTCGGTTGAAGACCGTTTGAAAAAACACGTGGAGGCCTTGGCGGCCGAACGCCTGCAAGGTCGTAAGGCGGGTTCTGAAGGAGAACGTCTGGCGGCGGAGTATGTGTTCGATTGCCTGCATTCGTATGGCGTGGAAATGCTTACACCGCGGACGGGGCAGGATTTCTCCATTGCCTTGCCGGGAGATACGTTGTATTCCCAAAATATCGTGGGGATTCTGGAAGGAAGTGATCCGGCATTGCGGAACCAATATGTGGTGGTCGGTGCCAATTTGGACCATTTGGGTGTAAATGTGCTGCGACGCAACGGCCGGGAGGAAAAGCAGGTCTTCCCGGGTGCGGATAACAATGCTTCCGGGCTCTCTGTGTTGCTGGAGATGGCGCAACAGCTGTCTCAAGCGAAATTGTTGCTACGTCGGTCCGTTATTTTTGTGGCCTTTGGGGCGTCCGAACAAGGACAGGCCGGGGCGTGGTATTTTGCCAACCGGGCTTTTTCGCAGATTGATTCGGTGGCCTTGATGTTGGATTTGCACCAGGTCGGCCGGCCGCAGCAAGGGTATCAGTACGCCTACTACACCGGGGGGCCTTTTCAAGAGATGGAAGCGCTGCTGACGCGTGTGGGGGATGATTTCGGATTTCCGGCTCCGGTCTGGGAAGGGGGCTTGGCCCTGACTTCGGACTATTTGGCTTTCTACGAGCGTCGGGTGCCTTCGTTGGTCCTGACCTCGGGACGTACTTTGGAAACGGGTACGATGCGGGACCTGCCCAAGACCCTGGACTATGTTGCCATGGAAGGCTTGTGCGGCTATGCGACGAGTTTGGTGGTCGAGGCTTCTCGGATGGAAGAGCCGATGCAGATGGAACAGGCTGTGATGGAGCAGGAAGCCGGAAAGATGGCTGGAGAGGAGGACTTGTACGGACCGAAGGATGTGGACAAGGCACCGCAATTCTTCCATGGAGACGAACGTCGTTTCTTGGAACAATGGGTGTACAATTATCTCCGTTATCCCGATTATGCGCTGAGCAAGGGAATTTCCGGAACGGTGATGGTGTCCTTTGTGGTTGAGGCGAATGGGGAAGTGACCCATGTCGAGATTGCACGCAGCGTACACGAGGCATTGGACCAGGAAGTAATTCGGGTTGTGTCGGCTTCTCCGAAATGGAAACCCGGTCAGCTCAGTGGACGAAAAGTGCGGGTGAAATACACAATTCCGGTCGAATTTAGATTGGAAAAAAGATAGTTTTTATACCTTTGTGGGTTGATTGCACGATAATTCATTAAGTTATTGATAAACAATGGAGTATAATTTTTCTGAGATTGAAAAGAAATGGCAGCGCAATTGGGCGGAACGTGGAACTTTTCGCGTAGAAGCTGACCCGAGCAAGCCGAAGTATTATGTGTTGGACATGTTTCCCTATCCTTCGGGAGCGGGTTTGCACGTAGGTCACCCGCTGGGATACATTGCGAGTGATATTTTTAGCCGTTACAAACGTCTGAAAGGCTTCAACGTGCTCCATCCGATGGGATACGATGCCTTCGGTCTGCCGGCGGAACAATATGCGATCCAAACGGGTAAACATCCCGAGGCGACGACGACCCAAAACATCGCCCGTTACCGCGAGCAATTGGACCGTATCGGTTTCTCGTATGACTGGTCCCGTGAGGTGAAGACCTGCGATCCGGGTTATTACAAATGGACCCAATGGGCGTTTCTGCAAATGTTCGGTCACTGGTACAACTACGATACCCAACGTGCGGAACCGATTGCAGCCCTGGAGGCCATTTTTGCTGCATCCGGTAATGCCGGTGTGCATGCTGCTTGCTCAGAAGTACCCGTGTTTACTGCCGAAGAATGGGCTAGTTACGACGAAGCCAAACGGGCAGAAATCCTGATGAATTACCGCATTGCTTACCAAGGGGAGACCGCTGTAAACTGGTGTCCGGCTTTGGGAACGGTGTTGGCCAACGACGAAGTGAAGGAAGGTATTTCCATCCGCGGTGGTCACCCCGTAGAGCAAAAGAAAATGAAACAATGGCAGTTGCGTGTGTCTGCCTATGCAGAACGTCTGTTGAACGATTTGGAAGATTTGGAGTGGACCGATTCGTTGAAAGACATGCAACGCAACTGGATCGGACGTTCCCAAGGAGCGGAAATGATTTTCCGGGTTTCCAACGGAACCGAAGAATACGACATGACCATCTTTACCACCCGTGCGGATACCGTATTCGGTGTGACATTCATGGTCTTGGCACCCGAGAGCGAATGGGTTGAAAAGTTGACCCGTCCGGAACAAAAAGAAGCCGTTGAGGCATATTTGGTGGCAGCCCGCAAGAAAACCGAACGCGAACGGATGGCAGAAACCCGCAAGGTAACAGGGGTCTTCACCGGTTCGTACGCGAAGAACCCGTTTACGGGCGAGGAAGTTCCGATTTGGGTGTCTGAATACGTGTTGTCCGGTTATGGTACCGGTGCCATCATGGCGGTACCGGCTCACGATAGCCGTGACTATGCCTTTGCCCGTCAATTCAATTTGCCCATCATTCCGTTGATCGAAGGGGCCGATGTTTCCAGCGAAAGCTTTGATGCAAAAGAAGGTATCATGTGCAACTCCGGTTTCTTGAACGGTATGTCGGTGAAGGATGCTATCCCGGCCGCCATCAACCGTGTGGAAGAGTTGGGAATCGGCCGTCGCAAAGTGAATTTCCGTTTGCGTGACGCCATCTTCTCCCGCCAACGTTATTGGGGAGAACCTTTCCCGGTGTATTTCAAAGAAGGCGTTCCCTGTCCGATTCCGGAATCGGAATTGCCGTTGACCTTGCCGGAAGTAGACAAATTCTTGCCGACCGAAACGGGTGAACCTCCGTTGGGACGTGCTAAGGACTGGACCTACAACGGCTATCCGATTGAAAAGAGTACCATGCCCGGTTTCGCCGGTTCCAGCGCCTACTACTTGCGCTACATGGATCCGCACAACGACGAGGCTTTGGTGAGCCGCGAAGCCAACGAGTACTGGCGCAGCGTCGATTTGTACATCGGAGGTACCGAACACGCGACCGGCCACTTGATCTATGCCCGTTTCTGGAACAAATTCCTTTATGACTTGGGCTATATCTGTGAAAAAGAACCGTTCCGCAAGCTGGTGAACCAAGGTATGATCCAAGGTCGTTCCAATTTTGTTTACCGCATCAAGAACACCAATACCTTCGTTTCTTTGGGCTTGAAAGACCAATACGAAACTACCGAAATCCACGTGGACGTGAATCTGGTGACGAACGACCGTTTGGACACCGAAGCATTCCGCAACTGGATGCCGGACTATGCGAACGCAGAATTTATTCTGGAAAACGGCGAGTACATCTGCGGTTGGGCGGTTGAGAAGATGAGCAAGTCCATGTTCAACGTAGTGAATCCGGACCGCATCTGCGAAGAATACGGTGCTGACACATTACGTATGTACGAAATGTTCTTGGGCCCCCTCGAACAATCGAAACCTTGGGATACCAAGGGTATTGACGGGGTACACCGCTTCTTGCGCAAGGTATGGAAACTCTATTTCCGCGAAGGTGAAAACATCGTAACCGATGCACCGGCGGACAAAGCCGCCTTGAAGGTGTTGCACAAGTTGATCCACAAGGTCGAAACCGACATCGAAGGATTCTCTTTCAACACTTCGGTGAGTGCCTTCATGATTGCGGTGAATGAGTTGACCGATTTGAAATGCCACAACCGTGAGATCCTGGAAGCCTTGACCATTTTGCTTTCTCCTTTTGCACCCCACTTGGCCGAAGAACTTTGGGAAGCCTTGGGTCACGAGGAAAGTATTTCAGGAGCAACCTTCCCGACGTATGTAGAAGCATACACCGTTGAAGATACCTGCGAGTATCCGGTTTCTTTCAACGGCAAGATGCGTTTCAAGATTTCGTTGTCAAAATCGTTGTCTCCGAAAGAAGTGGAAGCCGCTGCGTTGGCAGATCCGAACTGTGAAAAATATTTGGCCGGTGCACCCATAAAGAAAATCATCGTGGTGCCGGGAAAAATCATCAACATTGTTTACTAATCATTACTAAACGAATACTATGAATCCTGTTACTAAAAAAATCCTGCAGGAAGTCAAAGCGTATGTGATCATTACCCTCGGTTTGTTGTGTTACACCGGTGGTTGGTCTATCTTTTTGATTCCGAACAACCTGGTAGGGGGTGGTGTATCGGGTATTGGTGCTGTGATCCAATACATTACTGGCTTTCCGGTGGCCTACTCCTTCTTCCTTATCAACTTGATTCTGCTCTTGATCGCTTTGAAGATCCTGGGCAAGGGCTTTGGTGTCAAGACGGTTTTTGCCATCATTGTCGCTTCCCTTGCGTACGAGGTCTGGCCGCAGGTCATTCCGCAAGAATTCATTGATCAAATGTCCAGCAACGGTGATTTGTTGTGTACCATCATCGGGGGTGTGATGTCCGGTGTCGGTATTGGTATTACCTTCAACCAAGGAGGAAGTACCGGAGGTACCGATATTGTGGTCTTGATGATCAACAAATTCTACAACATTTCTCCGGGCCGTCTGCTGCTGCTCTTGGATATCTTTATCGTGGCTTCGTCCCTTTTGGTGCCGAGCGAACAAGGTTTTGGAGACCGTATGGCAACCTTGGTATACGGTTACATCCTGATTTTTGTCTGCGGAACCGCTTTGGATATGTTCTTGTCCGGTAGCAAACAATCGGTGCAAATGTTCATCTTCTCCAAGAAATACGAAGAGATCGCAGACCGAATCACCAACGAGTTGCACCGCGGTGTGACCGTGTTGGACGGTACCGGCTGGTTTACCAAAAAAGAAGGCAAGATCCTTTTGGTGATTGCTCGCAAGACGGAAATTAACTTTGCGATGCGCGTTGTGCGCGAAGTGGACCGCGATGCGTTCCTGTCTACTGGCGCGGTTTCCGGTGTGTACGGACAAGGTTTCGACCAAAACCGTCAATAGTTTGAGAATTTTTGAGAAATCTATATTTTTTTAAATTTCTTAAAAGCGCAAAATCTTTCTTACTTAGGCCTTTATCGTACTTTTGGTAGTTCAGAATGTGTAATTTTACACATCCCAAATCGTTGGAGGAACTATCAATGATGCGACATTGGATTATAGAGGCGGGATTGCCGCATTTGATTTGGGTAGTAGTCTATGGGACTGCTGCCCTTTTTTCGTACTACCGTTACCGACAGATTTCATCGGTCTTTCCAATGAGTTACCTGATGGGCTGTTTGTCAATGGTGTTTGTGTTTTTGATGGAATGTTTTCTACTCGAAAGTGTCTCGGAAACTGCTTTTTGGAGCCGTTTCTTTCAACAGGCTCTGCTTTTTCTGGTGTACCAGGCCCGGGTCTGGTACGTGGCGCTCTGTGGCGAGGAGGAAAAGATGCAGCGAGTCTTGATGGGAGGGGCAGGGATCTACTTGCTGGCTTGTCTGCTCCTGGTGTTCGGCCCGTTGGGCAACGTGCTGTCGTTTCTGAGTGTGCTTCTGTTGCATATACAACTCGTTTTACAATGGCGAGAACGGTTGGGTGCGTTGTATCGGGTACGAGATTCCGCGACGTCGATGGTCGTCGGGATGGTGGATACAGAGGGTGCGGTTTCGTCCGTTGCTGAGGAGCCGGCCGAGCCCTTGACCTTTCGTTTCCCGCCCGATGATTTTGAAGCGGGGACGATTCCTGGCAAACTCCTGCGCTTGCTTCGCGACCGCAAACTGTACTTGAAGCCGAACCTGACCATTGATGAAGTGGCCCTGGAGGTGGGAACCAACCGGGCTTACCTGTCCAAATGTGTCAACATTGAGCTGCAGGTGAATTTCCGGGAGTTGGTCAATGCTTTCCGGATCCGGGAGGCGATGCAGTTGTTTGAGGAAGATCCCCACATTCCGCTGGCGAGGCTGTGTCAGCAATGTGGATTTAAGAATTATTCTTCGTTTACCTTTGCGTTCAAGTTGAATACCGGGCAGAGTCCGAGCGAGTGGTGTAGGGAAGTGAAGCAGCGAAAACGGCATGAAAAAGTATGAGGAAAAGAAAGGAAAGAAGGGTGGAGTTGACTATTGGTGGAATTTTCTGTGGGAGTGGGGACCGTCTGCTGCGGAGCAGGAGGCTAGTCGTCGGGAGTACGAGCGGATGCAGCAGTTGTTTGAGCGCGTGGACCAGCAGGTCCGGTCCGAGCGGTTGTATCTGATTCCGCACATGAATTTGGAGAAAATGGCCCGGAAAGTTGGGACGAATCGGACCTATCTCTCGCGGGCAATGGCCATTGCGGGAGTGAATTTCCGGGACTACCTTTTCCGGTTGCGGCTGCAGGAGCTGGACAAGGTGCTTTGCAACGAGGGACTCCGGGAGGAATTGCAACGGCAGGACATTGATTTTTATGCCGTTGCCGGCTTTCACGACACGCGGACCTTGAGCCGTCGGTTGCTGCAGGAACGGGGTGTGACCTATGCCCAACTGGTCCGTGGCGGGGAGGCAGTGGACAATGGTGACAAACCCGACAACAAAGGCGAGGACAATTCGTGATTATTGACTATTTTTGCCAGCAAATTGTGTATTATGGCAGACGAAAAGATTATTTTTTCTATGAATGGGGTTGGAAAGATCTTACCCCATAACAACAGAGTCATTCTTAAAGATATTTATTTGTCGTTCTTCTACGGTGCCAAAATCGGTATCATCGGTTTGAACGGTTCCGGTAAATCTACGTTGATGAAGATCATCGCAGGTTTGGAAAAATCTTACCAAGGCGAAGTGGTGTGGGCACCCGGTTACACCGTGGGCTACCTGGAACAAGAGCCGCAGTTGGACGAAGAAAAGACCGTGCGCGAAGTGGTGGAAGAAGGGGTCCAAGAAGTCGTGGATTTGTTGAAAGAATACGAAGCCGTGAATCTGAAATTCTGCGAACCCCTTGACGATGATGAAATGAACAAACTCATTGCATACCAAGGCGAATTGACCGAAAAGATCGACCACGTGGGCGGTTGGGATATTGATTCCAAGTTGGAACGTGCGATGGATGCTTTGCAATGTCCCGAGCCGGATGCTTTGATCAAGCATTTGAGTGGAGGGGAACGCCGTCGTGTGGCTTTGTGCCGCTTGTTGTTGCGTGAACCGGATGTGTTGTTGTTGGACGAGCCGACCAACCATCTCGATACCGAAAGTATCCAATGGTTGGAAGCGCACTTGCAACAATACAAGGGTACCGTGATTGCGGTAACCCACGACCGTTATTTCTTGGACAACGTCGCAGGTTGGATTTTGGAATTGGACCGTGGTGAAGGTATTCCTTGGAAGGGCAACTATTCTTCTTGGTTGGACCAAAAGAGCAAACGCCTGGCGCAAGAAGAAAAACAAGAAAGCAAACGTCGCAAGACCTTGGAACGCGAGTTGGAATGGGTTCGTATGGCTCCGAAGGCTCGTCATGCGAAGTCTAAAGCCCGTTTGTCTGCCTACGAAAAGATGTTGAACGAAGACGGACGTCAAAAGGAAGAACGTTTGGAAATCTTCATTCCGAACGGTCCCCGTTTGGGTACCCATGTCATCGAGGCCAAGGATGTGACCAAGGGCTTCGGCGACCGTATCTTGTTTGAGGGACTTGACTTCAAACTGCCGCAAGGGGGTATTGTCGGTGTGATCGGTCCCAACGGTGCCGGTAAGACCACGTTGTTCCGCCTCATCATGGGCATTGAACAAGCAGACCGGGGTGAATTTACGGTAGGTGAAACCGTGAAGATTGCGTACGTGGACCAACAACACAAGTCCATCGATCCGGACAAGACGGTTTATCAAACCATCGCGGATGATTCGGACTTCGTGCGTTTGGGCAACAAAGAAGTGAATGCCCGTGCTTATGTATCCCGTTTCAACTTCTCTGGTGCAGACCAAGAAAAGAAATGTGGTATCTTGAGTGGTGGTGAACGCAACCGTTTGCACTTGGCCCTGACCTTGAAAGAAGAAGCCAACGTCCTTTTGTTGGACGAGCCGACCAACGACGTGGACGTGAACACCATCCGTGCGTTGGAAGAAGGTTTGGAAAACTTTGCAGGTTGTGCCGTGGTGATTTCCCACGACCGTTGGTTCTTGGACCGTATCGCAACGCACATCCTGGCGTTCGAAGGAGAATCCAAAGTTTACTTCTTTGAAGGTTCTTACTCAGAGTACGAAGAGAACAAAAAAATGCGCTTAGGCAACGTAGAACCCAAGCGCTTCAAATACAAGAAACTCAAAGACTAATTCAGTTCGTCCAAGAGTTGTTCTAAGGTGAGGGTCGGGGTCAATCCCAGTTCCTCACCTTTTTTTAGCATCAGGGGCAAGGTTGCCTGGAGACTGTTTTCCACACCGTCATCCAAGATGGCGTTCTTGATGTATTCTTTGATGGTGCCGATGGCATGGCAGGGTTGGATGTTGAATACTCGCATGACGAGAGCACCGTCCACCGGCGGTTTGAAGTTCCGGATGGCATCTTTCTCTTCCACCTCAACGAGTTTCTCCCGCACCAGTTCGAAGTTTCGTTTGTGTTTGCGAACGGTCATTTCGTTCTTGGAGGTGATGTCCGCTCCGCAGAGCAACATCAAATCGTCAATGTCGTCCCCGGCGTCAAACAACAGCCGGCGGATGGCCGAATCGGTGACCGTGTCCTGCACCAAGGCAATGGGACGGAGGTGAAGGCCCACCAGTTTTTGGACGTATTTCATCTTTTCGTTGAGGGGCAGTTTCAACTGTTTGAACAGGTCCGGAATCATCTTCGCACCGATGAACTCGTGGCTGTGGAATGTCCAGCCAATGCCCGGTTCAAACTTCTTTGTCCGCGGTTTTCCAATATCGTGGAGCAGGGCGGCCCAGCGCAGCCAAAGGTCGTCGGATTGTTCGGCAACGTTGTCCAGCACTTGTAACGAGTGGGCAAAGTTGTCTTTGTGGCCCTTGCCTTCTTGGGTCTCGACCCCTTTGAGGAGGCAGAGTTGCGGAAGGATGTGCTCCAACAGACCACTGTCGTACAGCAGTTGGAAACCGTACGAGGGCTTGGGGGACAGCATGATTTTGTTCAACTCGTCGCAGATGCGCTCTTTGGATAGAATGTGCAGGCGCTCCGCATTGCGTTGGATGGCCTCAAAGGATTCGGGAACAATCTGGAATTGGAGTTGGCTGGCAAAACGGATGGCGCGGATCATGCGCAGCGGATCGTCGCTGTAGGTGATGTCCGGATCCAGCGGGGTGCGGATGGCTTTTGCTTCCAGGTCGCTTTCGCCGCCAAACGGGTCAATGAGTTTGCCAAAGTCTTCGGGTTGGAGGCTGAAAGACATGGCGTTGATCGTAAAGTCACGCCGTTTCTGGTCTTCTTCCAGGGTACCTGTTTCGACGATGGGGTTCCGGGAGTCGGATCGGTAGGATTCTTTGCGGGCGCCGACGAACTCAACTTCGATGCCCCATTTTTTCAGCATTGCTGTTCCGAAACGTTTGAAAACGGATACTTTGGTTTTGAGACGGTGGGCCACTTGTTCGGCAAGGGCGATGCCACTGCCTTCCACCACCACGTCGATGTCCTTGCAAGGACGTCCCAAAAGGCAGTCCCGGACGTAGCCTCCAATGACGAACGCACGGACTCCCAACTTCTGGGCTTCTTCTGAAACAATCTGAAATATCTGGTTGTCTTCTTTTCTATCCATTGTCTTCATAGCATCCATTCTCTATTCTTGTAGCATTTCTTCGTAGGTTGGGCAGGCATCGATAAAAATGAAGCGGTTTTCTGCTGCGTCCAGTTTTGCGATGCGGTAGCCCTGACCGTTGGTGAACAACATGTATTTGACCCGGAGCTGCTGGTTGTATCGAAGTCCTTGTTCGATGACCGACCGGTCAATGGGGACCGTCGGGGCTTTGCATTCGGCCAGCAAGACGGGGTTCAGGTGTTTGTCGAAGATGACCAGGTCGGC
>JAEIGA010020148.1_pt1 | contig 10164 bp, 6 predicted proteins | sample 9270691 | NCBI WGS metagenome assembly JAEIGA01 (sample SAMN17057246, study PRJNA624740) | gut metagenome | biome: biome; isolation source: fecal sample | host: Bos grunniens | place: China: Xizang | collected 2019
AGTTATTGCTAACCCTCATGCTGCCCCTCGACTTGCATGTGTTAAGCCTGCCGCTAGCGTTCATCCTGAGCCAGGATCAAACTCTTCATTGTATATTTTTATAAATCTCTTAGCTTGTCCTGACACTTATAATTCCTTTCAAAAGAATTAACGCTTCTCGATAAATTGTATTTCTCGGTACTTGCTTCTTGTACAGTAAAACAGTCTTTTCAATGAACTTAGCATTTCCTCTTTCGAGGCCCGTTTTTCAAATGGGAGTGCAAAGGTACGACTTTTTAATTAACTTCCAAATTTTTTCACACATTTTTTCAAACTTTTTTCACAAGAAAAATGCCTCAGAGAACACATTCAATTGATTCTCAGAGGCATAGACCTATTTGTTATTTTTTGATAATTAATTGAGACTTAAGTTTCACTTTGAAATCATCCCCAATCAAAGTCATGGCATCAATCGAAGGGAAAAGTGTCTCAATATTCACATAATAGTCATCAAGTGCAGTCAGAATATCAAACGGTGACTCAAGAATCCGGTTCGGGCATTGCGAAACTTTCAAATATTCTACAGGAAGCATGAGGTATGCATCCTTCTTACCTTGTTCGAATTTAAATTCCATTGTAAGTTGCACACATCTCTTAAATATACCAGAAAGGCCATATAATTCGCTCTGTCGGGCCGTTCCCTCCTGAGGTATCTCCAGTTCTACCACAAGTTCAGAGCTGCAACTTCTTTCACTTATATATATAATAGGAGATAAATTATAGGCATCATATGTCCAACACTCCCCTTCCGGAAACCTCGAATACTCCAGAACCTTTCCATCTACCTTCACCGCCTGTGGAGGAAAGGTTGACGGAAGTCTGAGTTCATATGCACGTCCTTCCGGAGCACCGTCATAGTCCCCCATTCTCTTACCTATCACAATCTTGATCTGATTATCCCTTGATACCTTGGAAATCCGGGTCCATGCGCCACCATTCTTATAGTCCTGACTGACTCCGTCATCCTCATAATGAGAAAGGATTCCGTCAGCCCCAGGTACAAAGGTAAGAACAAGAGTATTGCAAGGCTCCTGCAGATTCTCTATGTCGGACGGATTCATAGGAATGATGCTTCCAGCCTTTGCATACCACGGATTTTCAGCCAATGTATATTGGAGGTCAAGCGTCCTGCCTCCAGAGTACATCATACCGGTAGCGAAATCAAACCATTGGCCTTCCGGCAGCCAGATCTGACGATCCGCCAATCCGGTCAAAGAATCGCAAGGCTGCACGATTGCAGTGGAAAGGATATCATCACCGAACATAAACTGTTCCTTATACATATATGCCTCCTCTTCTTCCGGATAGTCATAATACATAGGACGGCACATTGAGACACCCGTATCATAATTGGCACGGGATGCATTATATATATAAGGTACAAGATCATAACGAAGACGAATGGCATCTCTCATTGCGAAAAGATGATTCGGGAAAGCCCATGGATATCTCACGATACGCTGGTCCTTTGTAGAATGCGTCTTGAATATCGGGGTGAAGACTCCGTACTGAAGCCATCTGGTGTAAAGTTCAGGATCGGTTTCCTTAGTCTCCTTATGGAACATATGACCTCCGATATCGTGTCCCCAATATCCATAATTGACATTTGATGCAGTAGCAGTGAACCAAGGCAGAAATGCGAGAGTTTTCCAAGTTGCATATGTATCACCGGAAAAGGCCAATTGGTAACGATGACTCCCGAGCCCTCCCCATCTGTGATAAATGAACGGACGGATATCTGGAGACCTTTCCTCCGCGTGACGGAAGAAAGTATGATTAAGCCAGAAAGTATTCGAGAGATTCTTCACATACTTAGACTCCTTCCATTGCTGCCAGTCCAGCCACCAGAAATCGACTCCATCATCCTCCATAGGTCCAAGGACTGTCTTGAAATATGAGTCAGCCCATTTCTCCTGTGACATTCTGAAAGGGACTCCTTCTCCAGGTTTATCCCAGCCATAATCTGCAGCAAAAGCCTCATACTGAGTTTCAAAAGGTTCCACCCCTGAAGCAGGATGCAGATTCAGAGCCACTTTAAGATCCTCTTTCTCAGTCCATTTCAAGAAATTCACAGGAGATGGAAAGAGTTGTTCCTGCCATGTATATCCGGTCCATCCGATTCTCTGTCCGTATGCATCCTTGGCAGGATTCTTCTTACGAAGGCCCCATGTCTCATGCCAGTCCATATCGACGATAAGCACATCGATCGGAATATCCACGGAACGGAGATTATTCACAAGATCACGGAATTCGTTGTCAGAATATTGCCAATAACGACTCCACCAATATCCGAAAGTATATTTCGGAGGCATAGGAGAGCGGCCTGCGACCCTTGCATAATCAGCAAGGGCTTCTTTATAATCATGACCATATGCGAAGATATAAAAGTCTTGGCGTTCGCCTTCAGGACGGACAGAAACCCACTCCTTCCAATGAGACTCAACCGGAACCAGAAGATGGTTCCTGCTATCATCCACAACACTCCAGCCGGAACGAGAGACAATACCCTGCTCCATCGGTTCTTTACCGAGTTTGTCGCCGTCGCATCCGTCAAGAGTACGGGTCGTACCCATCAGGTTCTGATCATCTTCCATACCAGGAATCCACGAAACTTTCTTACCGTCGAGCATGAATTCCACTTTGAGATTCTCAGCAGTGAACTTCCCGTCAGGTCTGTAAGTCAATGTCAGGTCCGAGGTCTTGATAACGACCTTAGACTTTGTTTTCGAAACTTTGAAATCAGGCACCTGGAGTTTTCTATTGACAAAAGTCAATGTCGCATTATCCTCAAAGAGTCCATCCTCACTCCACTCCATTCTTACCAGGCGGGATGTAAGCACTGTAAAGCGGGCATTGCCGGAGAGAACTACTGCCGATGGATCGGCCTTCGGATCGTTCACCTCAGATTGTGTCGCAAACAAAGCAATCGTGCAGCAGAGCAACACGATTGCGAAAAAGAGTTTTTTTATCATAGTTTACAATATATCACTGTCGTTTCTACGTAGATGTACAAAAGCTTCTGCACGCTTGCAATGAAATTCGATACCTCTGAACTGCTCCATCTGGTGATGCCAGTTACCATAGACATCCTCCATCCCCTGACTGCTGTGGCACATGCACGCTTCAAGTTTCTTGTCAGCCACAGATGTGATATCCACGTAATCTGTCGGATGAAACAACTGAGTCTGACCTCCAGTCATCGTCTCGAAGAAATATAGGTCAAACTTATATTTCAGTCTTTTCCAAGATTCGAGCACAAGGTTCGCACAGACTCTATGATCACGATGAAGATCCACAGGCCAATGAGTGAAGACAATATCAGGATTTTCACTTTCTATGAAATCGCGCATTTCCTTATATCTTTCCATATCAAGTTCTGTATAACCGTCTATCTGATTCAAGAAAACCGGACGTACGCCGAGAACTCTGCATGCATTCCTTGCTTCCTCAGTCCGTATAGCAGCGGCTTCTTCATGCGTTTTACCCTTGATTCCAGATTCGCCCTTTGTCAGATAAACAGCGACGACATCGTATCCTTTATTTTTCAGAACAGCCATAGTGCCGCCACACGCGGTTTCCGGATCATCCGGATGCCCTCCAATAACCAGAACCTTACGACGATTGTCCTTCTCATCGGAATATGACTGTGCCAGGACCTCAGGCCCCAGCACAGCCGCACCGGCTATTGCTGAGGCTGAAACCTTAAGCATATCTCTCCTGTTCATACTATAAGCAGATTAATACAAAGAGATCATTCCCCATGACTGAGGTCCGCCTTCAATTGTCACATAGACTACGACTTCTCTCTCAAGTCCTGCTGTCGTACCAGGGCCTTTGAACGGGATTGTAACCACCTGACGAGGATTGCGGATCTTCTCGTTGAGATTCAGCGTACCAAACCACTGAGGGCCTGATTTGAATTCCACCTTGCTGATCTTCACATTCTCACCACGTGCATTTGTGATCTTGAGACCGTTCATCTTTGCAAAATCTGTAGCCATTATGGTCATATAAAGACGCTTCTTGTTCTTTCCTTCGAAATCCTGAGGACACCAGTATGCAACTTCCTTCTCCGGAGCGTAAGGATTGAATGATTTGTCAGCATAATCCACTGCAGAATACTTTGCGACAAGTTCGCACGCGGCTGCAAGAGGGTCCGAGAACGGCTCCACAGCAGAGATTATATTCTCACCGGCAGGGCATACATCTTCTGCAGTACCATAACCTGTTCCATAGTGGAATGTATTGTCTGATGCCACCATATCAGCCAGCTCGCCTGCAATCGCCTTCTCAAAATAGTAATCCATACGTGGTGCATAATAGTCACGTACAAGACCAGACCATACACGAGCAGAATAGTCCTTGAGGGACGGGCCTGACCAAGTAGATACCAGTCGTTTGATTTCTTTCTTGAAATCCGCTGCTTCCTTCTCGCTTGTAGCCACTTTGTCCGCCATATCGAACCATCTCTGGATTCTGAGTATAGGATGAGACTCGAGAAGACGGTCCATATCGAGAAGCATCTGATTGAGCTGTCCCTTAAGCTCACGTGCCTTCTCAAGATCACCGGCAACGATTGCCCAATTGGCAGCCTTCAAAGCATAATCAGCCTTTGCAGCTATATACAGAGCGGCATACTGAACCGCGTCAGTGACATAAAGTTCATTATTCTTATAAGTATCCGCAACAGAAAGGAATGCTTCAATGCCATCAAAATAATGCTGATTGATATTCATAGTCTCTCCTCTATGATATGCAGGACGCTGCTGCCAAAGGAAGCGGGCATTGTTGGTAAAATTGTCATATACTGACTGTCTGAGCTCGCTCCAGAACTCAGTGAATGCCGGATCCGAAGCGCCGTAACGTGCTCTGTTATAAGACTCAAGGAATGAATCAAGATCAATTCTTGAATCGCTCCACGCTGCTGCTGAAATAAGTTCATATAGGATCTCATTGTTCTCAACGCCCTCCGGAGATGTACCGAAACCTGTAAGACGGCCCTTGTTCTCGGACTCTACTGCATCGATGTGGCCATTGAGATAGAAGTCAAGAGGTCCCTTAAGTGCAGTACGACCGCCGAAGTTAGGCACTGTGCTCCAGATCCAGGACTTTCCATAGAAGCCGCTGAGATTGTCCCAGCTGTTGCCATTCTTCCATACATAGTTATTGAAGTCTACAGCGAGGTCGATCACCATCATCTTGTCATCCGGTGCACCGCTCAGAAGCGCCTCCACACTCTGAGGATCCCAGATATCACGCTGATATCCGAACATCCATCCCTGCATCACCCAAACCGCATCCGGGTTTGCCGCAGCAAGGGCATTATATATGGTCTCACTATAGTGATGGAGTTTATCATGACGTTCCTGCGAACCCTTTTCTCCGAATGGAATGTCAAGTTCGTTGAAACTGTCGATAAGATAATACTTACCCTTGCCGAACTCTTTCTCCCATTCTTTGATGAACTCTGTTCCGATAACGCTGAAAAGAGAGTCCACCGGTGAAAGCATATAACTTTCGTGGCCTGACCACTTGGTAGTCATCATATCCACTTCAGGAAAATGCTCCTTTACCGCCTTAGGAACAAAGCCCGCAAATCCCTGATATACAGGATTCATACCCAGTGCCAGCATTCTGTCATTGATCTTATGCTGGAGTGCGATCTGGTTTGCATGCCACTCCTGAGACATACCGCCATCGATAGCTGTCATATTTCCCATTCTCATCCATGGGAAATGAGCAGGACCTGTGAAATATGCGTCGATTTCTTCCTGGCTAAGTCCGAGCTTAGACCATACCCGTGCAAGAATTGCCTCACCTGCGATTGGAGCCAATGGCATATTGAAACCGTGAAGAGCAATCCAGTCGATTTCCTTTTCCCATTCATCCCAGCCCCAGAAAGGTGTGGTGTAGCCATAAGTACATACATTGTAATAAAGACGGTCACAGAAAGGTGTGGTCACACTCTTGCGCTCCATATCAGCGAGCTCGCTTGGGAACTCCAGCCTATCGCCAGTCCAGCTTGCGATACCATAACCCTTCTCGAGAACAAAATCATAGAAACCCTTACATAGAGCGATTGCAGAAGTACCCTCAACAGTGAGGACATCATTCTTTACAGTCAGGGCATAAGTATCAAGGCTGTCTACCTTATCGAGCATTACAAACTCGACATTGGAAGGGAGGGTGCCAAAAGTTCTGGAAATAACATTTTCCGCCTCTTTGACCTCTGCCGGTGTGCAGCTGCAGAAAACGGATACGACGGCAATGATCACCGCTACGAAAGAAATAGTCTTTTTCATGTGTATTAATTAATTTGGCAGCAAAGTTAGTGAATTATTACTATCTTTACATCATAATTTTAAACCTATGAAAGCACAATCTAAAAGACTTCTATCTCTGGACGCATTGAGAGGATTTGACATGCTGTTCATTATGGGATTTTCCGAACTGGTAATGAAAGTATGCGCATTATTCCAAGGCGGAGACCAATGGTGGATATCACGAACAATGAAGCACGTAGCATGGGACGGAATAGCCCACCACGACACCATCTTCCCGCTTTTTCTTTTCATCGCCGGAGTTTCATTCCCATTCTCATACGCCAAGCAACTCTCCAGCGGGATGTCAGGCAGATCCATTTATCTGAAAATTTTCAAGAGAATGCTTATTCTCATTGGACTTGGCATAGTCTACAATGGCTTGTTCAAGTTTGATTTTGCAAACCTCAGGGTTGCCAGCGTTCTTGGTCGTATCGGCCTTGCCTGGGGCTTTGCAGCAATCCTTTATATCAATTTCAAACCGATGACAAGAGCCATCATAGCAGGAGCCACCCTTATCGGATACTGGCTTCTCATCTGCTATGTCCCTGCTCCGGACGTACCCGGTGCCAACCCGCTTACGATGCAGGGCAATCTCATCGGATATATAGACAGACTCATAATGCCTGGCAGACTGATTTATGACGGAGGAAGATTTGACCCTGAAGGCCTTCTCAGCACTGTACCGGCAATTGTCACTGCAATGCTGGGTATGTTCACAGGAGAATTCATCAGAATGCCTGAGAACAAAATCTCCGGAAGCAGGAAATCCCTTTATATGGCTGCTGCTGCAATAGCAATGCTCGGTCTCGGTCTCCTTTGGAGCCTGGTGTTCCCAATCAACAAAATGTTGTGGAGCAGTTCATTCGTACTTGTAGTAGGAGCATACAGCCTAGGAATGTTCGCATTGTTCTACTATATAATCGATGTAAAGGGATGGCAGAAATGGACTCTCTTTTTCAGAGTTATCGGTCTGAACTCCATAACCATTTACATGGCGCAGAAGATATTCAGCTTCAGCAGCGTAAATAAATTCTTCTTTTCCGGAATCGTCAGCCATGTACCTGAAGCTTGGGGAGAAGTAGTTTATGCTGCAGGATTTGTAGCTATATGCTGGCTTTTCCTATATTTCCTTTATAAGAAAAACACATTCCTGAAGATTTAGGAATGTGTTTTCCGGAATTTTTGTTTTTAAATTTCCAATTAAAATTTCTTCTTATCACCAAGCAAGTGGCTCATTCCACGACGTAGGTCAAGTTCCTGCTCAGGGGTTGAGCCATATTTTCTTATATATGTACGGAAGCCTTCCTTGCCTTCTGTAAACTCGAAAATACGGGCACCGCTTGGACCGACATTGTTATACACTGTATCACATCCGCTGAAACGCCCGAAGATATAGAACATATCTCCATATTTCATGACATAGTCATTATCATGGTCATGACCGCAGACAACGGCTTCCACATCGCCCATTTCCTTGAAGTTAGCCACGAGGCCTGAATTATAATTTGATGGACATGGCTTCTCGCATGACGTTCCGACAATGTCACGGCTCTCGTCCTTCATACCATCAGTAAATTCACGGACTGCAATATGGAAGAATGCCATAGAAGGTACCGGAGTGTTCCCGTTGGCTTTTGTAAAATTCTCACTATGATCTCTATACCATCCGATCTGGCTATGCCTTATATAATCGTATCCCTTCTCTCCACGGTAATTAATATACGATCCAGAGTCAAAGAGATAAAAGACTCTCTCCACCCCTTTTGAGGAAGAAAGACTTATCACATCATTTGAGCAGCCGTACAATCCATCACGGGCCGGAGTATTGATATTTCCAGGAATCGCTCTGATAACATCGAAGATTTCAGGACGACTCAACTCGAAATCACTGTCATGATTTCCCAATGTGACAGCAAACGGAATATTTCTGTCTGCTATCGGCTGAAGGAGTTCACGGGCTGACTTTGCTGCAGGATTGCCGAATATGATATCTCCAGTATGGATTACAAGATCAGGTTTCTCAGCATCAAGCATCTCAACCACATTGGCAAGCGCCCTCTCCGATCTCTTGTCGCCTGATATATAATGAGTATCTGTCAACTGGAGAATCTTGAATTTACCATCTGGACGGAATCTGAATTCCCTTACGGGCTTGTCATCAACAGGAGCTGCACCCTTTTCATCCTTGCGTCTGCCGGCTAGAGCATCTACGCCTGGCACAGCAATGGCCGCACCCGAAAGTGCAGCCACCTTAAGAAAGTCTCTTCTTTCCATATATTGCTTAGAAATTATATTTCACCATCATATTCAGACGATGATTTCCTACCCAACGGAGTCCTTTGTCAGCCAGGGCGTATTCATTGAGTTTACCCTCGTCGTAATCACCGTACTGTACGCTTGTCCACTGGTACTCAAGACCCACATTGAGTTTGCCGATATTATAGATGACCTGTGGATTGATTCTGTAAATCTGATTGATATTGGAGAAACCGTTGCTGCAGAAGTAGACATCGGCTTTAGCAATAGGTGCGGATGCCGCTTCTGCCAGTCCAAGATTCTTCATATAGCCGAGCATAAGGACTGCCTGCCATTTTTTTCCATAGATGAGAGACAGCCACGATGATGTGTTGCGAAGAGACGCATAACTCCAACTTCCATCCGGCTTCTCATCCACCTTGGCATATCCACTCATAAGGTTCATATGCTCACCACCCTGGCCAAAAGTAGTCTTTGCCTTAACCGCAAACTTCTTGTAAGAATACTGAGTATAAACATAACCCAGAACAGAAGTCTTTCTATCTTTAACCCTGACAGTCTTTCCATCAACCTGGCCGAATACTCTTGGCTTGATACTCAAAACATCCACACCACCTCTGATAAGGAATCCATTGGACTTGAAGGCCAAGGCAGCATACATTTCAGGAGTCTTGCCATACTTCATATAAAGAGCAGAGCCGCCAATAGGGCCGGATGACTGATACTGCATCTGCCAGATAGCCGCAGCAGAAACAATCCAGTTTTTCCCGAGATTTGCATCCATCTGTACGAGAGGAGTTCTTGAGAACGGGCCGAACGGAGCACCTACCTCAAGGCTGAACACATGCGGGAAGTCCGCTGCCATCGGATGCCAGGCCTGTCCCATCTTGAGAGCGACTGAATTCTTGCCCTCCTTGCCAAGTTCCTTCCATGTAACGGTTGCATAAGCCTGACGCAGACGTGCTTGAGCAGTACCAGAAATCTTGGAGTTGCCAGGGAAGTATACAGTAGCATTGGAATTGGTCGAATTTGAAAGTCCGGCATAGAAATCACCCTCGATCTTTGCTCCAAAGTGAACATTCCCGATATTGTATCCAGTAACATCGACTCCCAATCGCGAAGTAAGAGCCACAAAGCGGAACGATGATTCATCATGTATGTCAATATCATCCTTCATTGAGACATCTTTCGGAAGGTAATAGAACAGATCTGCAGTTCCGGACATGCTCTCACGGCTGTCATAGATGAAGTAGTTTCTGACGAAGCCATAAAGTTTGAAATTATTCTTTGGTTCAGCCTTCTGCTCAGGCTCTGATGCCGCTGAATTCACTGCGCAAAGAGAAAGGAGCGCAGTGGAAAGCATTATGTAAAAACGTTTCATATTTTATATAGTTTAATAATCGGGGTTATATTCCTCCACGGCCCTGGTCGGGTCGGAATGACAAATGGGCTGCCCGAAAGCAGCCCACAAATATAGTATTTTTTTCAGTATTAGAATCCGATAAAGATCAGCATTAAGTAACCAAGTGCAAAACCTACTACACCC
>JAEIGA010020149.1_pt1 | contig 10164 bp, 8 predicted proteins | sample 9270691 | NCBI WGS metagenome assembly JAEIGA01 (sample SAMN17057246, study PRJNA624740) | gut metagenome | biome: biome; isolation source: fecal sample | host: Bos grunniens | place: China: Xizang | collected 2019
ACAAATGCAATTCCTTGAAGAGCATTGAATTCAATACATTTGTCCTTTGACAAGAGCGCCCTGTAATGCAATATCCCAGACGCATATTGTCCTTTATATTTGGACATGAAATTTCTTGCAATATTCAGGGCCAGTTTTTCCGCATTCAACTTCTCCTCTACAACAATCTCATTCAATCTATCCTCCTGGGCACGAAGTGATACAACTGACAGGAGTACCACCAGGCACGACATCATAAATTTCCTTACCATAACCATAAAATCATTTTTCAATTAAAAATTTGACGATTGAGTATTCCTCATTGTCCAAATTGCAATCTATAACTGCATAATAATAAGGATATATGTACCCTATAACAGTAAAGTCACTGTCTTTCAGCAATTGTGAGCATACAAGATTATGCCCGTCATATATTTGCATGCCTTTCATTCCTCCTGGAACAATATATTCTCTGAATAAGAACTCTCCGTAATGTGAAATATAACTATAATACCCATACTCTTTTCTGTGAGTCTTATATAATTTACGTGATTGCTCATATGTGAAAGTTTCAGGATATTCGGTATTAATTGATCTCACAATCTCACCAAAATACCCAATCATCTTATAATTCTCATCATATATGTAGATATTAGGTGATGCTTCAAAAGCTACATACAGAAATTTACCATCTGTTGCCAAATGACAATTCTTGAAATTTGGAATATTTTTAGATTCGTACACATTGGGATACCGGCAAAATAATCGATTTATACACAAATTAGATGTATCAATAGACATAATATTGTATGCACCTCTGTAAAAATTTCTTGAAAAATCCCTTTCATACCCATTATACTTTATATGATCTGTTGATACAGGGAAAAGGACACTTCCTTGATATTCCATAAAATCTCTACTCTGCAGACAAATCTCATACATTGCATAGTCTTCTGGATCTGGATTCTTTAAAAGATTATTAATATAATTTTCTGTATTGCGTAACGGTAAAACTGCACGGAGCAAGTTAATTTCAGTAAGTTTCTCAAATTCAGGATATGTAGAAACTATAGAAAGAAACTGATTCCTGTCAGAGTAAAAGTAATTTCCATTTTCTAACTGAAAGAAAGACAAAGGTGGCGACAAAAACTCTCTTGGCCCCCTTCCTCTGGAAAAAAAAGAAGATAATTTATTGCCTAATGTATCATACATTATAACCTTTACAATATATTCATCAGCAAAACACAGTTTATTGTCCACTATCGACCAATACCCTTTTAAAGATGTTTCACTTGAATTGATTTTTAATGTATCAACATATATAATATTACACTCCTCATTTGCAACACCACCCAATTTCTCCAAATTTTCATACTCCTCCTTAACATTGGTTTTGTGAATACACGATGTTACACAAAAAAGCATGAGATATAATAAAATAAAAACTGACCGTTTCATTATTTTTAATAGAAGTAAAATGTATTATACAACTATTTTAACTCTTAGAGTTAAAAATATGACCAAATATAGTGAGAAACATCATAATAGCCAAAATAAATGTTTAATCCCTTTGCAATACACAACACGCTTATAATCAATCAATTAATCCAATCAAACCAGATATGCATAAATACAAAGAAATATAGCATAAACACTTGTTTAACAAATAAATGGGCAAGTAGAAAAAGTTAGGAAATTGACTATCTAATTTTGCAATATAGAACTTGAGGATTACAATCATTATCCTGTTCCTTTATCATCCAAATATATCCAGATTTATCAATTTTGAGTGGTCTAATCTCTTCACTCTTGCCATTTATAAAAGCATATCTATGGATAACATCCTTGCTCTTGTCATAAAAAAACTCCTTGGATCCATTTGCCGCAAAGAACAAGTATTTAGCCGATTCTCCCAATAACTCTATTTTTGCCATATAATCAAAAGGGTTATATCTTGTGGATGACATCATCGCCTGGAAACTCTTTTCCCTGGCATTTTCAATTGCAGAATAATTACCCAAATCAAATACCATTGCCGGATCTAATGAATAGCCTTCCTTATTGACAATAACTCTGTACACAGTGTCATTAAAGGTATACTTAAGACATGTCCTATTTTCATACTCAACAAATGAACATTCCTTAAAATACCAATTAACATTTGAAGGCTTAGTTAATTTTGATGATACAACTATGGAATCACCTATACAGCCGTTCAAACCAACAAACTGAATCATCTTCCAATCACTATAATATCCTTTATCAGGCATATAAAAGCCTATAGAGCTTTTATCAGACATAAAAGCACCTCTGCTATTACTCAATCTTACAGGTATTTCATTAGCTAAAATAAAATTACCCAATAGATCATAGTGGAAGAGTTTATTTTTTGACGAATCATACAAAACTATATTTCCCTCAGAAGAAATAAAGACATATTCAAACCACCCATATTCATTTGGTCCGTTTCCCTTCATCCCCACGTTTGCTACAAATGAACCATCTTTATTAAAGACACTACATTTTCCTTCCCACAACAATACTATTTTATCATCATAAGCTACTATATCATCCACTACTCCAATAATCGATTCATCAGACGTCTCTAATGCAACTGTTTCTACGCTGTCACAAAATTCAACTATATCCACTTTTTCAGCTTCCATTTCGAATATTTTATCAGATTCAATATGTACCAATGAACTAATTTCTTTTGTAGAACATCCAACTATTGCACAAAAACAAAACAAAAACAACTTTCTCATATCTTAAATATCATTTTTAATGGTTCTATAAATTTATTCATTAAGCTCCCGCCCCCTGCCATAAGCTCAATTTTACCTTCAATTTTGCGGTCAAACAAAAAATAATCTACTATAAAATTAAGATTATCTTTAAGTGAAATCATTACTAAGTATTCATCATATTTCTCTGACTGTGGTATTATATGCTCAACTCTGCCCTCTATAATACTGACACCGTTATTAATAGGCCCACTCAACTTTATATCAACCTTCTGTCCTATCTCAAAACATTTTTTATCTTCTTGAGATATACAACACAAGCCATACATTGGAGAAACCTCTAAAGGCACAATTGTTGCCAAATGAGTATTCTTGGGTATTGTCTCATTAATTCTACAACTAGATGTATAAAAAATTCTGCCATCAGCTGATGATTTCACCCCATTTAACTCTTTAAAATTAGCCAACATTTGTGATACTCTGATTTTTTCCTTAATCAATTCATTCTTACATTCATCACTATTAAATCTGCTATTATATTCAAACTGAATGGCATCATTATATTTTCCTTCTACTTCAAGTTCCAAATCACATATATGTGTTTGAAGTATACCTTTCAACTCATCTTGAGAATCTTCAAGCTTTAGTTCAACATCTTTAAGATATTCTATTAGAATATTTTTTTTCGCTATCTCCTCCTTTATGCGTAAAATATTGCCATACCCAACTCGAGTCTTTTCATAATTAATAAATTTAGAACTCAAACTGAATAAATTCAACAAATCTATCGGAATGCTATTTTCAATTTTAGTATATATAGAACTTATCTGCATTGCATATTCATAAATGTTATCATCAAAGTCATGAGCATTTAATATAAGTTCCAGTTGTCTTACATCTTGATTTCTATTATAAAAAATAATATCTCCACTGTTTACAGTACTGCAGCTTGGTCTAGATATTGAATCTATTACTACTACTTCATTATTATAAACTTTTGTCACTAAATGACTTTGAACCAACTCAACGTCTAACGTAACCACATTAGGGACCTTCAAATATGAACACAATGCCAGAATTACTAATAAGACAGTGATAAAAACTACAATTGAAGATACTCTCACCCAAACAGGTAATACTCCAATAATCTCATCTTTTAAAACTCTACCATCATTACTCATTACGCAAGCTGATTTTGAACTAATTCATAATATGCCCCTTTTAAATCCATTAATTCTCGATGAGTGCCTTGCTCAATAATCTTGCTTTTATCTAACACTATTATTTTATCAGCATTTTTTATGGTTGATAATCGGTGCGCAACAATAATCACTGTTCTATTAGTAAATAAATTATATAAATTCTCCATAACATGTTTTTCATTAATTGCATCTAAAGAATTTGTCGCCTCATCTAAAAGCAAGTAACTAGCATTTTTATATATTGCTCGAGCTATCAACACTCTTTGTTTCTGACCGACACTCAAAGATTGGCCATTAGCGCCTATCCTAGTATTCAATTGATGTGGTAAGGTTTCAATAAACTCCATAATACCAGCCATCTTTGCAGCATTACGTACTTTTTCTATATTAGGAACCTGATCACATACCCCAATATTATTTAAAATACTATCAGAGAACATATTTCCTTCCTGCATTACAACTCCGCATTGTTCACGCCATGATCTTATACTATAGTTATCCAATGGATGTCCATCCAAAAAAACATTTCCTTCTACTGGTTTATAAAATCCCAAAATAAGCTTTAGAATAGTAGACTTTCCACTTCCACTTGTTCCAACTATTGCCGTTATTTTTTTTGTCGGTATTGTAAAACTTATATCATCAAGCACAAGATCCGTGTTTCCCTTACGATAACTGAACGATACATTTTTAAACTCAATCTGAGCATCATGTGGTACTTCTGTAATTTTTAAATCACTAACTATTTCTTCCTCCTCCTTTTCATGTATTTCACCAATTCGTTCCATGCTCATTTTAGCATCTTGCAAACTTTGGACAAAATGTATAAAACTCGATAGTGGTACATTCAATTGACCAATTATATACTGCAATGCCATCATCATTCCAAGTGTCATCTCTCCGGACACTACTAATCTTGCAGCTATAAAAGACATTATAATATTTTTTGTCTGTTCAATAAATGTAGCTCCTACCTCCTGAATCTGGCCTAAAGAAAGACTCTTTATGTTTATTTTGTAAAGTTTTGCTTGTATTCTTTCCCATTCCCATCTCTTTTGCCTCTCACAATTATTCAACTTTATATCCTGCATACATGATATCATTTGAACAATATTACTTTGGTTTACAGCAGATTCTTGAAATCTCATATAATCCAAAATTCTTCTCTTTCGAACGAATAACAATATCCAAAATATATAAATAAAACTGCAAGAAATAAAAACAGATAAAATACCAATATTATATCCGCCCATTATACAACCATAAACACAAAATGAAATTAAAGCCATTATCACACTCACCAACGAACCTGTCAAAAATGTTTGGATTCTACCTGTATCTCCAACTCGCTGCATAATATCACCTACCACTCTATTTTCAAAAAAAGATATAGGCAATTGCATTAATTTTTGTAGAAAATCAGTAATTATATCTAAATTGATTCTTATAGTCATATGCAGCATTATCCAGTTCTTAGTCAAGTTATTTGCCATCTGACCCAATGCTAACATTAATTGTGCAAATAATACCAATATTATATACTTTATATCTTTGGATGCAATTCCAACGTCTACAATAGATTGAGTAAAAAATGGCAAAATTGTATTTATCAACAACGATAATAGCAACGCTACTAATATCTTAAAATAATGACTTTTGAATGGCTTTAAATATTTTATCAAAAACCGATAATCAAAGCTTTGTGAACTCTCTGTATCTGTCACACTATAAAAAGCTGGAGTTGGCTCTAACAACAAAGCTATTCCACTTGATTGCTCAGCAGTTGCGTTTTCACATAACCAGTTATTACAAAACTGATCTTTTGTATAATGTATTAATCCACATGCGGGATCACCTACTATTACATCATATTCGTTAGAAAATAATTTTTTCCTAATCTTGTAAACAACTATAAAATGCCTCTGATTCCAATGTGCTATACAAGGCAGCCTAGCTTCATTACATAATTGCTCCCAGGTTATATGTGTCCCAATAGTTCTAAAACCCAATTTTTCAGCTGTTTCACTTATACTTAACAAGGATACCCCATTTCTAGACAAATTGCAATTTTCCTTTAAGGTTAATTGTGAAAACTTTTTATCATAAAATAATGAAATCATTTGCAGGCATGCAGGGCCGCAATCTGAAGATTCTCGCTGAAGGCATATCGGGAAATGCATAAGAAATAATTTCTATCTAGGAAATACTCTAATCAAATTAAATGTATCATTATCGTCAGCTTTTACGCGCAGATAATAGCAATTGCCATTAGTTACACCAAACAATATGTTAACTATATATATTGAATCTGGAGTATGTTGAGAAAAATTCTCTTTATTAAGTTTATAAGAAATTTTATTTTTCTTATCATAGAGTCCATAATTAACTTTCCTATAACTATATGGTTGTACATTCAAACTCATATACATAAAAAGCAAATAATCATCAGTTTCACACAATTTAAACTCATAAATAGGTTTATCACCAATATTAAATATATCTACATTCCTACCTAAACTATCAACAAGATTCGCCAAAGAATACTTCTGTTTAAATACATATTTGGGAACAAAGTCTTTACCCTGAATTTTATAAACGGTATCAGTCAAATTAACTATATGGGTACTATTATTCAAATATGTACTAAATCCAGTACGAGCTATGGCAGATTTCGCATTTCCAGAAAAATTATTATTCATATATTTTTCAGAAATGACATGACTGTTATTATCCAATATCAAACATTTGCTATTTTTATCCCCTACCCACCACGGATAATAAATTAATATATTACCATCATTACTAGAATAAACTATGTCCTGAACTAAATTATCACACACTCTTACTATATTATCGTCTGATATAAACTTTGTTAAATCTATGTAATCTTTAAATTTTCCATCATAGTTGTATCTGAATATCATACCAGCAGGATCCAATATTAATATTTCTTGCTTACTACATGACATCACCACACTACTCAGTTCTGAATACTCCCCCATATCTCTCCTATTGCCTTGTCTACCTATTTGAGTTTTCATATTGCCAAACTTATCATAGAGACATACAGTTTGCGTTATAACATTATATATCACAATGTTATTATTTTCATCTACTACAATTTGATCCCATCCACTAATGGTAAAAAATCCTTGTTTATTTTTAACATACTCAGATGTAAATTGCATAGAATCATATAATCGTCCATTAAAAGGTTTTAATTTATCCAAGTCTATAGTCACTACTTGTTCTTCAGTAGAAGACATTTGTTGATAAATTTCTGTATTTTCTTGCCTTGGACTACAAACAACTAATAACGATACACTAACTAATACTACAAGAGACAATAATACTTTCATTACTTTTGACTAATAAAATGAATAATTGGGGTATCAGTGATACCCCAATTGAATTAACATCCAACAGAACCGCCACAAATGGCATTCTCCAATGATGGACAATATTTAAGAATTGTTTCCCTATTACAATCCTGCACTTCAATACCAGGATTAGGAGTCTGTCCTACATCTCCTTTATCTCCAATCTGTCCACCAGTTGTATTCTGATCACATCTTAAATAACAACCTGATTTACCATACACCTTGCTCATTTGCTCCGTTGTTAACACTGTGGCTTTACCAAGTGTCAACTCAGATAATTTTTTAAATTGTTTCATAACAATTACATAATTTAAGTTAATAAAGAGGATTAATTATTTTAAACTTATTCAAAATTTGAATAAGAATTTTATATCTGAAATATCATATTCATCCGGGAAGGTATATCCATTATATAAAACAAGAGGTGTCTTAAAAATATTATATTTATTTAACCACATAATATGACGCTGCATTTCTTGAATTACATATTGTTCGTCACCCAATAAACAATCATTAGAATTGCATTTATTTTCCTCATACCAATAATCAATAGTTTCAAGAAATTGCAAATATCCTTTATTGTAGAAATCCTGAATAAAACGTTGTATAATATTTTGTTTATCTTCTTTGAAAGTCATGAATACGAACTGAATACAGCATAAATTTAATATTCCATCATTTGCTAGTTCCATCAATTTCTTATGCATAATTTTACATGGGCCACAGTATGGATTCATAACAATAGTTAATTGATGTTCAGAGTCTTTGTTGCCAACAATAATGTGTGAAGCATCATGCGTATCATAATATTTATTAACCAAAGACAAATTCTTAAATAGTGATAAATTACTTATTATCCTAACTTTTGAATTTGCTTCTTTTTTATGTTTGATATTACTTTTATATAGATTATAATATTTATCAACTAAATAAAATGCTATACAAAAGATAGATCCAATAAACAGGACATCCGTAGACCATAATGAAACTAAATGAGCATTATGATTGTACAATATTAGCAATGCTTTCAATAAAACAATAGCTTGCACCAGTAAACAAATCGAACACCAAGCCCCAATTATTTTTTGATATATTATACTCCATAGTGAAAAAATAAGACACAAAGTATTTAATATAAACAAACCTGCGTTATATTCATGGAAATATACTTGTATTATTATGTTTACTAGAAAATATGCAATGCCTAGTTCGCCCAATGTATATCTTCCAATAAATGTAGATAACTTAGAATTATGGACTATATCACAGTTACTTGATTGCATAATATTACAGAATTTTTCTCTCATTGAATCTCTATTGTCAACGACAGTCAAATAGCTTAGATATAAGCCTGTTACATCCAAAGACAAATAAAGGACTTTTAGCAATGAGATATTCCCTTCTATTATAATGCTCAACACTAGTGAAAGTATAAATAAATGAATAGTCAACTTCTCAACAAGCACCTGTTGTCTACGTTTATTATCTGGAATAATATCTGTTATTACCAAAGTTAAGCCATCCCAGCCTTTATAGAAGGAACTTTTTTTAATACTTTCAATAAGTCCATTATAGAATACTGTAACAGTACTTTCAGAATATGACTCAATTACAAATAAATCCCCTGACAATTCCGCCACGAATGGAACAGGAATCTCTTCTATCTTTGTTTCTGAAAATTTGTATGCACACGATTCTACTCCATACGTAGAAAGTAAGGATTTTAATCCCTGGAAACTATGAGAATATGGATTTCTCTCATATGAATCTAATGCTTCCTCCTTAGAATGCACTACCTTCAACAAATAAAGCATCCTTAGAAATATATTTTCATTCATTTCCGGACTTTTTATAATCTTAAAAATATCCAATTAAAAAAGGACCTATTTAAAATGAATCTTAATATACAGCAAAAGTTCCTACTCCTAAATACACATTTGACTGTACTGAAATTTGATAAACACCTTCTTCATATGGTAGCTCAATAATTATAGTCCCAGAACTTGTAAATCCATAATAACATGAATACAACCGACCATTAGAGTCATACACATTGATAATTGGCATACCAATACCGCCATACTGAACCGATATAGTGCCAACGGCTCTATCTATAGTGCAAACAACCATGTTGACAGACCGATCAATCTTAGACTTGGCTGAATCTAGCTCTACAATTTCATTTTCTCCATGATCTTCATCTCTACTGCCAGTTGCAAATACAATGATTGTACTAAGTGAAAAGAATAAAAACGATAACAATAACTTTTTCATAATATAAATATTTTAGTGTTTCTCTCTGCAAATAAAAATCATCTAAAATTAAACACCAAAATAAATCTTTACCATAGACATCATGCATAAATCACTGAATACCAGTATATTACCCCCCCCCCCCGAGAGAATTTACTTCTTTTAAACATCTTGCCTAAAAAACTTACACAAAGTCCTATATATCAACATTTTAAGAAAAGTAGAGTTTTTCAAATATAAAATTAAAATTCAAGAAAATTCTTTTAACTTTTCAAGTAAAAACTTATCAATATTAGTAGCAGATTGAACACATAATTTTTTCCTGATAGCAGAACTCTGCTTGTAGAAATATTTTATATCTAAGAAATTTGCAATTTCGCTGCCATTCAGCCCTATACAATAAAGGCAACAACAGCTAATTTCCCAATTATTTAAACCAAGTTTTCTTAAATATGATATAAATTTGGAGTTGGTCAACTCAAAAGACATCCTCGTTGAATGAAGGAATTTTTCATTATCGCTCAAATAATTCTTCAATCCTTGCAACGATTTTTCCATATTTGTTCCGGATATATCAGAAACAATGAAATTATTTAAGATACTCAT
>JAEIGA010020150.1_pt1 | contig 10164 bp, 11 predicted proteins | sample 9270691 | NCBI WGS metagenome assembly JAEIGA01 (sample SAMN17057246, study PRJNA624740) | gut metagenome | biome: biome; isolation source: fecal sample | host: Bos grunniens | place: China: Xizang | collected 2019
AGATAAGCGATTGTGACATTTGCGTTTCCATTCCAACCGACCCAAGTTACCCTATAATGAATATTTCACATGCGGCTGCAATAATATTTTATGAATTATTCAAAAATAAGCATGACTATGGAGTTCGAGGACTTGAAGAAAGCAGTGAATTGGAAAAAGAGTATTTAATAAAAGATATGAAAGAATTAATTGATAGTTTGGATATTCCCAACCATAAAAAAAGGAATGGTCTTAAAACATTCAATAATATCATATCCAGAGCCTTTATAACAGCACGGGAAGCACATACCTTTAAAGGTATATTAAGACGATTAAAAAACAAGATAGGTGAACAATGAGAAAAATAAGCTTTGCAGATGTCAGCATATTTGTCCTAAAATACATCTTCAACTGGAGATTTTGGATAGCTGAAATAACCAAAAAATCCAATATTTATAAAAAAATAGTCGATAAAATGCTATTTGAAGAGGATGAGATTCTTGTTGTTCCTAATACAATCAAAGTAAACAAGAAAATTGAATCCGAAGGCTCTGAGTTTTTACCAACTGATGTCATTAAAGAAGTTATAAAGCGCAGCGATGATATCGTAATTATGAATTCCTGCCTTTGCAGGTCATCAAACAACTGTGAAGATTATCCTCAAGACATTGGATGCATTTTCCTTGGTCCTACAACCAGAAAGATTCCAAAAAATATCGGTAAAAAGGCAACCGTAGAAGAAGCATTGGCTCATGTTGATATGGCTGATGAAGCTGGATTGAGCCACATTATTGGAAGGAACAAAATCGATACTGTCTGGATGAACGTAAGGCCTGGAAAAGGACTTTTAACAATTTGTCACTGCTGTCCATGCTGTTGCCTATGGAAAGTTTATCCTAATCTTGATACCGATATCAGCGATAAATTAGAAAAGCTTGAGGGTGTTGAAGTAAAACTTCATGAAGACAATTGCAGATTATGTAAAAAATGTTTAAACAAATGTATGTTTAAGGCTATTGGTCTTAAAGATAAAAAGATTACTATCAATCATGACATTTGTAGAGGCTGTGGCCTTTGCGTTAATACCTGTAAATTTGATGCCATTACAATTGACTACACACAAAAAACAATAGACAATGTGGTCAATAGAATGGATAACTTAATTGAGATTAAAGAATTATAAACTTACTTAGTGTGAAAAAATGGCTATTTTAAGTGATAAAACTATAAAAGAATATTTGAAAGAAGGAAAAATTGGAATTGAACCTCTTTTAGATGAAAAGCAAATACAGCCATCTTCCGTGGATATGAGATTGGGGGATGAATTTAAAGTATTTAAGGTCATTAGAAAACCGTATATTGATCCAAAAGATGAAGAGGATGTTGCATCTTACATGGAATCAACTACTGTTGAAGAAGGTGAAGCGTTCATTATTCACCCGAATGAATTTGCCCTCGCCACTACCTTGGAGTATGTTAAAATACCAGATGATTTGGTTGCAAGAGTGGAAGGCCGTTCAAGCATGGGAAGATTAGGCGTGACAATGCACGTTACAGCGGGCTTCATTGATCCTGGTTTTGAAGGAAAAATCACATTAGAAATATCCAATATTGGCGCAATGCCAGTTGCCCTATATCCTGGTCAAAGAGTATGTCAAATCGTGTTTGAAACCATGACAACACCTTCAGAGATTCCATACGGACACCCGGATAGAAATAGTAAATATATGGGACAAACCAAACCTGAAAGCAGCAGAGTAAAATTAGATTACGAATTAAAAAAATAATGGGAGATAATACTTATGAATCATGATAAAATGTCTAATATCAGTGCAAAAAGAGGCTTTTTATGGCCATCATTCGAAATTTATTCCGGTGTATCCGGATTTACAGATTACGGCCCTCTTGGAGCTAGCCTAAAAAACAACATCATGCAGAAATGGAGAAAGCAATACGTTTCCGGTGAAGGATTTTATGAAATTGAAGGTCCTACCGTAATGCCTAAAGAAGTTTTAAAGGCATCAGGGCACGTTGACAACTTCACTGACCCAATGTGTAAATGTGAAAAATGTGGAGAGGTATTCAGAGCAGACCACATTATTGAAGATGTCATTGGGGAAGATGTGGAAAGCCTTGAAAACGAAGAGCTTGACCAAATCGTCATTGACAACAACATCAAATGTCCTGAATGTGGCGGTGACTTGTCAAACATCTGGAATTACAACTTAATGTTTAAAACTGAAATAGGCGCTAAAGGAGATAAGGTAGGGTACATGAGGCCTGAAACTGCACAGGGCATTTTCATCTTATTCAAACGTTTAGAAAGATTTTTCAGAGGAAAACTCCCATTTGGTGCAGTTCAACTTGGAAAAGCATACAGAAATGAAATTTCACCAAGACAGGGAGTTATCAGACTAAGAGAATTCACACAGGCAGAAGCTGAAATCTTTTTAAATCCTAAAGACAAGACCCATCCTAAATTTTCACAAATCGAAGATGTGGTATTGCGCTTAAATTCACAGGAAGTTCAGGAAAATAACCTTGAGCCTTTGGAAATCACCGCTCGTGAAGCTCTTGATAAAGGAATTGTGGCTAATGAAATGCTAATTTATCAATTATACCTTGCCCGCAAATTCTTGACTGAACTTGGAATTCCTGAAGATGTTTTAAGATTCAGACAACACCTTGCAGGAGAAATGGCGCATTATGCGCTTGACTGCTGGGACGTTGAAGTCAAAACCGACAAATACGGCTGGGTTGAAATTATAGGAATAGCAGACAGGGGAGATTATGACTTGTCATCCCACTCCGAATTCAGTAACGAAGAATTGAACGTGTTTGTTGAATATGACGAACCTAAAAAAGTTCAAAAAACAGTTGTAAAACCAAATTTATCCAAATTTGGACCAATATTCAAAGGAGATTCCCCTAAAGTAAAACAAGCCATTGAAGATGCTGATGTCGAAGATATTAAAGCTGCAATAGCTAGTGAAGGCAAATTTACAGTTGAATTGGATAAAGTATACGAAGTGACTGAAGATTTGCTTATCTTTGAGGACATCGAAGAAGAGATAACCGGTGAAAAAATAGTTCCTCATGTTATTGAACCGTCATTCGGTATTGACCGTATAACCTATTCAGTCCTATTGCATTCCTTTACAGAAACTGAAGGTAAAGACTATTTCAAATTTGATAAGTCCGTTGCTCCGGTCCAGCTTGGAATATTCCCTCTCGTCAACAAAGAAGGACCTCGTGAAATTGCTCAGGACTTAACAGAACAATTAAGAATGGCAGGATTTACTGTTGAATACGATGCAACAGGAACCATTGGAAAAAGATATGCCAGAGCTGATGAAATAGGTGTTCCATTAGCAATAACAGTTGACTTTGATACTTTAGAAGACAATCAGGTAACTGTCAGGGACAGAGACACTGAAGCCCAGGAAAGAATTCCAATCGATGAGTTACGTGACTATCTCGAAAAATATTATAAATGAGTTTAAAACTCATTTATTTTCAATTTTAAAATTTTTATATAGATTATTTGCCCATTTTATGGAGTCATCATTTTTTGATGTCAATAATCTATTTTGATCAAAATATCCATCATCCTTAAATAAACCTAGAATCATTAATTCGTTTGTAACAATTAATAAAAAGGTATTCTCACTATTAAACGGATATATATTTTTAATTTTAGATTTCTCATCGAATATTTCAAAAATATCGACAGGCACCATAACCTCAACTTTCTTGTTGTTTTGAGCCAATTCATTGAGTTTTTCATTGAAATTTTCATAATAAAAAGGCAGGACACATTTTACTTCATCCGCATTGCTTAAAGCAGTTTCAATGAAATTATACATCTTGTATACATCAATGCTATCTGATTCTATAAGATTTGCTTTTCCAAGCAGATACAGTTCTGCAACTGACTGATTTGGAATCATATTAACAAGGTGCTTGTCCAGTATGTTAAAGAATTCATTTAGCAAATTAATCAAGTCACTTAATTCCAAAATCTGTTCAATTTTCAATCTTGTGGAATTAGTTAAATAGTACTTGTTCAAATCAAGATATACGTGGCCGCCTAGCTCCAACTTGTGCATGTTGCTGGATATTGAGCTATAAATCAGACCAGTGGTTTTGTTTAAATCTTTCATATTAGAGGGATGGTCGTATAAAGTTGCCAAGATTTTCAATCTTACTAATGAATTATTCAAGTATTTTACTTCACTTGAAATCGAATCGTAGTGTTTTAAATAGTTTTCATTTTCTTCCACATTAATCACCAATATAGTATTACTTATACCATTATTTTTATTACCAAAAAATATAAAGCCTATTGAAGTGAACAACTGCGAAAAATAACACTTGCAAAAAATTTAAATGTAAAGAATATTTTGGGCAATTATTTTTAAACAAAAAAAATAAATTAATATTAATTAAACATTAACATGTGATACTATGATTGATACCCATATTCATGCAGATGCTAGAAGTGGCGAAGACTTTAAGGAAATGTATTTGGCCGGAATTGACTGCGCAATAACCTGCAGTTACTATCCATATAAAATCGACTCAGAAATCATTCTATTAAACCATCTGAATAGAATTCTAGAATATGACACAAAAAGAGCTTCAGAATATGGCCTTGATTTGAAGGTGGCGTTAGGGATACATCCGACAAATGCCTTTGATAATGTTGAGCTTATTTACGATGAACTATACAAGTGGATAGATGCAAAACAGATTGCAGCAATCGGAGAAATTGGCCTTGAAGATTTGACAGAAACCGAAATTGATGTCTTCAAAAAGCAATTGGACATAGCCGATGAAACAAATTCCAAAGTGATTATCCATACTCCAAGGAAAAACAAACTGGAAGTTCTAAAAGTTATCATGGACATTGTTCCTGAGCATTTGGATGAAAAGCAAGCCGTCATTGACCACATTAATCAGGATATTATAGGCGAGGTAATTGATAAAAATTATATGCTGGGATTGACCGTACAACCGCAGAAGTTAGATGTCAGCGGAGCAATTGGCATTTTAGACGAATTCGGTTTTGACAAATTCCTATTGAACAGCGATATGAGCAACAAGCCTTCAGATCCGCTTTCAGTTCCTAAAACCATCCGTGAACTTACCAGGTTAGGCTACAAAAATAGCCAAATAGAAAAGATATCCCATAAGAATGCTAGGAAATACTTTGACATTTAGATAATATGAGCATAATTAAAAATCTCCCCGTACCGATTTCAGGATTAATCCTTGCGCTATTATCACTGGGCAATCTTTTGCAGGACATTCATCCACATGTCAGATATTTTTTTGGATTTATAGCGATAATAATCATGATTTTACTGATTTTAAAAGTGATTTTATATCCTGCAGACATTAAAAATGATTTGAATAATCCAGTAATCCTAAGTAGTTCCGGTACTTTTTCCATGAGTTTGATGTTGTTATCTACATATCTTTCATCATTTATGCCAAGCATTGCATATACCATGTGGATAATTGGAATTAGCTTGCATATTTTGCTAATGATTCACTTTACCTATCGTTTTATCATACGTGATTTTGATATTTTGACAGTCTATCCAACCTACTGGATAGTCTATGTCGGAATAACAATGGGTGCCATTACCGCACCATCTTATGGGCTTTCACAAATAGCATTCATATGTTTCATAATTGGATTTACATCCATGCTATTGACAACACCGCTGATAATCTACAGATATATTAAATATCCGGACATTCCAGATAACAATAAGGCGACAACATGCATCTACACTGCACTGTTCAGCATATTGATTGTGGGATATTCAAATTCCGCCCCAGTTATATCAAATGAATTTGTATTTGCATTATACTGCATTGCATGCGCATTTTACATCTTTGCATTCTATAAAGTAGTCGAATATAGAAATCTGGACTTTTATCCAAGTTTTTCAGCATTTACATTTCCATTTGTAATCAGCGCTCTTGCGACAAAAGCAGTTATAAAAATAGTCGGCTCAAATACGGCATTATCCCTTATTTTGACATTTGAAACATTGATAGCCGTAGTGCTTGTATTCTATGTGCTGTCAGAATACATGAAATACTTAAAAATAGATAAAGAAAGTAGAAATTAATCTACTTAACCTTTGTTAATTAAATTTACTTTTTTAGGTGAGATAATAATTAGATTTTTATCATCATTACGAGCAAGCAATAACGCTTCAGCACCATAATTTGCTCTCATTTGCCTAATCTTATCACCGGCCAACTTGAAATTGGCAGGGCTTTCCCTTTCCAAAAATGACAAGTCTAAAATGACCGGATTTTTTTCCTCAATAATCTGGTCTACAACATAGTTGATGTCATCAATGGTTTTAGGCCTGATTAGGATAATTTCATAGAAGGACTGTTCAGGAACAATCACATAATCATCATAATCGTCATAAACTGGAGCTTCACTAACAGGATCTGGCGCAGAGGTAGGAGTCTGGCCGTATTGTTGTGTATTATCCGGTTCATTACGGTTGGTAGATTTGGTAAAACTATTTATAAATTCAGATAAATTAAAACCTTCGCCGTTTTTTCTTTCAGTTGATTCAGTTTCCTCAAAGCCTAAGCTTCTTTTTAAAGTATCAGTAAAGCTCATTTAAACTACTCCCCTAAATATTCTAAAATAGCATCTAATAATTTAGAAGCCCCATTATTATAAACATCTTCAGCAGGCAAATCGTATTTGGATTCGAAATATTCAGGACATAAATCTAAGCTAGCATTCTTAAGATTGACTGATAAACCAACAACCTTTGTAGGCTCAACAGCTTCAATAGCTTTAATCTCTTCTTCAATGCCCCTAGGTTCCCTATAAGGATGATTTGGTCTGTGTCCAACAATAACTGCATCCGGAGCAGCGCCGATTAAAATAGCTGCAGATAAACCTCTCGGATGAGGATTTCCCTTTTCAGTTAAGCTTGATTGACCTTCAATAAAAATAATATCTGGTTGTTTTGTCTCTTCAACATATTTGATTGCAGATAAAACTGCTGCCGGAACATCCATAGCGGATAAACTTCCAGCTCTAAAGTTAAAATCAGTAGGCTCTTCCAATCCCATTTCATCAGTTGATATGATTGCAGGTGTTAAGCCTTTATCAACACTTGCCAAACCAAGCATTTTGGTAGTGGTTCTCTTACCACATTCCTGAGAAGTTCCACCAACAAAAATTACAGGCGCATTAGGTTTGTAAGAGATTTTCGGCAATACTTCACATGATCTTTCAGGAGCAACACCGGCTATTTTTTCAACAACATCTAATCTTGGGCCGATGTCTTTTATAACCACATTCTTTGCATCAGCAAATTTCTTTAAAGACAAATTGTCAGCAATGGATAATGACCTGAATGATGTAATGACATTCAATCCTGCATCGATAGCCTGAACTGCATATTTTAAAGCTGTCCCTTCAGCGCCTATCGGCAACATTATCACCAAGGATTTTGCATCGGAAGCATCCTTCAGACAACTTTCCAAGCCATCCGCAACGATATGGCCACAAAACTCTTTACCTTGTTTTCTTACATCATCATCAATGAATCCTACTGTTTCAATTCCTTCAAGATTGGAGAATTTTTCTCCTCCACCGCCACAACCAACTACGATGAAGGGATTTAAATCTTGAATCTCTTTAACTGATTTTACTGAATACAACAATTTCACCCCTATAAGTTATAATTTATAACAACCAAATAAATTTATTATCCTCATATTTTTGTAAAAATTTTTTCAAAAAAATGTTATATTATTAATTATAATTTTTCATATTAATAAATGTAAATGTTTTTAGGAAAAATTAATTAGTAAATTAAACAAATTAAAAAATATAATAAAAAATATTTTGGAGAGATTTAACATGAGAAAACCTTATGTTATACTGATTGGAAGCGCATCAGGGATCGGAAAGTCAACCATTTCTGCTGAGCTTGCTAAATCATTAAAGATAAAACATTTAATTGAAAGTGATTTCATAAGAGCAGTGATTCGTGGAATTATAGGTAAAGAATATGCTCCAGCACTTCACAGCTCATCTTATGATGCATATAAGCACATCAGAAATAAAAGCAGATATGAAAGTTATGATGAACTTGTATCAGCGGGCTTTGATGACCATGCATCATATGTCATTCCTGGATTGGAAAAGATCATTCAAAGAGCTATAACTGATTACGATGACATTATTATTGAAGGAGTTCATCTGGTGCCTGGACTGATAGATATTGAGCAGTTCATAGATGAAGCAAACATTTACTTTTTCATTCTAAGCTCTGATGAGGAATCTCACAAAGAGAGATTTGTAAAAAGAGCCATCCAAATACACAGGGGCGGAAAACAGCTGGATTTCTTTAAAGAAAATAGGATAATTCATGACCACCTGTTAAAGCAGGCTGAAATCAATAATGTTAATGTGATTGAAACCGAGTCTATCGAAAAAACATTGGAAAAGATTCTTGCAATCATAAACAAATCCTGTGCCAACGTGAACCTAATCAATTCTGTTGATGAACTGGAAGATGTCATTGACATCATTATTAATGAAAACAATGGAACACTTGAAAAGGTCACCTACAACATCAAAGGATTTAAAGAGCCGCTAATCAGAAATATTAGTGTTTCAGACTCCCAATCAGCCAGTCTATTTATCCAGAATATTAATGAAAATAAAGACAAAAAAGAATATTTATCCAAATTATATGCATTATCCGATTATAGAAAAACTACAATCTGTGCTTCAAACCAGGATAAACTAGATAAGATTATAAAAGAATTACAAGAAAAAGGGTATGTTTTAAATGAATGAAGAAAATATCGGTGAAATGATTATCAAATGTCCTGCATGCGGAATAGAAGGCGTTGCAAAGTCAATAATGAAAGAACTTGAAATACCTCATTTTGGAAAGGTTTTGGAAACAACCATACAATGCCCTTCATGCGGATTCAGGCATAGTGACGTGATTGCTTTAGAACAAAATGATCCCGCCAAATATGTCATTGAAATTAACAAGAACAACTTGTCTGTAAGAGTGGTCAGGTCACAGTCCGCAACTGTGGAAATACCTGAACTCGGCGTTAAAGTGGAACCTGGTCCAAAATCCGAAGGATATGTAACAAATATTGAAGGGGTTCTTACCCGCTTTGAGGATGCCGTTAAAAAAGCGCTCAATTTATTCGATGATGCCCAATCACAGGAAAATGCAAAAAGGACTCTTAAGAATATCCAAGAGCTAAAAAAAGGAAACGGAACTGCAACTTTAATTATGCTTGATCCGTTCGGTCAAAGTAATGTAGTTAGTGAGAAGGTTGAAATTTCTGAAATTCCAGAAGAGGAATTGAAACATTTAAAAACTGGTTTTTACGATATTGAAGAATAAAAAAAAGAAGAAACATCATTCTTCTGATTCTTCTTCATCTTCCACAGGTGCTGAGAAGGTGAAAGTATCCTCTTCAACAACATCCTTTAATTTTAAAGTTTTTTGCACATCCATTGATAATGCATCACAATCAGCTTTGATAGCTTCCAAGTGTAACAAAATTCTTTCTTTTTCCTGATTTATTCTAGTGATGTTAGTGTATGGATAGATACATTCCTTAAACATTTCATAATCAACAGTGGTGTAAGGATATTCATTTAACTGTTTACATACATTAACCAAAATGCCATATAGGAAATTATTCATTTCAACTTTTACTCTTTCCCTAATCATTTTGTCGTCATCAAGATTTTTTTTCATCAATTTGACAACTTCCGCCTTTGCGAAAGGCAATTTTTCATTTTTTTCATCATCCAGCACATTGGATTTATCATCAATCATTTCTTTTTCAGACACAATTAATCCTCCTTATTTTTTTGAAAAATTTGATCAATTTGACATCTTAATAAAAAAAAGATGATGTCATCAATCTCTATTAATATATTTATGATACATCTTATATAAAGGTTTTGTTTAAATTAAAGAACTGATTTATTATTCAATAGTTTTTTGATATAAGTAATCAAATAATTAATAGGAAAATTAATAATATTGATAGTTGAGATTTTTAAAAGAGCGAATCGCTTACATAATCCACTAGGCATTTTAACAAAAAATATCTTCTAAAAACATTAAACATGAAACTAGCTTA
>JAEIGA010020151.1_pt1 | contig 10164 bp, 10 predicted proteins | sample 9270691 | NCBI WGS metagenome assembly JAEIGA01 (sample SAMN17057246, study PRJNA624740) | gut metagenome | biome: biome; isolation source: fecal sample | host: Bos grunniens | place: China: Xizang | collected 2019
ACGTCCTCAGCGGTCTCCAGACCGAAGTCAAGGTACAGTTCTTCCTTGATCCAGCCATTTAATGCTTCAATTATTGCATTATCTGTTGGAGTTCCCACTTTCGACATTGACCGAAGTATGTTATAATGTTCGTGAGCCTGTCGGAAGGCTTGTGAGGAGTAGACGGAACCCTGGTCGGTGTGCAAGACTACCTGGGGTGTCTGCTCCTCATTTTTCTTGCCCGCAAGTTTCTTCAGTACTTCCAAGCAGTGATAGTATGGTTTGTTGCTGCCTGAAACCGGAGTAGCCTGGTGTGCAAGGATCTCGTTGTTGAATGTGTCGACAAGAAGCGTCCACTCCCAATTCTTGCCCTTGTTCTTGAAAATAGTCATGTCCGATACAACGATCTGGATCGGACCGGTTGCATTCCAGTTACCATTCACTTCGTTGGGAAACTCCACATTTTCCTCTGCATCTTTCTTTTTGTATCTGTACTTTCGCGCTTTGGAATGGATTCCTGCTTCTTTACAGCATTTATGGGCCAAATTGTGAGAGAATACCCATCCTGTAGACTGAAATACATCATCTGCAAGCATATGGTATCCATGAGAAGGATGCTTTTGATGCTGTTCAGTCAGTAATTTAGTCAATAACAGCCGGTCTTGTTCGTAGCGATTTAGCTTACCTTGTCGATTCTTCCATTTGTAATAACCAGACTTGCTGACACCCATGAGCTGACAGAGAAAGACGATTGGATATTTTCCCTTCATTTCTTCAATGATTTCGTACTCACATCTTGTCCAGTAACGTACTCCTTGTTTGCACCAGCTCCTTCCACCCAGTATCCTTTTTTTAACCGTGCGATCTCGATTTCCTGCTTTGCCACCAGCAGCCGCAGCCGTTCCACTTCAGACAAATTCTTGCTTCTATGTAATGCTGCGAATTTATTTCCGGGATGAGGCTTGGGGTCAAATGCGACTTCTCCTCCTGCCAAATATTCTTTTGTCCACCGACTTACCATTCCGTGTATGATTCCATATTCTTTTCCTAGCTTCTTAATGGAAATATGTTCATCCAGGTGTTTATGTACGATTTCAAGTTTCTGTTCCTTTGTCCATACTCGTTTTGTTTGGCCTTTTCTCATTTCTTCACCCCCCGATACTCTGATTTTAGCATAAAGAAAAGGTAGACACACGGGTTCTTTTCCGTATGTCTACCTTTAGTTTACACCTTCAAAGGTTTCAGCCTTCAGGGATTTTTTGTATCAATTCGAGCTTTTTCTGTTTACTAAATCTTTTGATTTCATATTCCCGGCGCAAGGCGTGGGAATAGGATTGGCAGCATTCCTGATAGCGCAGCTCAAGAGGCGATCTTCCTCTGGTGTATTTTGCGCCTTTTCCGCTGCGGTGCACCGCCAGCCTCCGCTGCACATCATCGGTAATTCCTGTATACAGTGTACCATCACCGCACTCTAAAATGTACACATACCATATCTTATCCATAGCTCACCTAAATGATCAGGGGAGGGTCAGCTCCCTCCCCTGCGTATTGGTTTGATTTTGCCGGACAGCAGCAGATCCAGAAGTAAAAATGTCACATTGCCAAGCACCAATGTTACGATCAGCAATGCACTACCCATTTCCTGAAACTCCGCCGCAAGCGCGTCCATGCCAAAGACCACCATCAGCAGCCAATACAGCACCGTGGTCACGCCATTGAACAGCAGGAGCTTCCATACGAAAGAAAAAGGCATTCGATCCAATCCCGGCTTTACGATGGGATAGTAGCCTAACGCTGCAAACACACCGGCTGCTTCCTTATCCCCGCTAAGCAGCAGGCTCAGCACAGCCACCGCTGCATACCAGGCCCAGGCAATGCGTCTGCCACACAGTTTCATTACAAACTGAAGCAAGATCATACACAGCGCCGGACTGACATAGGTAGCCAGTGGGATCATGCCACCCATGCACATGATCACCACCGCCAGGGCAGCGAACACGCCGCCGATTGCCATGGTGCGGGCTGAGTTGTTTCTCATTTTCCGCCGGCGTTCTTCAGCAGACCATACTTAATATCCCACAGCTTCTGGGACAGATCCACATAGTAGGTGTGGGGATTGTCAAAACGTTTGACCTCATCCCACAGAGTATCCACCTGCTGCAGGCAGTATTCCCGGATTTCCTGAAGGCTGGGGCACTCGTACACCAGTTCACCACCCAGGAAAATAGGCACCTGAAGCTCCTTAGCTGTGAAATTGTAAACCGTCTTGGTTTTCCAGGTCGCTTCGGGATCAAAAATCTCCATCTCACCGCTGTCATCCACGATCTCATCATAGACGCACAGATAGTCAGCAATGGCTTTGCCGGTATCATTTCCAAAGAAACGATAGAGCTTCTTGTAGTGGGGATTGGTGATCTTGCCCACGTTCTCAGAAATCTTGATCTTGGGTTCGACGGTTCCATCCTCCCGCTCCACTGCCACGAGCTTATAAACACCGCCAAAGACGGGTTCGCTTCTGGCGGTAATCAGCCGCTCACCCACACCAAACAGGTCGATCTTCGCACCCTGGCGAAGAATATCCTGAATGATATGCTCATCCAGAGAGTTGGATACAGAGATCTCACATTCCGTCCAACCGGCTTCATCCAGCATCTGTCTTGCCTTCTTGCTCAAATAGGTCATGTCACCGGAATCCAGCCGGATGCCGCACTTGGTGATTCCCAGAGGCTTGAGCACATCATTGAAGGCACGGATGGCATTGGGAACACCGGATTTCAGGGTATTGTACGTATCCACCAACAAGGTGGCATTGTGAGGATAGGTTTCGCAATAAGTCTTAAATGCCTCGTACTCTGTATCAAACATCTGCACCCAGGCATGTGCCATAGTGCCACCTGCGGGCACACCAAAAAGCTGGTCGGAAATGGTACAGGCAGTGCCGTTAAAGCCGCCGATATAGGCTGCTCTTGCGCCCAGAATTGCGGCGTCTGCGCCGTGAGCGCGGCGGGAACCAAATTCCAGCACAGTTCTGCCCTGAGCCGCACGAACCACACGGTTTGCCTTGGTGGCGATCAGGCTCTGATGGTTCACATTCAGCAGAATGAAGGTTTCAATCAACTGTGCCTGAATGGCAGGAGCACGAACAGTCATAATGGGTTCCTTGGGGAACACAGGCGTACCCTCGGGGACTGCCCAGATATCACCAGTGAATCTGAAGTCCGCCAGATAGGACAAGAACTCCTCGGAGAACAATTTTCTGCCACGCAGATACTCAATATCCTCAGGATCAAAGTGCAGCTCCTGAATATACTGAATGATCTGTTCCAGACCGGCAGCGATGGCAAATCCGCCCGCATCCGGGCAGCGACGGTAGAACACATCAAAATAGGTAATACGTTCCTTATAACCATGGTTGAAATAGCCGTAAGCCATGGTCAACTCATAAAAGTCGCAGAGCATGGTCAGGTTGATCTTGTCATATACCTTCATGATACACACCTCATTTTTGTTTAATAAGAATATTATAAGACAGACTTTCCAAAATAGCAACCGTTTTTTGTTGACACCCGGGCGAAAATGGGATATAGTGGACAAAAACAAAGGAGGTACGAACATGGAAATTATCGTTGGAATGAAGGGCGAAGCTGTCAGCTTCGTGGAGCGCGAGGACACCGCCAAAGAGGTTGGTTCCGGTTCTCTGCTGGTTTATGCCACCCCGTGTATGGTCGCATTGATGGAAGGCGCAGCCTGTGATGCCATCAAGGACTGCCTTGGCGAAGAAAAGACCTCCGTTGGCACCGAGCTGAACATTGCTCACCTGGCCGCCACCCCTGTGGGTCTGGAGGTTCGGGCAGAAGCGGAAGTTACCGCAGTCGAAGGCAGTGCCATCAGCTTTAAGGTCACCGCATATGATGAAGCCGGAAAGATCGGCGAAGGCACTCACAAGCGCTTTATCGTGACCACCCAGCGGTTCCTGGATAAGACCTACTCCAAGCTGTAAGAGGATTCACTATGGCATTTTGGTTATTTTTTGGCGGTTTTCTTGCGGTGGTGCTGGTCGTTGTGATCCTGGTGCTCGTCATTCGCAGAGAATATCAAAAGCTCAAAAGCAGTTCCCCAGCTCTGCGCATCGTTTCCGAATTCGTCAAAGGACTGCACAGCGGAGAATTGGACTTTGAAGTTCCCGAAGAACCCAAATCTTTGAACCGCTGCGACTCCCTGCTGATTCCCCAGATCCTGAAGGATTTTCCGGATTTCGACGTAGATCAGGCAAGATCACTGTTTAAGGATTTCATTCGTCAGCGATACAGCGGCAAGCAAGCCTTCACCATCCACGCCATTGGCATTTCCCGCTATCTGCGCACCGGCATCCAAAAAACCATCGTCATGCAGGCATCCGTTTCCTACACTGAAGCAGGAAAACGCCGCCATGTCCGTGCCGAAGCAGATTATATGTATGCAGTGGATACCAGAGATGAAACCATCGCCGCGAACTGCCCCAATTGCGGCGGTGCTATCGGCTACGGCGTGGTAGTATGTCCCTATTGCGACAGCCGGGTAGCCAATGTGATGGGCAACACCTGGACATTCAAAAACCTCACAGAATCCTGAAACTGTAAAGACCCGGAAGCGACAATGCTTCCGGGTCATTTTTATTGGGCGTTAACAACCACACGCTCACCATCCACAGCAATATGAATGGCAGAAATGGGCGCTTCAAAAGAATCGATGATCCGCTCAGAAATGGGATCTTCCAGATCACGTTGAATGGTACGGCGCAAATTCCGGGCGCCATAAGTCATGGAGTATGCCTTCTTTACCAGATATTCACGGATATCATCATCCCAGGTCAAGGTCAGGCCACGGTTTTGCAGGCTCTGCCGCAATTCTGCGAGCATAATATCAGCAATACCCCGGAAGTTCTCCTCCGTCAGGTGATTGAAGGTGATGATCTCATCGACACGGTTGATGAATTCAGGCCGCAGGAATCCCCGCAGTGCCTTCATGGTCTTTTCGCTGGCCTGATCACCGCCGGAACGTCCAAAGCCCATGGCGGCCACATTGCCCTCGCTGCCGGCATTGGAGGTCATCACAATAATGGTATTCTCAAAATTCACCACTCTGCCCTGGGCATCTGTGATACGTCCATCGTCGAGAACCTGCAGCAGGATGTTCAGCACATCGGGGTGAGCCTTTTCAATTTCATCGAACAGCACCACCGCATAAGGTCTGCGCCGGATCTTCTCCGTAAGCTGACCGGCTTCGTCGTAGCCAACGTAACCGGGAGGAGATCCAATCAGCTTGGAAACCGTGTGCTTTTCCATATACTCAGACATATCCAGCCGAATCAGGGAATCCACGCTGTCAAACAGATCGTCAGCAAGCTGCTTCACCAACTCCGTTTTACCTACGCCGGTGGGACCCACAAAGATAAAGGATACAGGCCGTTTCTTGGGACTGATGCCCACACGGTTGCGGCGAATTGCCTTTGCCACTGCATCCACCGCTTCATCCTGACCCACAATATGCTCCTTAAGCCGGTCAGAAAGACCCTTGATCTGCAGATATTCCTGTGCCTTGATCTTGGAGGCAGGGATCTTCGTCCACAGCTCAATGATCCGTGCCAGATTTTCCATGGTCACCGCAGGAGGCGGCACCTGCTCCAGCGCTTCGATCTTGGGAGCAATCTGGCAAAGCTTGCTGCGCAGAATCGCAAGCCGCTCGTAGTTTTGATTCTCCGTATCCTCTGTGAGCATTTGCAGCTCCAGCTCATAATCATCCCGCTCTTTTTTCAGCTCTGCTAACTGAGAAATCTCTTTGCTGCGCAAATTCACATCAGAACAGGCTTCGTCCAGCAGGTCAATGGCTTTATCAGGCAGGAAACGGTCGGTAATATACCGCTCAGACAGCACCACACACTGGCGGGCAATCTCAGGAGAAATGGACACGCCATGGAATTGTGCATAATTTTTGGAAATGCCCACCATGATCTGACAAGCCTCCTCGATCGTAGGCTCCGCCACGGATACAGGCTGAAAACGCCGTTCCAGCGCTGCGTCCTTCTCGATATGTTTGCGGTACTCATTAAAGGTCGTAGCACCGATGACCTGAATTTCTCCCCGGGAAAGCGCAGGCTTCAGGATATTGGCAGCATTCATAGAGCCTTCCGCATCACCGGCACCGACCAAATTATGCACCTCGTCGATCACCAAAATGATGTTGCCGCAGGCCTTGACTTCGCTGATCAGGCTCTTCATCCGGCTTTCAAACTGGCCACGGAACTGGGTTCCAGCCACCAAAGCCGTCAGGTCCAGCAGAAAAACCTCCTTATCCCGCAGCTTATAGGGCACATCTCCGGCAGCGATCCGCTGGGCCAGTCCCTCTGCGATGGCGGTCTTGCCCACACCAGGCTCACCGATCAAGCAAGGGTTATTCTTTTGACGTCGATTCAGGATCTGGATCACCCGTTCCGTTTCCACATCGCGGCCGATCACCTGGTCCAGCTTTCCTTCCCGGGCACGTCCTGTCAGGTCCATGCAATAGGTATCCAGGAATTTATGCTTCTTATTCTTGTTCTTTTTCTTCTTACCCGGTTCTTCATCCACAGGCGGCTCCGACACGGGACCGGGATGCTCGTTTTTGGGCTGGGAAGCAGGATTGCTTCCAAACAACTGGTTCAGCAGAGGGAATGTAGCAGTCTGGCTGTCGATTTCGTCGTCATCCTCAGAATGATCATCCAACTGACCGAACATATTGCTCATCTCATCGGTGAGCGTATCCAGATCTTCATCCGAAAATCCCATCTGCTTCACAGCCTGCTCTATCTGGGGGATTCCCAGGCTGCGGGCACACTTCAGGCAGTAGCCCTCATTCATGGTAACGCCGTTTTCCATCTTGGTGATGAAAACCACGGCAATATTTTTCTTACATTTGGTACACAGTTTAGGCTGCACTTTTATCACTCCTTTGGGCTAAGTATAGCACAGCAAATACAAAAAATAATAACGAATTTATAAACTATTTCCGCACTCAAACAGCTCCACCCCGTCGTCATACCACAGGTGGGTCATATACAGACCACCGGGAGGAACCGTCGGTCCGGCAGCGGTGCGGTTGCCGGATTCCAGGATCCTTCCAATATCCTCAGGCTTGATCTTACCCTCGGCCGCATAGACCACCGTACCGGCCATTGCACGGGCCATATTATAAAGGAAGCCATTTGCACATACCCGCAGATAGAGCAGATCTCCACGTCGTTCCACATGATAATAATACACCGTCCGCACCGTGGACTTCACATCAGTACCCACGCTGCGCACTGCGGCAAAATCATGGGTGCCTACAAACTGATCTGCTGCCGCCTGCATGACCTTTTCATCCAGGTGCCTGGGATAAAACCAGGCACGGTTGACATGAAAGGGATCCTTCAGTCTGGAATTGTAGATCACGTAAGTATATTCCTTGCGGGCGCAGGAACCAATGGCATTAAAATCCTCATGGACTTCAAATGCCTTTGTTACGACAATGTCCACAGGAAGATGGGTATTCAGCGCATAGGGCAGCCGATCCACAGGAATGGAGGATGTGGTGCGGAAATTAGCCACATAGCACTTGGCATGGACACCGGCATCGGTACGTCCGCAGCCGGTAACATGAACGCTGTGCCCCACTACCATAGAAACCGCCTTTTCCACCGTTTCCTGAATGGTAGGCAGGTTTTTCTGCATCTGCCAGCCGTGATACGCCGTACCCTCATAGGTCAAATAGATGGCAATATTACGCATACACACCTCACAGACCGAAAACAGACAGGCAAATCACCGCTGCCAGCAGCAAAGCTCCGCTGCCAAAGGCGGTAAAATCTCCACGGTGGTAGCGCAGCAGCTTCATCTTGGTTCTTCCGTCACCACCCTGATAGCAGCGGCATTCCATGGCGGTAGCCAGCTCATCAGCCCGGCGGAATGCGCTGATAAACAGTGGCACCAGAATCGGGATCAACGCCTGTACCCGGTCCATTAGGCTGCCGGACTCAAAATCAGCACCTCTTGCCTTCTGGGCGGACATGATCTTGTCCGTTTCTTCGATAAGGGTAGGAATGAAACGCAGCGCAATGCACATCATCATACTCAGCTCATGGACCGGAACCTTGATGATCTTCAACGGTCCCATCAGGGACTCCAGACCATCGGTGAGGGAAATGGGCGAAGTCGTATAGGTCAGCAAAAAGGTGCCACTGATAAGCATAAGAATACGAACCATCATAAACACAGCCATTTGCAGACCTTCCAGCGTGATGGTCACCACCCAAAACTGTACCAGCACCTTTTCACCGGGGGTGAAAAACAGATTCAGCACACCCGTAAACAGCAAAATGAACACCAGTGGCTTCAATCCGAGAATAATCGACTTCAGCGGAATGGTAGAGATCCAAATGGCCAGCGCCAAAAAACCAAAGCAGATGCCATAGCTGATCCAATTTTCTGCCGTAAACAGCGCAACGATGTACACCACCAGCATGATCAGCTTAGTGCGGGGATCCAGGCGGTGAACAAAGGAATTTCCCGGGAAATATTGTCCAAGGGTAATGTCTTTAAGCATCGGCTTTCCCCTCCTTCATTGCTTTCAGGGCGGAAACCGCCTGCTCCAGGGTGTAGACCTGGCGAATGTCCATTCCCAGCTTCTGCAGGTGCAGAAAAACCCTGGTCAGCTCAGGAATATCCAGACCCATGTCCACCAGCTCCTGGGCATGCTGGAACACCTCATCAGGCGTTCCGTTCATGGCGAGCCGGGATCCGTTCATCACCAGCAGCCGGTCAGTCAGCCGTGCCACATCATTCATGGAATGACTGACCATAATAATGGTGGCGTTTTTTGCCTGACGATAGGCTTCAATATTGCTTAGGATCTCCTCTCTGCCCACAGGATCCAGTCCGGCAGTAGGTTCATCCAAAATCAGTATCTCAGGCTCCATGGCGATCACGCCGGCAATGGCAACACGCCGCTTCTGTCCACCGGACAAGTCAAACGGAGAAACCTCCAACTGGGCTTCGGTCAAACCCACAAAGCCTGCAGCCTGACGTACCCGCCGGTCGATTTCATCTTCCTTCAGGCCCATGTTTTTGGGACCGAAGGCAATATCACGGTATACCGTTTCCTCAAAAAGCTGATATTCCGGATACTGAAACACAAGTCCCACCCGAAAACGTGCCTGACGAGTGGATTTCTTATTTTCCCAAATGCTCCTGCCATCCAGCAGAATATCGCCGGAGGAGGGCTTAAGCAGACCATTCAGGTGCTGCATCAGTGTGGACTTACCGGATCCGGTATGTCCGATAATGCCGATAAACTCTCCCCTCTCCACGGAAAAAGAAACATCCGTCAATGCCTGATGCTGGAAAGGAGTTCCGGCAGAATAGATATGATTGAGGTTTTTGACCTCCAAAATCGGTGCCATCTCTCTAACCTCCTGTGGTATCACGCCATGAACGCATCGAACAGCGCCTGGGCACACTCCTCACTGCTCAGGGCAGTCAGGGGCAGGTCAAAGCCCTGGCTGTTCAGGGCATGACAAAGCTCCACCGTTTCCGGGGCGCATAGTCCAATGCTGTGCAACAGCTCCACCTGAGAGAACACTTGGGCAGGTGTTCCGTCCGCGGCGACCTGTCCCTTGTGAAGAACGACCACTCGCTGGGCCTGGGCAGCTTCGTCCATATGATGGGTGATCAGTACAACAGTGATCCCCTTTTCCTCGTTGAGCCTGCGGACAGTTTCGATAACCTCCCGGCGACCCTTGGGATCCAGCATCGCAGTAGGCTCATCAAGAATAATGCACTTAGGCTCCATGGCGATCACACCGGCAATGGCAATGCGCTGCTTCTGTCCGCCGGACAGAAGATGGGGCGCATGCTCCCGATATTCATACATTCCCACCTGCTTCAAAGCACGATCTACCCGATGGCGGATCTCAGGACTGGCGATGCCCAGATTCTCCGGTCCAAAAGCCACATCCTCCTCCACCACATTGGCAACGATCTGATTGTCAGGATTCTGAAACACCATGCCAACATTGCGCCGAATACGGATCAGGAGTTCTTCATCGGATGTATCCATGCCACAGACATAGACCTTACCGCCGCAGGGCAGTAAAATGGAATTGAAATGTTTGGCGAGCGTAGATTTTCCACA
>JAEIGA010020152.1_pt1 | contig 10164 bp, 7 predicted proteins | sample 9270691 | NCBI WGS metagenome assembly JAEIGA01 (sample SAMN17057246, study PRJNA624740) | gut metagenome | biome: biome; isolation source: fecal sample | host: Bos grunniens | place: China: Xizang | collected 2019
ACTGTTACAGGAACAGGAGAAATCACATCAACACCACCATGGTATGGAAAAGACATATATGTAAATCACGTGCATACTGTTGTTATCGGTGAAGGTATTACCAAGATTTCAGGCAGAGCTTTTGAAAGAGGCGTTGCAGTTGAAACAGTATTATTCCCAAGTACTGCGACATATATTGACCACAGTATATTGAATGAAGCACCAAGTATTGAATTTGCAGAAATTCCTGCAGGAGTTACAACTCTCGGCGAAGTATTTGGCTCACAGGGAATGAAGAGACTTGCACTATTAAATAACACAGATTCAAAAATTAGTGATGTTCTTAAAAATCATGTACGTGATGATTTAACAGTTATCGTGGCAGCTACAAATACTGCAATTAAGGCAAATGCGGCTAACAGCAATATTAATTTTGAAACAGTAAAGGCAAATGGTGCATCTGCAGACGGAATGTTAAGATGGATTGTTACAGAGGAAGGCTCACTTGATATTTACGGTGTTGGCGACTTAGCGACAATTTTAGTTGCACCTTGGGCTGATTATGCCGATACAATCAAGAATGTTTATATCCACGAGGGCATTGCAGGTGTAGGAACAGGTTTGTTTTCAGATATTAGCGGTGCATATATCGAGCTGGCAGACAGCATTACAGCTCTTTCTGAAAATGCATTGTCAGGACAGAACAATAAGGTAAGAGTTCCAGTTTATGTAAAGAGTATTGCAGAAAATGCGTTTGGTGCAAACGTAACAATTATGGGATATAAGAACTCTTATGCTAAAGAATATGCACAGGCAAATTCTATTACATTTGATGAACGTTCATCACTTCGTATGCTTGCAATCGGAAACAGCTATACAGAGGATATGTGCGAATGGATATATAAGATGGCTGACGAAGCGGGCATTGAAGATATCGTAGTCGCTAATCTTATGTTCCCGGGACGCAATCTGAAGGCTATATATGAGCATATTGAAAATAATGATGCCGATTACACATATTACAAGCATACTCATTCTGTATTAAGGTCTGTAGCGGAAAGTAACGTAAACATCCTGCACGGAATCACAGCTGAGGATTGGGATGTTATCGCACTTCAGGCGTGGTATCCTGAAGCAGCATACGGTCTTGACGGTATTGAAGATGGTGAAACCGAATGGCTGACATACGTTACAAACTACATCAAGTCAAACGCTACAAATCCAAATGTTGAGCTTGCATTTAATATGGTATGGGCACAGGAAAGAGAGATTTCCGACAATGTAACAAAGCCGTCGGATTATGCTCTTGGACATAACAGAAATAACTTTGGTGATACAGTAACCGAGTATAACAGAATTGTTGAACAGACAAAGAAACACTTTGGCGAAGACAGCACTCTTGGTTATACATATGTATTGCCTATAGGTACAGGTATCGAAAACGCAAGAACAAGCTATCTTGCAGGTATAAGAGGAACAGCAAAGACATCATGGGCAAGTGTTTCCGCACTACAGGGTGGACTTCAGAGAGATACCTGTCACTTGAACCATCTTGGCAAGTATGTTGCAGACCTTATCTGGATGGAAATGCTTACAGATGTTGAAATTGATGATATTACTTACACTCCTGAAGTTACATACGCAGACGGAACAGTAATATTTGATGCAGATGTTGTTGCTACTGCTAAGGAAGCAGCAAAGGCAGCGGTTGCAAAACCATATGTAATCACAGCATCCACATCGCCGTTCAGAATTATGTCTTATGCTGACGGAAACGCAACAATCGCAGCTTCAAATATTGTAAGAACACTTAATCAGGATGATGCAACAGAAGCAAAGGCTATGTCTGCAAAGGTTGTCTTTGCAGAATATTCAAAGGATAAGCTTGTATCCTGTAAGATTGCAGACGCAAGTCTTATGTATGATGAAGAACTTTCAAATGTAGCACAGACTCCTGTTATGAAGTCAGAATACACAAAGAATATTATTCCAGACGGAGATTTTGCTCCGACAGCCGGAAATACTGTAAAGGTTATGCTTTGGGATTCATTGAATGGATTAAAACCACTTGCAAATATGGTTGAGTTAGCTGCAGAATAAGTTATTATATTTCAGACAGTCGCAGCTTTGCGACTGTCTGTTTGCTATAAAAACGGAGAGTGACATTAATGAGAAAATACGAGAATTTACACTATATACATGAAAATACAATGCCACCGAGATCGTACTACATTCCTTACGATTCTTTAGAAAAGGCATTATCAGGAGATAAAGAGAGTTCAAAGCAATATATTCTATTAAACGGCGAGTGGGATTTTAAGTTTTATAGCCGTGATATAGATTATTGTGAAGAAGATGGTGAGTGGGATAAAATACAGGTGCCGTCCTGCTGGCAGGCTTTGGGATATGAAACCCCAAACTATGCCAATGCACGATATCCTTATCCTGTTGATCCACCTTATGTTCCTGACGATAATCCGATGGGGGTGTATAGAAAGGTATATTTTGCTGAAGAGAATGAATACGAAAACTATCTCGTTTTTGAGGGTGTGTGCTCGTGGTTTGAGGTGTTTGTGAATGATGAGTATGTTGGATGCTCATCAGTTTCTCATTGCCAGTCAGAATTTTTGATTGATTTAAAAAAGGGAAAAAATCTGATTGAGGTAAGAGTAAGAAAATGGAGTGCACCAAGCTACCTTGAAGATCAGGATATGTTTAGATATAACGGAATTTTTCGTGATGTATATATACTGAAAAGAAAAAAAGGACATATTCACGATATAGAAATAGACTTTGATAAGAACAATATTTACTGTGATTTGCCACACAGAGTTTTTGATGCTGAGGGCAAGGAAACTGACCTTAAAAATCCTATACTTTGGAATGCGGAAAAACCGTATCTTTATACAGTTGTAGTAGAAAGTGCTGGGGAATATATTCCGTTTAAAATTGGACTTAAAGAGCAACAGATAAACGAAAATGGGGAGTTTTTGATAAATGGTGTATCTATCAAATTAAAAGGTGTAAATCATCACGATTCTCATCCTGAAAATGGATATGTTATGACAAAGGAAGAATTAAAGGCAGATTTGGAATTGATGAAGAAAATGAACATCAATACAGTCAGAACCTCGCATTATCCGCCATCACCAGATTTTTTAGAGCTTTGTGATGAAATTGGATTTTATGTAATTGACGAGGCAGATCTTGAGACGCACGGATTTTTCTATCGTTATACAAAAGCCGGCTGCGACGGAAACTGGCCATGCAGCAAACCAGAATGGAAGAGTGCATATATTGATCGGGCAGAACGCATGTTAGAGCGTGACAAAAACCATACTTGCATTATTATGTGGAGTTTTGGAAATGAGAGCAATTACGGCGAAAACTTTGATGCAATGTCAGACTTTTTCAGAAAGAGAGAAGAAATGCGAAAAGCAAAGAGGTTTTTGCATTATGAAAATACATGTAATGCACCATCAGTAAAATTTGATGGTGAATTTGACCCAAATACGGTCGATGTAATCAGCAGAATGTATACAAGCATTGACAAGATGATTGAGTTTGCTGAAAATGGAGATAAACGCCCGTTTTTCTTGTGTGAATACTGTCATTCTATGGGTAATGGACCAGGGGATGTTATGGACTACTGGGACGTGATTTATAAATATCCAAATCTTATTGGAGGTTGTATATGGGAATGGGCAGACCACGTATATCTTGATAACGGTAAGCCTATGTACGGCGGCGATTATGGTGAGCTTGCCCATGACGGTAATTTCTGCTGCGATGGTATGCTGTTTTACGACAGAACTGAAAAAGCAGGCACTTTAGAAATTAAAAAGGCATATCAACCAATGAAAACAAGTCTTTGTGAAAATGGAATTGAAATTTATAATTTATTCGGATTTACGGGTTTTGAGGAATATACCTTTAAGCTAGTAATAGAAAATGACGGACAGTCTGTTTTTGAAAAGGAATTTCTACTTAAAACACCTGCAAATGAAAAGGATATAATTACATTTGATATACCCAACATTAAAACAAGGCTTGGTATGTATGTAAATGTGTGTATGTATGATAATTCCGGCTATGAGGTCGCTTCTTCCCAACAAATGTTGAGGGATGCAGAATTTGACACATATAATGAAGAACCGGCAGAAATTTATATTGAAAAAGAATTTGCAAATATAAGGACAGAAAAAGGTCAATATTTATTTAATCTGCATTACGGAACACTTGAAAAAGTCGGAAACCTATTAAATTCCCCTCTAAAGCTTTCGGTGTGGAAAGCTCCCACCGATAATGACAGGTATATAAGAGCAGAATGGGAAAATGAAAATTACAGTAAATCTTTTAATAAAGTATATGAAGTAAAGGTGGAAGCAAATAGTATAATGGTAAAAGGAGGATTATCCTCTATCTCAAAAACAGTATTTTTCAAATATACTGCAGTTTATACTTTTGCCAAATCCGGTAGGATTGATGTTGTGCTTGACGGTGAGTTTGATACCATAAGAACATATTTGCCGAGGCTTGGATTTGAATTTGCTGTAAATAGTTCAGAGTTTAAATATTTCGGTTATGGACCGTGGGAATCTTATATTGATATGCACAACGGTTCAAAAATGGGACTGTATGAAAGCAGCGCTGAAAAGGAATATGTGGACTACGTACGACCACAGGAGCACGGAAATCATTATAATACAAAAATGCTTCAAATAGGCGACTATGCTTTTTTATCTGAAAAGGGATTTGAATTTAATATTTCGGAGTATAGTGCGTATGACCTTTATAGCAAGAAGCATAATTTCGAGCTTGAAAAGAGTGGAGAGATTTATGCAAGAATTGATTATAAAGTGAGCGGTATTGGTTCGGGAAGTTGTGGGCCGCAGCTTGCGGAAAAATATCAGATGAAGGACAAGAATGTTCATTTTAAATTTTATATAAAATAGGAGGATAATTATGGACCCAAGATTTTTTGTCAGATTTTCGCTTCAGAGAATGGGCGGAACACTGGACGATGATGATTTTAATTCAAAAGATATGATAAAAATATCCGATGAGGAAATTGAAAAGCTTACAAAAGAATTTCATACAAAACAACAAGAGATAGCACAAGAGCTTGCTTGCAAATACAAGGAAGGTATTAAAAAATTAGAAGGGAAAAAGGTTCTGTTTGTCGGTGACTCGCAGACAGCAGACCGAATGGGGTACAGAGGAATCGTAACCAAGGCTGCCAAGTTAAACAGCGTGAATATGTCCTTTTCCGGCTCAACATCAACAGATATGTATAGGTTTATTTATGAAAAAATAACGGTAAATAAGCCAGAATTAATTTTTGTTATGATTGGCTCAAATGATGCATTTGCACATTCCGGCAAGGAAAAAAACCGTCTTGTAAGTTCTGAAGAATACAGGAGAAATATATTTGGAATATTAAAAAACTGTGTTGATAGTGGCACAAGAACACTGGTTTCAACTATACCTCAATTTGACAGAGATTCTTTCTTAAAAACACCGGATGCAGCATTTAAAGATAACGATGATGAAGCTATTGCAAAATATAATCAGATAGTTCGTGAAGCTGCTGCAAGTACAGGCGCTGAACTTATTGACCTTGAGGCAGTACTAAAAACGATGCCCAAAACGGGATTGTATGAGCCTGATGGCGTGCATATGAGTATTAATGGACATAAGATATTGGCGGATTTATGGCTTGATAAGGCGATAAGTGAATAGAGATTCATAGTAAAGGAGAGTAAATATGAAGAGAATTAAAGATAAAGAAATTTTAGTAGGGGCAGACTTTGCAGGGTTCCCGCTGAAAGAAGCGGTTTGTGAGCATTTAAGAGCAAAAGGCTGGAAGATTACCGATGTAGGAGTAAGAACAGATTCCAACCCTGATGATACTGATTTAATGTTCCATAGAGTAGGACTGAAAGTAGGTTCAATGATTTCAGAGGGTGAGTTTGAAAGAGCATTACTTTTCTGTGGAACAGGTATGGGTATTCATATTGCAGCAAGCAAATGTCCGCACGTACACGCAGGTGTAGTAGAAAGCGTTCCTGCCGCACTTCGTGCAATTACAGGCAATGGCGTAAACGTACTTGCTATGGGCGCATTTTATGTTGCACCAGCTATGGGTTGCGATATTGTAGATGCCTACCTTAATGCTGAACTTGGAAGTGGATATGAATGGTGGCATAATTTCTATGAATTCCACAAACTCGCAATAGATGAGCTAGAAGCTTTTGATTATGATAAATATAAGAAAAATGGATTCAAGGTAGATAAATTGGGAGATTTTCCACTTACTCTTGAGACAAAGCCTGAATAAAAAGGAGAAAAAATATGAATATTACAAAGATTTTTGCAGATAAAAAAAATAATTTGTGGGATGCAAAGTGTCCAACAATCGCCTTTTTGGGTGACAGTGTCACACAAGGCTGCTTTGATTGTTATATAAAAGAAAATGGTGAGTTAGATACATATTACGAGCAGGAATATACGTATCACGGATATGTAAAAAAGATTTTTGCTCATCTGTTTCCAACTGTACCTGTTCATATAATAAATGCCGGTATTTGTGGAGATAACGCTATTCATGCAGCGGAAAGACTATCTGAAGATGTTTTGAAATTTGATCCGGATTTGACTGTGGTTTGCTTTGGTCTTAATGATTCAAGAGGCGGAATTGAGGGAATTCCTGCGTACTATGAGGCGCTTAAAAAGATTTTTGAAGACCTGAAAAATGCGGGCAGTGAAGTGATTTTTATGACACCAAATATGATGAATACAAAAATAAGCTGCCACCTGAAGGAGGCTGCAATAATAGATGCGGCAAAGGAGTGTATGCAGGCTCAGGTAAACGGTATTCTTGATGCATACATTGAAAAGGCAAAGGAAGCAGCGAAGGAGACTGGAGTGCGTGTATGTGATGTTTATGCAAAATGGAAGCTAATGCATGAAAATGGTGTTGATACAACAGAAATACTTGCTAATAAAATAAATCACCCTACACATTTTATGAATTGGATATTTGCATATTCGCTGGTAGAAGAGATGATGAAATAAATCCTATATGAAGGAGTTGTAACAATGAGAATCAATCTTAAAAAAGCTTTTTTTACAGAAAAGGAATTTGTGTTAGTAGAAAGTGACAATATGAAAGCGACGGCTTTTAAATTTTCAACTGGTGTCGAGGCGTTAAGAGTTGAAAATAGTAAGGGTAACTTTGTCATATTGCCATTTCAGGGACAGCAAATATGGGATGCGGAATTTTGCGGAAAGCGGCTCACAATGAAATCTATGTTTGATGAGCCGCTACCTAATGTCGAATATATGAAAACATACGGTGGGTTTCTTCTGCACTGCGGAATATGTGCGTTTGGTGTTCCTCAGGCAAGCGATACTCACGAGCTTCACGGAGAGTTACCAAATGCGGAATACAGGGAAGCATATATAGAATGTAATGAAGAGTACATAGCGGTAGGTGGACATATGTACTATGATAAAACATTTGACAGAAATTACACCTTTTCTCCTGAATGCAGGTTGTATAAGGAGGACTCCGTTATAAAAATACATATAAACATAGAAAACAGAAGAAATGAACCTATGGAGTATATGTATTTATGCCATATAAACTTTAGACCGTTTGATGGTGCAAGGTTGGTATGTTCGGCAGATTATTCACATAAAGAGTTTAAGGTATATAAAAATATTTCTGAAAACACTCCTGAAGAAAAAGCAAACCATCTTCGAAAATATATGGAGGAAATTGAAAAAAATCCTCAGATTCATCATATAATCGGAGCGGAAGGTCAAACCTATGATCCTGAAATTTGTATGTCAGTTAAGTATAGTGGAGATAAAAAAAGGCGTGCATATACCCTGCAGTGCATAGACGACGGTGCGTGTTATGTAAGTCATCCTGTTGACGTTTTACCGTATGCTATAAGATGGATATCAAGACGTGGTGAAGACGATGCAATGGGTATGGTGTTGCCTGCAACGGCAGAGCACCTTGGTTATATGAATGCAAAGAAAAAAGGACAAATTAAAGTTCTTGGTGCAAAGGAAAAACTGGAATTTATGATTGAGGTTGGATATATACAAGGTATGAAAAAAACAGCTGTTATAGAAAAAATCAAAGCTATTATAGGTGATTGATGCTATGAATTACTTTGATAAGTTCGTGTCCAATACATTGGCAGTGAGTTCTAATCAGGCGATATTCCTTGCTGGCGATGAAAATAGAATTTATACAAGCTGTGAATTTTATAAAACATTAGCTGAAGATGAATATAATTATTCTTTTCTATTCTCAAATATAAGATAATACTTTTAGAACAAAATCACATAAAAACTTTGTGTACGGAAACTTTACATTAAAAAGTTAGGAGGAATTTTTTGAAAATGATTTTTAAGGATATGGATAGAATTGTATTTGCGGGTGATTCTGTAACCGATATGGGAAGTGTTCAGCCAGTTGGCGAAGGATTGTTTGATAATACAGGGCGAGGCTACGTGAGAGTTATTGAAAATCTGCTTGCTGCTTGCTATCCGGAGATAAGAGTAAGGGTGACAAATTCAGGAATAAGCGGAAATACAAGCCGTGATTTGCTTGAGCGTTTTGAGCGTGATGTAATATTATTAAATCCTGACTGGGTATCGATTTGTATAGGCATAAATGATGTGTGGCGTCAGTTTGACTCTCCAGCAATGTCTGATCAATGCGTACTTCCCGAAGAATATGAGGCAAATGTTGAAAAAATGATTTTATCGGTAAAGGATAAGGTAAAAGGTATCTTTATTTTGACTCCGTATTATATGGAACCTAATGTCGAGGACAAAATGCGTGCAAGAATGGGAGAATATGTTGAGATATGCAAAAGGCTCGCAGATAAATATGCTTGCAAATTGGTGGATTTTCAGAAGATGTATGATGAATATTGCAGAATTCGACATTCTTCATATATTGCATGGGATAGGATTCATCCGAATCAAGTAGGGGCAACCTTGATGGCAAAGGAATTTTTGAAGGTTTGTGAATTTGAGTATATTTAAAGAGGTAAAATATGAAAAAAGGAATAAGAGGTCACGATATCGAAGCACAAGGGTTGGAAAATATATGTGCCTCCGCAGAAGAACATAATATCAAATATTTACAGCTTATTTTGGAAAAAAGCATTGCTGGATTTAAAATGGGTGATTTTACAGAAGAATATGCTTCTTCTTTGAAAAATCAGTTGAATGAAACCAAAATTGCTGTTTTAGGAAGTTATATAAATCCTTCAAATCCGGACGATGAAGAGTTAAATTCCGATATCGAAAAATTTAAAGAAAAAATCAAATATGCATCAATGCTAAATCCAATAGTTGTTGGTACTGAAACAGGAATTTATAAAAAAGGCATGACAAATTCTGAAGAGGCATATCAAAGAGTTTTATCAACAATTCGTGACCTTCTGATTGAAGCAGAAAAATTCGGTGTTAATATTGGAATTGAGGGTGTACACTGTTTTGTTATCAATACACCGCAGAAGATGAAAAGATTAATTGATGACTTGAACTCAGACAATGTAAAGGTAATATTTGATCCTGTAAATTATTTGAATATAGATAATTATAAAGATCAGGATAAAATGATAAATGATATGTTTTCATTGCTTTCAGATAAAATCTGTGTTTTACATGCAAAGGATTTTATTGTTGAAAATGGAGAATTAAAACCAGCATTACCTGCGGAAGGAATTCTTAATTATAGGCTTATATTTGAAAAAATGAAAGAATATAATCTTGACATACCGATAATATGCGAAGAAATCAATGAAGATGAAGCAAGTATTGCTTTTGATAATTTGGAAAAAATATGGAGGAAATTACAATGGAAATCAGAAATGCATCAAACCCAAGAGATGTAAAGAATTATGACACAGATAGATTGAGAGAGGAATTTCATATCTCAAAGTTATTTACAAAGGATAATATCAGAATGGTATATAGCCATATTGACAGAATTATCACAGCAGGTTTAATGCCTGTATATCAGGAATTAAAATTAGAAGGCGGAAAAGAACTTGCAAGTGACTATTTCTTGGAACGTCGTGAAATGGGATGTATTAATGTTGGTGGTAAAGGTATTATCACAGTTGACGGAACAGAATATGAAATGAATCC
>JAEIGA010020153.1_pt1 | contig 10163 bp, 6 predicted proteins | sample 9270691 | NCBI WGS metagenome assembly JAEIGA01 (sample SAMN17057246, study PRJNA624740) | gut metagenome | biome: biome; isolation source: fecal sample | host: Bos grunniens | place: China: Xizang | collected 2019
GGCGGCGGAGTTTTTATTAAAACGCAAAGCCAAAACGTATATTTACGACGACGTACAAAGTGGCGTCGTGGAGAAAAACTGTAAAGAATTAGTTGCGCTCGGCGCGGAGCTTTTAACCCGCGAACAGGTAGAAAAGTCGGCAGATTTTTGCGACGTACTCGTTTTATCGCCCGGTATTCCTATCGACCACCCGATGGCGGTGTCTTTTAAACGGCAGGGGCGTGCGGTAATCGGGGAAACCGAACTTGCCGCAAGGTATTTAAGATCCTACGCGGTGGCAATCACGGGTACGAACGGGAAGACCACGACGGTATCCATGCTTGAAAAGGTGTTGTCGGAAGGGGGATTGAACGCCTATGCTTGCGGGAATATCGGCGCGCCTTTGATAGGGGCTACGGATCTTAGCGAAGAGAGCGTCGCCGTCGTGGAAATTTCCAGTTTCCAGTTAGAAACCTTGCAGTCTTTCCGCCCGCATATCGCGATGATTTTAAACGTCAGCGAAGACCATTTAAACCGACATTATAATATGGAAAACTACGTGTTTTTAAAAAGCCGACTGTTGAAAAATTCGACGGAAGCGGAATACGCCGTGTTAAACTACGACGACCCGCTCGTTCGGGAAATGGCGGATAAAACGAAAGCGCGGGTATTGTATTTTTCCACGCAAGGCAAGGTCAACGGCGCGTATTTATGGAACGGGGAACTATATTTCGGTGCGGAAAAAATCCTGTCCGTTGCAGAACTTCCCTTAGATGGCGTACATAATATTCAAAACGCTTTGGCAACGATAGCAACGGCTAAGATAATGGGCGTGCCGACGGGTGCGCTTGCCAAAGCACTTCGGGAATTTAAAGGGATTAAACACCGCCTTGAAAAGGTGGCGGAGATTAACGGGGTGTCGTATATCGACGACTCTAAGGGTACGAACGTAGACGCCACGCAAAAAGCAATCGCGTGCATGAAAGAAGAAACGGTGCTTTTGCTCGGTGGGAAAGATAAGGGCTACGACTACGATTTACTCTTTGCAACCTTGCCGAGAACGAAAGTCGTTCACGCGATTTTATACGGGGAAAACCGTTTCCGTTTGTTAGAAAGCGCGTTAAAACGCGGATATAAAAATATTACGGCTTGTAGCGGGTTCGAACTTGCCGTAAAGCTGTCGGGAATGATCGCGCAAAAAGGGCAAACGGTGCTGTTAAGCCCTGCGAGCGCAAGCTTCGACGAGTTTACGAGTTTTGAAGAAAGGGGGGATAAATTCGTTGAAATCATTCGCGGATTCGAAAGCGAACGGGAAGAGCTTGGCGGGTCGGAAAACGACGGCGAAAGCGAGCCTGAAAAAGAAGAATAAACCGCTCGGAGATTTGTCGATCCCCATTTTAACGGCAATTCTTGCGGGTTTTGGCGTATTGTCTGTATATTCGGCAAGCTCGTATTCGGCGAAGGTGCAATACGGCGATTCCTTCTATTTTATGAAAAAGCAGTTAATCGGTTTTATTCTCGGTTGCGCGGGAATGATTGCGCTGTCCTTTTTCGATTACCAAAAACTCAAAGGGAAAAAAGCCCGTTGGATTGCCTTACTCGTTCCTATCGTGATGCTTCTTTTGGTGTTTGTTCCGGGCGTGGGAAAAAGCAACTACGGCGCAACCCGTTGGATAGGCATAGGTCCGATTACCGTCCAACCCTCCGAGCTTGCCAAATACGGCTTTATCATTTTTTCGGGCGCGTATATGTCCGAGAGAATGGGTTCGCTCCGTACCTTTAAAGGGGTATTGCCCGTATTGCTTGCGGGCGGGGTGATTTGCGTACTCATTATTTTAGAACCGAATATGTCCGTCACGATGTGCGTGGGTGCGTTAATGCTCGTAATGCTTTTTTTAGGCGGTATGAAAATCAAGCATTTCTTTATTATCGCTTTGCCCGTTCTAATCGCCGTACCCGTATTAATTGCTATCGAGCCGTATCGGCTGTTGCGTTTAAGCGCGTTTTTAGACCCCTTTGCTTCCCCGAAAGACGAAGGGTATCAGCTCATTCAGTCGCTCTACGCGCTCGGCAACGGCGGGTGGTTCGGCACGGGGCTTTTCCGTTCTCGGCAAAAATACCGTTTTTTGCCCTTTGCGGAAAGCGATTTTATCTTAGCGATTATCGGGGAAGAATGGGGGTTTGCGGGCATTTTAGTCTTGTTTTTTCTCAGCGCGTTGCTTATCTATCGGGGGATAAAAACGGCGGCGCGTGCCAACGACTTTTTTTCCTTTCTTCTCTCTGCGGGCATAACCGCCGTCTACGCTATCCAAACGGTTATCAACGCGCTCGTCGTCAGCGGGGCAATTCCGCCTACGGGAATTCCGCTTCCGCTCATTAGTTCGGGAAATACTTCCTTAATTATCACAATGTGTTCAATGGGTTTACTCTACGCGGTATCCCGCAAAAACCAACGGGAAGGACGGCTCTAATCACAAAAGAAATCCGCAAGGCATACAATGAAACATAAGGAGCTTTATTGTATGGATAAATTTATGATAGAGGGCGGTAGAAGTTTATTCGGTAAAGTACAAATTCAAGGTGCGAAAAACGCCGTTTTGCCCCTTCTTGCCGCTTCTGTTTTAACTGATGAACAAGTGAAGATACGCGGCGTACCCGCCATTACGGACGTAGAGAATATGCTCAAAATTTTAAGCGAGCTTGGCTGTAAGATCAAACGAACGAAAGATTGCGCGACGATCGATAGCAAAAACGCAGTTTCTCACGAAATCCCCGCAAGGCTTACGAAGGAACTGCGTTCTTCCGTTTTTATGCTCGGTTCTGTGCTTTCCCGTTTTAAAAAAGCGAAAATTTCCTATCCCGGCGGTTGCGATATCGGGCTTAGACCCATTGACTTGCATTTATCGGGGCTAAAACGCTTAGGCGTGGAAATTATTGAAGAGAACGGCTACATAACCTGTGAAGCGAAAAATTTGGTCGGCGCAGACATTCTTTTGGATTTTCCAAGCGTCGGCGCGACGGAGAATATCATTCTTGCGGCGGTAAAGGCAAACGGGATTACCGTTATTCGAAACGCAGCCAAAGAACCTGAAATCGTCGATTTGCAAAACTTCTTAAACGCAATGGGCGCAAAGGTCGCGGGCGCAGGCAGCCCGACGATTATCGTGCAAGGCGTTAAAAAGCTTCACGGCGTGGAATATACCCCGATAGGCGACCGCATAGAAGCGGGTACGTTCTTAATCGCGGCGGCGGTTTGCGGGGGAGAAATCGAAGTGGAAGGAATTTCTTCTGAAAATATTGCCGCTCTTTTACATAAATTGCGTGAAAACGGTTGCAAAATACATATAAAAAATGATAAAATATATTTAAAGAGTAGCGGAGAGTTAAAATCCGTCGATTTGGTGGAAACCACTCCCTTTCCCGGTTTTCCGACCGATTTGCAAGCGCAGTATTCAACCCTTTGTTGCACGGCAAAGGGCACGACGATCGTCGTAGAAAATCTCTTTGAAACCCGTTTTAAATTTGCGGCGGAGTTAAAACGCATGGGCGCGGATATTTCCGTACGCGACCGCACGGCGGTTATTCGCGGGGTGAAAAAGCTTCACGGCGCTTGCGTGACGGCTGGGGATCTTCGGGGCGGGGCGGCGCTCGTGATTGCCGCGCTCGGCGCGGAAGGGGTTTCTTCCGTCTACGATTTGTCCTACGTGGATCGGGGATATTCCGACTTTGAATATAAACTCAAAGCGTTAGGCGCAAGTATCAAAAGAATTCATATATAAGGACGTACAGTATGCAAAAGAAGAAATTTTGGGTGATTTTTCTCACGTTTATCGTGTTCTTGGCGGGCGCGGTGTTAGGCGTTGCGAACGTGTATCGGGTGGACGACGTAGTCGTGAAATTCGACTACGTTTCCGAGCTTTCCGAAAAAGAAGCGCAAGAGCTTACGAAAGGACTGGAAAAAGCCTATAAAGGTCAATCGACTTTATTCGTGGAAAATACGGAAGCGAAAAAGCTTTTAAAAGACTTTCCGTATTTCCGTATGACTTCCTTTTCGACCAAACAACCCAATAAAGTAATCGTGAAAGTGGTGGAAGACGAAGAAATATACGCCGTGCAAAAACAAGACGGTAGCTTTTATATTCTCGGCGCAAACGGCGTAGTTCTTGGCGAACGGGCAACGAGCGACAACCGCTCCGACGGCGGAACGAACGTGCGTTTGACGGGCTTTTCCGTTTCGGGAAAAAAAGGCGAAAAACTTTCGGGGCAAGGCGTAGAAACGGCGATTTCCTTTTTAAACGTACTTTCGGGAAAATTCGGTGGCGTGCGCAACAATATCCTACAAGCCGAATGGCAAGCTCCCGCAACGAGCGCCACCTTTTTAACTTTGCAAACGGTGGAAGGGGTGAAACTCGTGATTGAAAACCCCGACGCGCTTTTAACCGAGAAAGCCGAACGTTTGGCGGCGTATTATTTATCGCTTGCCGACGGCGCGCGCATTACGGGCGAAGTGTGGGTTGCGGGCGCAAGCGCGGAAGAAATTCGCGTGGAATACGTAAAAAATCCTTAAAATTAATGAAAAATACTTTAAAACGCGCTGGAATGCGCGTTTTTTTTCTTCAATCTATTGACAAAACCCGTAAAATATTATATAATTATTATAAGATTTTTTTACAAAAGATATTTTCACGGAGCAAAACAAACTTATGGCAAACGTAAGCGTCGCCGTATTAGACGTACGGTCCTACGAGATTACTTTCCTAATCGGCTCGAAAGGCGTGAACGATACCTTCGTTTTCTACGGTTCGCGAAGCGAACGCTACGAAGGGTATTCCACGAACGGCTTTTTCGACGAAAGCTCTTTCCGTCGCGCGGTGATTGCGGCGGTTTCTTCCGTTCGCCAGAACTACGAAGGGGAAATCGGGGAAGTATTCGTCGGCGTTCCGTCAGCGTTTTTGTCAGTTGCAACGAAAGGTCATACCATTTCCTTTCCCTCTAAGCGTAGAATATCTTCGCAGGAAGTAGACGCGTTGTACGATAGTGCGTTTAACGAACTGTTAAAGGAAGGGCAATGTATTCGCCGTTCGGAGATGTATTTTTCCTTAGGCGACAATCGCAAATATTTCGGTGAAAAAGAGCTTCGCGGAACGGCGTCGGCTTCTTTAAAAGGCGCGCTTTGCTATTATTTTGCCGACGAGAAATTCGTTGCGAGCGTTTCGGCTATTTTGCAAGAGCTTTCTTTGCCCGAAGTTCGTTTTATTCCGTCGTCGCTTGCGCAAGCTACTTATCTTTTGCCTGAAAAGGTGCGGGACGGATACGCGTTCTTGCTCGACGTAGGATTTTTGTCCACAACTTTTTCCGTCGTCTACGGCAACGGAATCGTACGGGAAGAAACCTTTGATTTCGGGCTTGGGTATCTTTTGGCGTCTTTAATGAAAGAACTTGATATCGACTACGAGAAAGCCGAAGAAATTCTCTCTTCCGCGAATATATCGGGGGGTGCGATTTCTAAAGATTTGCGCTGGACGGACGGGGACGGCTCGTCTTATTCGGTGCGAGATATCAACGAGATTATCAAATGCGGTATCGACGGGCTTTGCGAACGTATCGAAGAATTTTTCTCAAAATATTATCGCGGAAAAAACGCCGCGCTCTTTCAATCCAAACCCGTTTGTATCACGGGCGAAGGGTTTGGTCTGATGGCGGGTTGCGCCGAGCATATCGCAAACAGGCTTAACCGTATGACGGAAGTCTTGCAACCTGATTTGCCTTACTACGATAAACCCGTGTTCTCTTCGAGAATTGCGCTGTTAAACGCTGCGCTCGAAGAACGCAAAAAACACGGTTGGCTTTATAGAATTTTTAACGTATTCGGAGGAAAAAAGAAATGATGAATAACTACGGCGAAAACGAAAACTTCGGTGGCTACGCCTATACTCCTGCGCTGGAAGAAGAAACTGCACCGGCAACGGAAGTGCAACCCAACAATCTTTCGGGGGTTGCGAAAATTAAAGTAATCGGCGTAGGCGGCGCGGGGAATAACGCCGTCAACCGCTTGATTGAATCGGGTTTACAGGGCGCGGAATATATTGTGGTAAACACCGATAACCAAGCACTTTTGCGTTCGCAGGCAAACCGCCGTATTCAAATCGGCGTAAAACTTACCAAAGGGCTCGGCGCAGGCGCAGACCCGACGGTGGGAAAAGCGGCGGCGGAAGAAAACAAAGAAGAAATCCAAAACGCTTTGAAAGACACCGACTTATTGTTTATTACCGCAGGTATGGGTGGCGGTACGGGTACGGGCGCAGCTCCCGTAATTGCAAAGATTGCAAAGGATATGAAGATTTTAACGGTTGCGGTCGTCACGTTGCCGTTTACCTTTGAAGCAAAGCGCAGAATGGATAACGCAACGGCAGGGATTGAAGAGCTCTCCAAATACGTAGATTCCATTATCACGATTCCCAACGATAAAATCCGTCAGGTCGTGCCGAAAGGGACTTCTTTCCCCGACGCGCTCAAAGTGGCAGACGGCGTACTCCGTCAAGGAATTCGTGGGATAGCGGAACTTATCGTAAAGCCTTCGTTAATCAATCTCGACTTTGCCGACGTTAAAACGACCTTAAAAGGTCGCGGAATTGCGCATATGGGTATCGGCGTAGCGAAAGGGGAAAAGAGAATTTCCGACGCCGTTCGGTGCGCGGTGTGCAGTCCTTTGCTGAACACGACCATTGAAGGCGCAAGCTCGGTTATTTTAAACGTCGTAGGCGGTAAGGATTTATCGCTTGACGAAGTTTGGATGGCGGCGGATCTCGTGAAAGGGGTAATCGACTATTCCGCTAACGTTATTTTCGGGGCTTGCATCGACGAGAGCATGTCCGACGAAGTGGAAGTCGTGATTATCGCAACAGGCTTTTCGGGTGGCGAACAAATGGGCAATCCCGCCGTTTCTTCAATGCAAAGAGCTTCCGCGCTGTCTGAAAAAATAGACCGCAATTTCGGCGTGAATACCCAGCCCCAAGCGGAACAGCCTATTCCGCCGTATACTTATCAAGCAAATACTTACGCTCAAACTCCCGTTTCGGAGTATGTGCCCACGCAAAACGGATATTATCCGCCTGCGCAACCGCAAAGCGCGCCAGCAAATGCGCAACCCGTTGCGTTTGAACCGGACGATCCTATTCCTGATGCAGGGGAACAAGAACCGCAGACGGACAGAAAACACCATCCCAGATTCGTGGATTTCTTTATGAAGAAAAACAAAGATAAATAACGAACGAGAACCCCCGAAAGGATAGTCTTTCGGGGGGATGTTTTATAAAGGAAAAGACGCCCGATATTTCGCGGACGCCCTTTCGAGGAAGAATAAATCAGATAGTGTGAACGATAGTTAAGTACCCCGAAAATCGAGTAAATCGTAAAAAAAAGAACTTTGCGCCATTTTAACGATTTTTATTATTATATCATAACTTTATTGTGAACGCAAGTAAATTTCATTGTTTTTTGTTAAAAAATTATAATAATCGTCATAAATTGTGCTTATAGTTCATAGGATATCGTATGTGGCTTGACGGATTAGGAAAAACGGGGAAAATATATTTTATCGGAATAGGCGGGGTTAGTATGAGCGCGCTCGCCAAACTTTTGCGCTGTACGGGCTACCAAGTTTCAGGAAGCGACGCCGTTTGCAACGAAAGCGTGGAGAGCTTGAAAAATACGGGCGTATTCGTTCGTACGGGCGAGTTCGGCGGGGAAGTCTGCGAAGCGTTAAAAAACGCCGAAACCGTCGTGTATACTGATGCGATTTCTAAAAAGGACGGGGAACTATTGTATGCACAAAAGTCGGGGAAAAAGATTTTAAAGCGCGGGGAATTGCTCTCGCTCGTCAGTAAAAAATTTTCCTATTCGACGGCGGTTGCGGGCAGTCACGGAAAGACGACCTGCACGGCAATGTGCGCGCATATTTTAAAAGCGGTGCGCGCGCCGTTTGCGGCGCATATCGGCGGGGAAGATTCTCGGTTTGGGAATTTTTATATCAACGGCTTCGAGCATTTTCTCACGGAAGCTTGCGAATACAAAAAAAATTTGTTAGCCTTAACGCCCGATCGGGCAATCGTATTAAACGTAGATCTTGACCACATGGAATGTTATGAAGGGGAAGCAGACCTTGTGGATACCTTCCGTACCTTTTGCCAAAAATCAAAAACGGCGTTTATTTGCGCCGACGATAAGCGTAGCGAGAAATTAGGAGATTTTCCAACGTTCGGGATTAAAAACCCCTTTGCCGATTATCGCGCCGTCGATTTAAAACAGACGGGGGAACGATATTCGTTCACACTTCACGAATACGGTCGGGAGCTTTGCCGTATCCGTCTTTCTTGCGTAGGGTTTTGCAATATTTATAACGCTCTTGCGGCGTTTGCGGCTATGCGAAGCTACGGCTTCGACGCGCAGGAAATCGTTCAGGGAATAGAAGATTTTCGGGCGGTAAAACGCCGATATGAAGAAATCGGAAAGTATAAAGGGGGGAGTTTCGTTTGCGACTACGCACATCATCCCAAAGAAATACTCTCCACGATCGCAACGGCGCAAAAAGCGGCGAAAAAACGATTATTCGTCGTCTTTCAACCGCATACCTATTCGCGGACGAAACTGTTAATGGAAGAGTTTGTGAAAGTGCTTTCCCCGATTAGAAATCTCGTCGTTTACCAAACGTACGCCGCGCGGGAAAAATACGACGAAGCAGGTAGCGCGCAAACCCTTTCGGCGCGAGTGGGGAGTATTTACGCGGAAAACGTCGTTGCGCTAAAAACCTTCTTAGAAAAAACCTTAAAGGACGGTGACGAAGTGCTTTTTTTAGGCGCTGGGGATATTTATTACGTAGCCAAATTCGTCTTAAAAGAACTGAATAACGAATAGGAAAAAGTTGTGAAAAGGAAATTAAATACATTTATGGGCGGGCGCGCGCGAGAAAATAGAAAAAACTTGCGTTTTCGCCCGTTTTTTTGCCCTAATACGTTTGATAAATTTGAAAAAAAATGCTATAATAGATGAGAATGAGTTAAAGCAATAATTTTTGGAGGTAGCAAGTTGGGCAAGAACAAAAGAAAAGGCGAAAAAAATTCAGACGTTATTTCGAAAGAGAGCCTTAGCGCGGTCGGCGCGCTGTTTTCTCTGTGCGCGTTTTTCGTGCTTTGCACGGGTTCGCTCGTATTCGGGAATATCGGTAGCGCAATTCAGTCGCTGTTGCTCGGTATTTTCGGCTACGCCGCCTATCCTTTGTTTGCGGCGGGCGTGTATTTAGGTATAACGTCCTTGTTTGGTTGGAAACTCGTCAAGCACCGCAAAACGGTGTTCGTGTTCTGGCTTACGCTTGTGTTTTTTGGGTTTTTATTACATACCGCTTGCACCTATTCTTGGAAAGCGGACGGATACTTAACCAAATGCTTTAAATCGGGTGAAAATTTCCCTGCATGCACGCCTACGGGCTGGTTCGGCGGGTTAGCCGTTGCGGGGCTGGTTGCGCTTACTACCAAAATCGGCGCAATCGTAATTTTTTCCGTATTGTTTGTTTTATGCGCTTATTTGTTTATTTTAGCGGTGCGCAAGAACCGCGCGAAGAAAGGAGCGGAAAAATCCAAGAAGCCTGCCCCTGAACAAAAGGAGTCGCCTATTACCATTGAAGGACAAGCGGCAACCGAAGCGGCAAACACCTACGCGCCCCCGACGAATCCTTACCCGCAACCGAATCCTTACGGACAACAGCAAAACCCGTATCCCCCGCAACAGCCTGCGGCTAACGGCTACGGATACGGATACGGCACGGCGGGAGTTTCACAAACGCCCGGTGTGCGCATTAGCGATAACGGGGAAGTAATGGCGGGAGAGCAGGGTTATTCGCCGTTTGCGCCGCCCCCGTTTGCGCAAGGTGCGCCCGCGCCTCAATACGAAGGGCAAAACGGCAGAGATTTTCTCTTTAATATCACGCCTGCGGAAAGCTATCAGAAAAACCTGATTTTTGATGCGGGTGCAAACGTCAATAAACGCCCTGTGGAAACGCAACCGCCGAAAACGGACTCTCTATACACGCCGTCTTATTTGAATTCTTATGAAAATTCCATTAACGACGGACCGTCTGCGCAACCCAAAAACACGTACGGGGGTTATCCCCAAACGCCTACGCCTGCACA
>JAEIGA010020154.1_pt1 | contig 10163 bp, 19 predicted proteins | sample 9270691 | NCBI WGS metagenome assembly JAEIGA01 (sample SAMN17057246, study PRJNA624740) | gut metagenome | biome: biome; isolation source: fecal sample | host: Bos grunniens | place: China: Xizang | collected 2019
ATAAGGTTGTATGGGTTCTATATAAGGTTTGTATAAAATTTTATATAAAGTTAAGATAAAGGTATATAGGGTTTATATACCCCTCCCATGTAAAACTACATAAGGTCTATATGGGGTTAATGTAGGGTTTGTGTAAGTTTCATACAAAGTTCACATAAAGTTTATGTAAAAATTGTACAAAGTTCATATAATTTCACATAAATTTGTATATAATTTCATATAAAGTTCCGTTTTTGCCACCGGCCGTATATTTTAACTCATTTTTCCCTAATTTCTACCCAATTTCTTTCCATTTGGTTCAATTTTACCAATTTTTATGCCTAAATTGACAGATTTTACTTGATTTTTTATAAAAATTATGTTATAATAAAAGAAAAATGCCTTTTTGCCGGCCGTAAATGTTAAAAAATGCCTCTATTTTGTTAAAAAATAGAGGTTTTTTCTTATTTTTAAGTGATTTTCCTTATAAAACTTTAAATAAACGATGAAATACACGCGAGAAGCAATTTCCATCTTAAAAAACGGCAATCTGACTTAGTTTTGAATGATGTTTTATTAAGCCTCTGTCTCATTATAATTTTCTTTTTTGAAATGCCGTTTTAGCTTAACCGGCCGGTATAAATGGTTGCCCATTTTATTATAACATATTTTTTATATAAAATCAAATAACATTAAACCTTTCTAAGAACGCACATATACTTTCCTTACAAAGTCACGTGAGAGACAATTTCGGTCCTAAAAAATGGCAATCTGACTTGCTCCCGGCTTATGCCCTATAATCACGGAGAAAACTTGTGTGCCGTTATGCAGGGTGGTGGATGCTATAGGGTTGCCTTTAGGGCATTTCCCTATATTCTCTTCATCTGGATTATAAAAAATAAACTTGTATTGAATTTGCCACGATTTTTTAGGAAAAATTAACTTTCCCTACAAACACTCACGAGAAGCAATTTCGTTCTCAGAAAATGGCAAATTCAATACCTCTAGGATTATACCGTATTAACAGCCAGAGAAAATAAATTTTTTAACAATGCCCAGCCGGCCGGAAAGGCTATGAGGGCATTTTTATTCTTTCATCTGGTTATTTAAAATTTGCCACGATTTTTTTAGATTTTTTTATACTCCCCGACAAACACTCGTGAGACATAAAAAAGTAAGTAAAGTAATACCGATTTTAAATGATTTTGCCTTATGCTTGATATACCGAGAGAAACTTTGTTTTTTCTTTCCATCTGGATAGAAACTACCAGTCTTGTCGCTATATGCTCTTGGACAAAGTAGTTCAATGGTATTAACTTAAAAATCATGTATAAAAAAACTCGTTTTTTCGGGAAAATTTTTGTTTTATAGAAGGCCCAACTTGCCTCGAGAATTTTCGCTATGAGCATAACCGGCCGGAAATACCATGAAGTTTGTCGAGAAGGGGTGGGCCTAATTTCGGGACGCTATGGGGGCTAGAAGGAGGCCGCGAAGTCTGGAGAAAATTCGCTATGGTGGGTCTAGACTGGAAATTCGGCTTACGCATTAGTATGCGAGCCGACTTGATATCCAGCTTTTTCCAGTAACGCTTTGGCCTTCTCAATTTCAGATTCTGCGTTACTTACTTCTATACATAAGTAGGTTTTGCCATCTTCTTCATGTGAATAAAATTGGTACTCAGTTCCCTCTTCCATACCGAATAAAGCACGAAGCTTCTTTGGAAAAACAATACGCCCAAGGGAGTCCAAGCGGCGCGAGCAGTTTAAATCATTCATTTTACAATAGTCCTATGTTCAACGCCATAGGAACCTCCTTTCTTTATTGGTCTATATATATTATACCAAAAATTTTTCCAATTGTCAACTTTTTTGGCAAAAATTTTTAAGGGGATTTATTATCAATCCCCTACGGAAACAAAATAATCAGTTTTAAACTCAGACAATATTTCTTCATCATCTTCATCCGCTTCCATACAATCAACCCAAGTGTGCATAGCTTTATAAATAGCTTCTTCGTATAATTCGGGCAGATGTTCCATAATTAAAGGAATAATCTTGGATATGTGAAAACTTTCACAACTTTCTATCGCATCCCACAACTCAAAATTATCTACTTGGCTCAATCCTTCGCTAAAACACTCTTCAGGTGTGTCCCATTGGCTTCCAGCAGTAAGAGAACTATAAATCATTTTAATGCCCCCCCCTTAAAGAAATACATCCAATGCCTTATAAATCTGGTCATCTTCATAAATTGCCACTTCTGAGGCATCTATGAACCCAAGAGAAATAAGAGCCAAAACCGCACTTTTTAAATCTCCCTGCTCATCATCATAGGCATAATGTGTACTTTTGCCATTATAATATGCCCTGCCGCAACCGTGGCAGTCGGTTTCGTGGATTATTAGCTTTTTTCTTGTGTCTCCCATTTCAATCAATTCCTTTCTTAACAATAACGATTAAACCAAATTAAAAATTCTTCAATATTCGTTCCGTTTTCTATATAAGCAAATAGCAAATCTTCACAACTATATTTAACATTGTCTTCTTGCCGGTCTGACAATTCGTAGCACTTTTTATATATAGGGCAATATTCACAGCTTAAATTGCGTCTTTCCATTACAAGTACTTCTTCAAACCTTTTTCTCTTGTTTATCATTAGAAGCACCCCTTTAAAAAATTCTTGTCAAATGTTGCCCTTATGGGGTGATTTATCCCCATTCTCTTACACCATTTATACTTTCTTATCAGCTTAAACATTTTATTTCCCTCTCTTTCTATATTTATTATATCACTTTTCGGTCGGTTTGTCAACATCAAATTTAAAATTTTGTATAATTTCGTAAACTTCTTTTTTAGAAACTAATCCCATTTCGCAATATAATTTACCTATATTTTCTTGTAAATCTTTTACGCTCACAACTTTCATTATAAACACCTCTCTCTAAATCTTGAAATATCAACTGAGCGGGTATGCTCATACATCGGCTCTTCATCATATCCGCGAATAATTGAATAGGGGGCGATTTGAATGAGCTTATCGCTAAATTTATCTATTACAAGACATTTGCGGATACCACCTAATTCCGCACCAACCACGGGCGAAAGGTCTACAAACCATTTTTCATTTACCTTTGGATTATTCATTTTAATTAGTTCCTTTCTTAATTTCTATAATAAGTATATCACACTTTTATTTACTTGTCAAGTCTTTTTGTAAATTTTCAAAAATTCTTTTAACACTTTTTAAATTATAATATCTTTCGCAGTGCTTTTCATAGCTGTCGCGGGGGTATCGCAACCACAGCAGTTTACCTCTCCAATTTTCAATCTTAAAACAATGTAATCTCCACATTTTATTTCCCTCACTTTCTGATATTAGTATACACCCATTTCGGGAAAAAGTCAAGTAGTCAAAATGCACAAAATTTAGATTGAAAATTTGTGTAATCTGTCTATTGACAAAAAATTCGGCCCGCCCGTAGGAAAGCGGGCCGTCGATTATACCACACTTGCCGCGATTTGTCAATAGTTTTTTAAAAAATTTTTTTCGTCAAAATAAACAAAAAAGCTCGTCTAAACGAGCTTAATTTTATATGTTTTTTTTATGGTAATTTCGACATATTCCGGAATCTCTGTCAAAACAAAGCGGTCATTATTTATGTATATGCCGATTTCCAAATTTTTCCAGGCGGCTTTGGTTTTGTCCTCATACCGCAAAGTATTATATTTGCTTAGTGGCAAGTGCCATAAATATTCAAATTTGGAACTTTTTGCCATTCGACATTTTTTTGCCTTTTCCGCATAATATTTATTGTGTTCTTTTTGCCTGCGTTTTAAATTGTCGGTTGTGCCTACTTTTAGCACAAAATTTCCGTTGATGTCGGTATAGCAACCAACATATAAAAATTCTTTTTCGCTTGCCATATGTTCTCCCTCAGTTAAAAGGGGCGGTGCGGTAACACCGCCCCTTTTTTTTGTTATGCTTTCGGTTTTCGTTTCTGTATTAAATCCAATTTAAAGGAATTTCCGTTTAATTCAAAGGTTATCAATTTGCCCTTGTTGGGAATTTCCAGATTTTGGATTTCCAAACCACTTGCCATAAGACTTTCAGCTATTAAAGCTATAATGCCCTCTTTGGTTGGGTTTGCTTTGGTGGTATTTCGTTTATCCCACTTATAAACAGTTGGCTGTGCTTCCGCTTGGCTTGCCTTAGTTTTCCGTGTGCCAGCGTGGGCAAACTTTTTGGCTATTTTTTCTTGCTCTTTGGTTAAATCGTATGGGGTTTTTTCACCGCGGTCAACCGCCTTGTCATACTCTATAACCTCTTTCGCTTCCTCTATGCTTATATCAAGCAATCGGGCAATTTTTTCTTCTCTTGATTCTGCCATTTTTCTCACCTCTCACTATTGGATTTGGTAGGGGGAAGCTTGGCTTCCCCCATTATAGAAGCTTATACGGCACGATAGTATCGAGAACCCTTTACATCAGCGGAAGCAACCTTACCGCTTGCTACAAGCTGTCGCATTAAAGCGGTAACTTTGGATGATGACATATCAAGCTCAACACAAATATTTACCTTTTTGCGAAGCTCACCAACGGTATATGCTTCGCCAGTAGAAGCAAGGAAGTCAAAAATTTCAGCCTTATAGTTTTCGTTGGCTACCTGTGTTGCGGTCTGCTTCTTGCTACCGCTTGCATTCTTTTTGTCAAGCTGTAACACACGACCGTCAACAAACTCCACTATGTCGGGGCGGTCATTCTCCTCAGCAAGAGCACGAATATCAGCATAGAAATCACGAATAGTCTTTTTAGTGTTAGTCATAGTTATCAATTCCTTTCAAAGTACAAAATATTTTTTATGTTAAGTTAAGGTGTGCACCCCTTACCTTACATACTTATTATATCACAAGTTGAGAAGCTTGTCAAGCACTTTTTTGAAAATTTTTCAATTTTTTTTGTGCTTCTGGTTTTTGCCGTTCCCTTAACTTGTATATTAATTATACCACAAGGCAAAACGAATTGCAAGCATTTTTTTAGAATTTTCTTTCGTCAAAATGCACAAATTCGGGAAAAATATTTTTTCATTTTTTGTGCAAATTTCCTATTGACAAAATGTGTGGGATATGATATAATAGAAGATCGCTTCGTTCACAAGTGAACGGAGCGGTCAAAAGACCGCCCCAAAGAAAAGAAAGGAAAGGAACGATTAACAAAAATTATTTTATCATCCTTTCAAAATTTTTGCGACATCTTCAAGCACATCGTCTTGTAAAAGATCAAAACAGGTTTCACCACTGTCGCACGAATCACATTCCCAAAAAATACTACCAAGGCGATAAACTCCTGCCTTTTTACAAGCCACCATTAATTCGTGAATTGCGACCACTGTTTTTGCCTTGGCTTCTTCAATTTCTGCTTTTGCTCGGTCGTTTAAAACACTTTCAATGTTTTTTACTACTTGACGGAGTTCTTCGTCAGATGCGGTGTTCAAAAGTTGGGTTATATGGTTAATCATTTTTAATTCCTCCACAATTAGTCTTTCATTTTTCTGTATATATGCCCATATAAAGAAATTTGCTCTTTTAGTTTGTCAATTACGTTTTGTAAATTGTCCCATTCGTCATTTTGTGCATCAAAACTAAGGGCACAAACTCCCGAAAGGTGATTGCCATAGGGGTCATTATAACCACTTGCCAAGCAAACCTCAGAAAAATAAATAACTGTATTTTCATCGGGGCAGTATATATAATATACATCATCTAAGTTGACAAACCATTGTGCTTCTTCATCATCCCACAAAAAGGAATGACCAAAAGAAAGGGACTGCATACTGTCATTATAAAGCTTTACACGAGAGAGAATTTCCAAACCTTTTTCATAATCTTGGCACTCTCTTTCCGTTATAAACTCTTTTCCGTTATCGGAAACAAACACTTCCAAAGTTCTTTTTTCTATTTTCATTTTTATCACCTTTCCTTTTATAATACTTTCGTTTCACTTGCGAAATATTTTCCGTCAAATTTATTGATAAATCCTTTGATTATCGCACTTTCGTTTTGGGTGGCTGAGTAAAAGTTCACTATATAATACTTGCCAATATCAATATAATTAAGGGGTATCTTGTGAATATCTGCCCAAACCTTTAAATTGTGTATAAAGTTTTCTTTATGGGGGAATGTTGCTTCAATCTTCCAAAGTCGGTCTTTTCTTGCCTTTTCTTCAAACCACTTAACCGCAAACACACCAACAAAATTGATAACACCTGTTACACTTGCTTTTAAGAACATTGATAGTTCACAGTTAGTGTAAATGAGTACATAGGTATACACAAAGAATGTTACCGCATTTATGGTTGCCGCCGCAAGCTTACCGCCCTTAACAGTTATGGTAGTTTTTAAAGTGTTTAAAACTACATTGATAATACTTAAACTTACAAACAAAATCAACAATTTCATTTTTCGTTTCCTCTCTTTCCTTACCTTACATATTTATTATATCATATTTGTATTGCTTTGTCAATAGGTTTTTCCAATTTTTTTGGAAAAATTTTTTGTTTCTCTCTCTTGGAACAATAATAGTATATCACAATTACGGGAATTTAGCAAGTAGGTAAATTGCACAAAATTTGAATGAAATTTTTGTGTATTCTGCTAATTGACAGAAAAATCCTTCCGCGCGATAAAGCACGGAAGGGCAAAACAAAAGGCTCTCCCGAAGTTGGGAGAGCCAAAGGAGAGGGCATTAGGCAAGGGTGTACGCGTACTGTCCCTTTACCTTAGCACGAGTTACCGCCTCAGCCGCAACAAGCTGATTGAGCATTGAAGTTACCTTAGAACTGGACAGACCTGCACAACACTCAAAGTTTTTGAGCATATAGCCAACGGAAACCGCTTCGGTCATATCGCCAAGGGCATTTACGATATTAGCTTTCAGCACTTCGTTTTCTTTCTGCGTTTCGGTCAGCTTCTTTTCGCCATTCTTGGCACTTGCTCGCTTTTTGTCAACCTGCTCGATTCGCTTGTCGAAAAACTCAAGCATTTCGTCATTGGTGAAGCCCTCAAGTTCCACACCAGTAGAAGCGAAGTGGTTGCGGACGGCAACAAAGTAATCTCTCATAGTCTTTTTGGTAGTCATAGCTATCAATCCTTTCAAAAATAATTTTTTATCTAAGGGGGTGGGAGAGATTGCCCACCCTCTTGATTACACTAATAAGTATATCAGATAATTGCTTATCTGTCAAGTCTTTTTCGCCAGAATATAAAACTTTTTTCATAGCTTTATGTTGGCGGTAGCATTTGGCAAGGATTTCCTTTTCGATTAATACATCCTCAAGTCCTGTATGTTCTTCTTCGTATGTTGGGTCATCAAGAATGTATCTATAAAGGTTTTCAGCGGTTGTACTTAATTTGCCGTTGGTGGTAAACAAATCCCATTCTTCGCAAAACTGGCGGTATGTTGGCATTTTATGGATGACGCTTCGAGCCATAAGCATTGAGCACCAAATTTCCGTGCCATATGGAAACCAATAGCGAGATTTAGATTTTGTTATATATCGCAAAGTAGTGTTTAACGCGTTGGTATCAAATCTTGCATTATGGGCACATACTTCATTTATGCGATATAGCTTCATTAAATTAAGCATTTCTTTCCGTATGCCGTATGTATCGGACATAACTCGTTTGCCCTCACGGATTTCTTGGCAGTATTGCGGAATTTTATGGGCATAATATGCCGACCGCATAAGTTCTCGCTCACCGATGAATATATCTCGATTTACGAAGCTTCGCGTTTCGTATACCGTACCGTGAATATCGCAAACGGCAAATCCGCAATCATACATCAATACATTTGACATATCAACTTTACCATTATTATCAATGGTATTAGCCGTTTCCGTATCAAGCACCATTATATAGTGCCTGCGGTGGTCAATCTTCTTTTTTTCGTTCACTCTTGGATTTCCTTTCTTCTCTTGATTACATACTTATTATATCATACTGTTGGAAGGTTGTCAAGGGGTTTTTTGAAATTTTTTCAAATTTTTTGGGACTGTTCATCAAACTCCATTTAACCACTGCTTGCCATTTAAGTCAAATCGCTTTTTTAAACCAAAGGTCGCTCGCGTTCCAACTCATTGATATCATTGAGCCAGTTTTAACCGTGGCATCCCTTGCCCCTTGACAATTAATAGTATACCATAATCAACATTAAAACACAATAGGCAAATTGTACAAAATACGGGAAAATATTTGGTTAATTTTTGTGCAACTTTTCTCTTGACAAATTTCTGAGGATGTAGTATAATAGAAAGATCGTCCCGCGCGATAAAGCACGGGACGGCGATTAAGCCGCCCTTTTTATAAAATTTTACCAGAAAATAAAGATATTTCTACCGTCCATAGCTGTATCTACCGTATATCCTTTATCTCTCAGAATTTTTTTAATTTCAGCTTGCACAGAGCCACTTTCGTTGTTTTGCCAATAATAGACTGTATTAGTTTCTCCGTTATTGGCTTTTTCAATGATATCGGTATTAAGATGTTCAAGAATAGATTTTATACACTTATTCCCTGCATTGGTTGCCATTTCATTAGCCTTTTCGGCAGTTATAAATTCTTTCATTTTATTATTTCCTTTCTTTTGGTTGGGGTAGGTTGCCCTACCCCTCGGTCAAACCTCAATTTCTATTTCTTCCCAATCGTTGAAAAAGTCTGCTTTGACCTGTTCCTCAAAACTCTCTCGACATTTGGCTTCAAGTTCTGCCCTTTGTTCTGCTGTAAGGTCAAAAATCTTTGTATAGTATTCTGAACTATGAACTTGAAGAATTTCATCAAGCCATTCTTCAATTATATCGTTAAAATAAGTACCACGATAATCTTCATAATCAGCTTTATCACCAAGCTTCGAAGCAAGTGTCGCATCAGCCTCAGCTTTGGTCATAATCTCTTCGCTATCCCAATTCACAAACATTTTAATTTTCATTTTTATACTTCCTTTCTTTTGGTGGGTTTTCCCTCACCTTGTATTCTTATTATAACACAAGGCGAGGGACTTGTCAATAGGTTTTTTTAATCTTTTTTGATAGCCAATAAAACTATTGGTCCGTCATAGCGGTCGCACCATTCAGTTCTAAAAACCTGCTTGGTGGTCATTCGGAAAATTCTTGGGCAAGCTCCTCGTTTATGTTTCCAACCACATTTTGTTTTCTTTACATAATGAAAATCGCCGTCAGAAGATATGCGGAACGCAATTACTCTTTCAGTTTCCTCATTAAGGTCATCAAGTTTTTGTATCATTCGGATTTTTCCCTCAAACTCTCGCACCATAGTGGCAACCGCGTACATTGTTTTTTCGTAAGCTTCTTCAATGCTATTAAAATCAAAAATAATATCCTTTTCTTTTTCTCTTGGACAATACCAAGAATAAGTGCCGAGGGCATATCCACCGCAATTATAAGTATCACGGGCGGTGTTTTTGATGTTTCTTTCTTTGTTGTTGTTTAAGGGGTCAGTAGTAAGCCAAGCCACCATTTTTGTTTTCCTCTCTTTCCTTTTGTAACAATAGTATAACATATTTCGGGAGATTTGTCTATTGTTGTTTTGCACAAAAATTTCAATAAAAATTTGTGTAGATTGCCCATAAATATAAAATACCTCTCGTCGCGGGGGAAGACGAGAGGACAAAAGGAAAGCCTCCCCGAAGGGAGGCAAAAGAGAGGCTTTAATCAAGAATATGAAGTTCTGCGTTGACCACTTGGCACATATCTGAAGGCTCAAATTCGCTGATCTCACCGTCGACAACACAAACAGCATAATACTCATCTTTAAGCACGCTGTAAATTTTCATCCAATAGTTTCCGTCATACTCAAAAATTTCACCGCATCCTACATCCTCAAAACAAATTGCGAATTTTTCATCTTTCTTAACAATTTTCATTATCTACACTTCCTTTTTTAAAAAATAATAAATTCTATTATACATACGAGTAATGCAACGAACACCCCAATAATTAAAGTGCCGAGGGCAATCGTGCCAATAGCAGAAATAAAGACCTCAAACATATTTTTTTCCTTTCTTTTGGAGGGGGATTTATTAATCCCCCACTATTTCGTCAAGTATCGCGTACAGAGTGCCGATTATGTCATCTACTCCGTATGCTTCGCCCATATGCCAACCCTTGCGGAC
>JAEIGA010020155.1_pt1 | contig 10162 bp, 9 predicted proteins | sample 9270691 | NCBI WGS metagenome assembly JAEIGA01 (sample SAMN17057246, study PRJNA624740) | gut metagenome | biome: biome; isolation source: fecal sample | host: Bos grunniens | place: China: Xizang | collected 2019
ACCTAGATGAAAAAGACAGACATGTTGAAATAGTGATGTGTATCTTATCTAACTACACACCGGAATGCCGCGTCAAGGTTTGGGTGGAATGCCCTACAAACCAACTCGACGGCGTTGACGAGAACCTCGACGGAAAAGCATTTGCAGAGAAATTCAAGAAAGCCGTCGATATCGCTAGAGTCGACCCTTATCGCGCTACGACACATAACAAAGGCATCTACAACGGCATCGACGCCGTGGTCATTGCAACAGGCAACGACTTCAGAGCTACCGAAGCTGCAGGTCACTCCTACGCCGCAAGAGACGGCCAGTACAGAAGTCTCTCCTACGCTGAGATTCAAGACGATATGTTCCGTTTCACCCTCGATGTACCTCTCGCCTTAGGAACAGTAGGCGGACTTACTTCATTACATCCATTGGCAAAGAAATCACTTGAACTGCTCGGCAATCCTTCCGCTAAAGAACTTATGATGATTGCCGCAACAATGGGTCTCGCCAACAACTACGCTGCCGTCAAATCATTGACAACAAAAGGTATACAGCAAGGTCACATGAAAATGCACCTCGCCAATATCCTCAATCAACTCGGAGCAACAGAAGAAGAAAAGACTCAGGCAACAGAATATTTCAATGACAAAACCGTCTCCTATTCTGAAGCAGAAAGCTTTTTGAGGAAAATTAGGAATTAGGAGTTAGGAATTGAGACTTCCATTCACTTTAAACTATGAACTATGAACTTTAAATCTCATGGCAAATTCTTATTGACGGGTGAGTATCTCGTTTTGAAAGGAGCGACGGCATTGGCTCTTCCTTTGAAGTTTGGTCAGAGCATGGATGTCGAGACTTTGGATAAAGACGAGAATCTTATCTATTGGAATGCATATATAAAGTCAACAGACAACGGACGACAGACGACAGATTCGGAAACGAATTGGTTTTCAGCCGTCTTAAACAAAACTGATTTCAGCATTGTCAGCAGCGACGACATTGAAAAGGCAGAACGTCTGTCCAATATCTTAAAACAAGCTAAACTGTTAAACAACAATATCTTCACTGAAGAAAACGACTATAGGTTCCAGTGTCACCTCGATTTCAACCCGCAATGGGGACTCGGTTCTAGTTCTACATTAATCAGTAACATATCCGAATGGGCTAATGTAAATCCTTATCAACTACTGAGTTCAACATTTAAAGGTTCCGGCTACGACATCGCATGCGCAAAAGCTGAAGGCCCGATATTTTATAATGTCAACAGACAACAGACAACAGACAACGGACCGATAGTAAGAGAGACTGATTTCAATCCGCCTTTCAAAGACAATCTGTATTTCATTTATCGAGGTCTCAAACAAAACTCATCTAATGAAGTCAAAGCATTCCTCGACAAGAAAAAAGATTTCGAGGGAGAAGTGAAATCCATATCCAAGATAAGCGAGATTTTACCTGACTTACAAACACTCAGAGACTTCTGCTATTTCATCAAGATTCACGAAGAAATAATGTCGAAGTGTTTGGAACAAAAACGATTAAAGAAATATTTCAGCGATTTCGAAGGTGAGATAAAATCACTCGGAGCATGGGGCGGCGACTTTTTCATGGCTGCAACAGAATGGGATTTCGAAAAAACTAAAGACTATTTTGAAAACAAAGGCCTAAATGTAGTCCTTAAATATAAAGATATCGTATTGTAATATTTATTCGATTTAAACCTTAAACTTGATGAATAACAACCAAATAATAAAACGCAGTCCATCCAATATAGCAATTGTAAAATATTGGGGAAAACATGGAAATCAACTTCCTAACAATCCTTCTATAAGTTTTACTTTAAACAACTGTTACACAGAGACTAAAGTGACTTATTCCAAAGGTGAAAATCCTAATGACATAGAAATGGATTTTTATTTTGAAGGAAAAGAAAATCAAGCGTTTAAAGCCAAGATTGAGAAATTCTTACAAGGAAACAAAGAACATTTCACATTCTTGAACGGACTTCATCTAAATATAGAGAGCTATAATTCATTTCCACATTCATCAGGAATCGCATCAAGCGCATCATCTATGAGCGCATTGATTCTCTGTCTGTTAGGAATAAAAGACAAAGAAATAAACCTCCAGGAAGCATCATATCTTTCAAGATTGGCATCAGGAAGCGCTGCTCGCTCCGTTTATCCTACCATGACTTTATGGGGCAAGACACCTTCATTGGCAGAAAGCTCCGATGAATATGCAATTTCCATCGCCGATATTATTCATCCAGTTTTCAAGTCATATCACGACAGCATATTGATTGTCAGTTCAAAAGAGAAAAGCGTCTCAAGCAGAGCAGGTCATTCTTTGATGAACGACCATCCTATGGCTGAAAGCCGTTACGCTACAGCAAGAAAAAACACTGAAGATTTATTAACAATACTTAAACAAGGTGATTTAGAAGGATTTATAAAAATAGCAGAAAGCGAAGCCAACCAACTCCACGACTTGATGGCGACCTCCACACCTTCTTACACTTTGAAAGAACCTAATACGATAAATATCATCGACAAGATTCTAGAATTCAGGAAAGAAACTTGTCTACCAATATGTTACACATTAGACGCAGGTCCTAATGTACATCTTCTCTACCCCGACTCATGTTCCGAACAAGTTCATGTCTTCATTGAAGAAGTCTTGAAAAACTATTGTTTCAACAACAAATGGATTGACGACTGTAATGGATAACAGAAAATATAACGGCAAAGTCATTTTATTTGGCGAATATTCGATGATATTCGGCTCTAACGCCTTGCTAATACCTTATTACTCAGTGAGTGGCGAATGGAGCACCGTCATCAGTCGTCCTTGTGAAAGCGGCGTTGAGTCAAACAGAAATCTCTTCAAATATTTTGATTATCTCCGTAAAGATGACAGATTCAAGATTCTGGATTTAGAAAGGATGGAGATGGAGCTAAACGCCGGATTGTTCTTCGACTCCAATATCCCTACCGGCTATGGTGTTGGCAGCTCTGGTGCGTTGGTAGCAGCCATTTACGACAGATTCAAATTAATCGAGATAAAAGAGACTGACAGATTAATCGAATTTCTTGCTGCGATGGAGAATTATTTTCATGGCAGCAGCTCCGGCATCGACCCACTGCAATGCTATTTCGGAAAGCCATTTGTTTTGAATGGACAACGGACAACAGACAACGGACAACAGATTTTATCTAATGACTTCATGTCGGATGACATCCACATCTTTTTGATTGACACCAAGATAACAAGTCCGACCGCTCCATTGGTAAATATTTTTAAGGAAAGAAGAAAAGACAATATTTATTTAGAGAAATTCAACAACAAATACATTCCTCTTGTAAATGATTGTATCTCATCATTGATAGAGAAGAAAGACGATGAGTTTTTCAACAATGTATCTCAATTGTCAAAGATGCAGACAGAGATGTTAGGACACACCATTCCTGAAAATGTTAAAGAATTTTTCTTTTTCGACATCAACAAGGACGGATTCCAGATAAAATTATGCGGAGCTGGCGGAGGAGGATTCCTTCTTGGTTTCACAAATAATATAGATAAAACAAACAAATATTGGCAAAAGACTGAATATCAGATTTATTGGGTAAAATAATTTTATTAAAAAAGATAAAATTGTGGTATAATATTTGAATATTTCTATACGTTACTTTAAAGAATTAAATCAAACTAATAAAACTAAATTAAAACTTATCAACATGAAAAAACAAATTTTAACTTTAGCAGTTATTTTATTATTAGGTGTAACTGCATTCGCTCAAAATGGTATTAGCAGTATCCAACAGCTTCCAACAAAATCACAAGAATTCATCAAGACCTATTTCAACGATTACCAAGTCAGTTATGTATTGACAGACAAAGAATTCGCCGATGTTGATTATAAAGTTCGTTTTGAAAACGGAACAGAAATAGAGTTCAATGCAAAAGGCGAATGGACAGACGTAAGCGGAAAACAAAACTGTATCCCAACAGGATTTATCTTAAATGAAATAACAGAATACGTCAACACTATTCATAAAGATGTATGTATCACTGACGTAGAAAGAGAATTTAACCGTATCACAGTAGAACTCAGCAACAAGCTAGAATTAGAGTTCAACTCAAAAGGCAAGCTCATCTCATACGACGATTGATAAATAAAACCTGATTTACTATGTCGAAGGCATCATTTACATTATTTATTTTAGGTCTTATAGTTTTTACTAATATCAATATTTCTACAAAAAATAAATCTAGAAAAAATACTGTAAGTATCATTGCCGTTGGCGACAACTTAATACACAATTCAGTTTTAAAATCAGGTAGAATCAACGACAGCACATACAATTTCAATCGGCTTTTTGATATCATGAAAAATGATTTTCAAGAAGCCGATCTTGCTATCATAAACCAAGAAACCATATTAGGCGGCAGTTTTAAGCCATACGACGGTTATCCTAATTTCAACTCACCTAATGAATTAGGCGATGCCATGATTGAAGCTGGCTTTGACGTCATCCTTCAAGCATCGAATCACACTTTAGATGTTGGCGTTAGAGGCATTGAAAACTGCATCGATTATTGGAAGAAACAAAAAGGCATCACCTGTCTAGGCATTAACGAAAGCCAGGCTGAGAAAGACAACATTAAGATTGTTGAAAAGAACGGCATCAGGTTCGCTCTTCTCAACTACACCTACGGACTTAATGGTCACATACTTCCAAAAGACAAATCATATTTAGTCAATCTGATTGACACATCTTTAATCATAAAAGATTTACAAAAGGCAGAACAAATCGCGGATTTCACAATAGTATTTCCACATTGGGGTGTGGAATATGTGTATCAACCCAACAAACATCAAAAAGCATTAGCCAAGATAATGACAGAATATGGCGCCGACTTGATAATAGGCACGCATCCACATGTGCTTCAGCCTATTGAATGGGTTAGATCTGACAATGGAAATAAATCATTATGTTATTATTCACTAGGCAATTACACTTCCGGACAGAAAGCGACACCTAGAGTCCTGGGCGGGATGGCTAAGATAAAAATATCCAAAGTAAAGGACTATGTCTATATTGAAGAAGCTGAGATTGTTCCAACGATAACACATTATGAATGGGTTAACGGAACCAGTCTGCATCAGACATATAAATTATCCGATTACACAGAAAAGCTCGAGAAAAGACATTCGCTTAATTATTACGACAGTACATTCTCCTTCAACGCGATACAAAAACTTGCATACGACATTGTAGGAGAATGGATTAAAGAATGACATCAATAATACATGATGTTCAAATCAGGATTCTTCATCCTTAGAAGTTCTATATGCTTATTCTTAATCTTTGTCTTATAAGCCTTCAAGTGTTTCAATGATGAGAGATTTTCCAATATAGCAACACTCTTAACGCCAGTATTAACTATTGACAAATCCTCCAATGACTCAAATCCGGCAAGAGGTTTCAGATTGCTTACTGATGTTCCTGCAATATTAAGGACCTTGATATTCTTCAATCCTGCGATAGGATGCAAATCAGCGACTGGAGTATTCTCGATATTAAGATTCTTCAACATTGACAGATTAGATAGAGGCATAATATTATCCACAGGATTACCGCTTACAGATAATATTTCCAAATATTGCTTATCTGATAATGGAGACAAATCCTGAATCTGATTATTATTGACCACCAACTTCTTAAGAAAAACCATCTGTGTCAATGGCTCGAGAGTGTAAACAACATTATCAGCTTCAATGACTATTTCTTCCAAATTTATAATAGACTGAAGCTGTTCTGCTGTAGGATTTGAATTACACAAAAAGTGATTATTGAATATCTCGCGCCATGTGTCATCAAGATTTCCCCACCAGAGACGAAGGTCATCAGTCTGATAAATCACTACTGCCTGTCGTTGAATCTTTCTCAATTCAATGACATCCTCCGTTGATACGCTTGATCCATCGGCATAGATTTTTGTAAGGGCATTAATCTCATGAAGAGGGCTCAAAGATTCGACATTAGTATTTTCGATATTTAACTCTCTAAGATTCTTATTACTTGACAAAGGAGTCAAATCTGAAACTATTGTACCGCTTATATTCAACGACTTAAGATTATGTAATCCATAGAGTGGAGATATATCATCAATCTTTGAGTTAGAAAGATCGAGATATTCCAAGTTTGTCAGACGACTTATTGGCGATACATCCTGCATATAATGATCCACTCTAAGATTTCTGATGTTGATAATTGCATGCAACTCTTCTTTTGTTGGGTTAATGCTTGTATTAGCATGATCTTTCAGAATAGTTTTCCAGAAAGAAGGAAGTTCGTTCCACCATGACAAGAGCGCTTCACTTTCATTTATCACCAGAACATTAGGATTATTCATCTTATATGTATCAGCCATTTCCTTAGAAACCAATGAATTGTCGCAATATATTTTTGTAAGATGAGGCATATTGCCCAACACATTGATATCTGTCACAGGAGTATTGGAGAAATTGATTTCATTAAGTCTATCCAAGTTAGAAAGAGAAGAGAGATCAGACACTTGAGTGTTTTCTATATTCAAGAAATGAAGGTTAACCAAGCCTTGAAGAGATGTCACATCAGACAATAAAGTATTGCTAACATTAACATCATATAGTTTAAGAATGTCTTTCAATGGAGTTATATCACTAATCTTTGTTCCCGACAAGTCCAAAGTGCTTAAGTTAGAACATCTTGCCAAGGCAGAAATATCATAAACATCTGTATTTGAAATAGACAAAGATGTAAGATCCTTAAAATATCCGACTACTGAAATATCATTTATTCTAACATTATCTGCCTTAAAATCTTGAACTACGTTAGCATATTTCAGATTAGAGATGTCGGTAATATAAGTGTCACTGATATTTAATTCCCTTATTTTATTAAGGTTACGAATAGGATTTATATTACGTACATTTGTACCTGAGCAATCGAGGGAACGAAGTTCCGACAATTCTGCCAATGGGTCAAGGTTTTCTATATCCTTATTTCCTGAGACATTGACTTCAGTTGTTTTAGCTATCTGGGCAAGTATCTCATACACAGGAGTCAACGATGTATAGATAGTGTCGTTTACCCAACGAGAAACCACCTCATCAATATAGACTATAGTATCAGGTCTATGTCCATAAAGCTCATCGATACGATCCATTGTCATAGTATCCTTATCAACAATCACGAATGTATCTTGAAGAAGCACAGGACGTTTTGCAAGGATTGTGAAAGCGTCGCCAAGAATCATATTGATTTGGCTCATTGATATTGTGTCGTTGACGTAGACATCTTTGCCGAGATATTCTTTCCATGGCTTTGACATTGAATTCCACCATGTAAAGAGCTCATCTTTTGCGTTAGGCTTTGTTGTATAGAAACTTACTATCTTAAGTTCTTTTTTATATGGGTCGATATTGATTTCGAGGAATCGTTTTATGGTGTTATTTATAGTATCGCCAATTATATTACGGCCTGCTATTTTGCGAGCCATTTCCACTTTAAAGAAAGGCTCACCCATTTCATTCAACTGAGGTGTAATATTCTGAATCTCAAATTGAAACTTGACATTATCGAAGAAGAAATCGATATCTTTAAGATAAGCCTGAACATCTTTATTTATAGAAGTTCCACGATTTTCATCGAGGTCATCCTCAACCTGAACGTTCTCATCTCTAAATATCTTATTATAACTCTCTTTAAAGATGATATCCTTTTCCTGTGCAGACACTCTAGGGTCACCGATAAAGTTAAGCGTCTCTTGAAGATAGTTAACCATTTGATGGATTTGGATTTCATTTTCCGCTTTTTCATCTTCGGTAAACGCCAAGTCTTGCGCATTCACGCACAATGTTGACAATAATAATATCAGGAATATTGTTGTTTTTTTCATTTTCATTTATTGATATTTGGTTGATAGAATTTCAGAAGTTCTTCTTTTTCATTATCTTTCAAGAAAATAAGATTTGATATTAACCATCCGGTATTATATCCACTTCTATTAAACCACGATACTTCGAAATACCAGTTATCGATTTGGAAGACATGAAACTTCTCGCTATTAACTTTTTCGAAGACGAGGTTACCATTTTTTATCTCATAAAAGAACAAGGTAAGATAATCCGTTGAATAAGATTCTGACGCATAATATTCTACGCATTCAGGAGTTTTGAACACCTTATGAATATTCATGAAATCGAGTTCATGGCTCATTGGATGGAGGAAATGCTTCTCCTGCTCAGCGATGTCGCCTTTAGGGAAGAGTTTGCTGAACTCAGGAAAATAAACATTTGTCAGCACCCATTTTGAGCCTAGGTTTTCCTGTTCGATAGCGAATATCATGCTGATATCGACGCTTTCGCCTTTCCATTTGAAAGTTGCAGACACCTCGGAATACCATTTGCCGCCGAGGAATTCAAAGTAATTAGAATTTGTTTCGGTGAGGTCGGCGATGAAGAAGTCGCGCAATGAGCCGTTGGTTCTCTGGTTTTCCATATCGAACAGCAGCGGCAAAACACTTTTACGCTTTTGTCTGTCGCGATAGTCAGGAGAGTCGGGATTCAATTTTTTTCCATATTGGTCTTCCTCATAATTAAAACGACTGATAAACTGGCTCATCTGTTTCGTCATTGTATACAATGCTCTTTCATCAGTTTCCACATCACCAAGATTATTATACACTTGGGCATCAGTTGTCTTAATTAAAGCCACCAATACCAATAAAGTCAAAAGACGCAAAATATTCTTCATCACAATTATTTTATAAAAAAATTAAAAAATAGCCCTGAACGAATCAGAGCTACTTAATTATTTAACTATCAATGAGTTGTTTCTTTAACTCTCATATCACCCAACAAGACATCCCAGAATCCGATGAGACGTCCACCGATTTGAGTCTCTTTACGTTTCACATAAACTGTGATATCTTTTTTGGTTGTATCCTGATAAATGAGACGACCTTCTTTATCGTAGCCTTTAAATGTCTGGAACACTGTGATAACACCGACATAAGTTCCATCAGGCTGACGTTGCAAGTCGCTGACGTATTCTATTTTATACCAGTCTATCTCGACGCGGTCGTAGTTGAGGCGCATCAATCTTTCAAGATATTGACGTACCTTATAGTACATGACTTCGTTTGTTGTCAATGAAGAAACGCCTATTTCAGCATCAGGAGCGAAGAGCTCTTCTGCACGGTCGATAACTCTGTTAGCTTCACTCCAAGGAGTTTCTTTAGAACCAACGATTTTGATATATTTGCTAAGGTCACGAACTTTTTCAAGAGCAAGACTGTCAACAGCTTGTTTACGTTCTGGACTTAATTCCTGTGCTTGAGTATTACCGATAAAGAAAATACCGAATAATAATGTCAATAATATCTTTTTCATGGCACTTTATTTTTTAATTAATTCTAACTCAGTGATTTTATTGTTGTTGTCGTATTTGATATTATAAATACCGACATTAACTTTCTTTTGGTCTTTGATATAATTCAAATATCTCTCTGCTGTTGTAGGAGCATCATAATCAATGATATCGCCTACATGATAGATGATAATCAAAACTGGCACATCAGGTGATGCGAACATTTTCAATGCTTCAGCGATTTTTTCGTTAGCAGTCTCAGCATCAGGAGCAGCAGCTATGATAGCGAAATAATCTTGCAATGTTGTCACTGGTTTCATCTTATTCTGTTCTTCCAGCTGACGTAATCGCTCTTCTTCAGCAAGACGAGCTTCTTCAGCAGCTTTACGGTTTAATTTTTCTTTTGCCTTTACAATCAACTCGTCAATTTCTGGATTTTGGAAATCTGCCTTCTCAATTTCATCAACGCGAGCTTTTTGTTGTTCCAAAGTCCATTGTGTTTCATCATTGATAATAGCATTCAAATCTTTCTTGGCTTGCTCTATCCTAGCCTCATATTCTTTTTTTGCCAATTTCTTTTTACTTCCACAACTAGTTGTTCCTCCAATAGTTACAAGTGCAAGCATCGCAATCATAACCAAGTTCTTAATGTGTAATTTCATAGTCTTTTAAAATTAAAAATTTAGCTACGCAAAAATAATAAATTTGGAATTAAAATCATAACTAATTTATATAAAAAATAATTAACATTTTAC
>JAEIGA010020156.1_pt1 | contig 10162 bp, 18 predicted proteins | sample 9270691 | NCBI WGS metagenome assembly JAEIGA01 (sample SAMN17057246, study PRJNA624740) | gut metagenome | biome: biome; isolation source: fecal sample | host: Bos grunniens | place: China: Xizang | collected 2019
ATTGCTGTTTCTCTTTTAAATACTTTTGCTTTTATATTCATTTAATTTTCCTCCTTAATTTCACAACATTTATCTAATCCATATACCCAATCTAACATTTCTTGTTCAGAATAATTTTTAAGTTCTTTGTTGTTGTATTGTATATAATTAATTGCATTTTTTATTATACTATTTTGTTTTTCTATAAATTTGTTAACTTTATCCACAGCGGTTAAATACAATGAACATTCAATTAAATCATCAGGTTCAAAACATTCCAAAATGTGAATTATTTTATTGTATTCATCATTCATTTATTTATCATCTCCTTTAAAATTGGTCTATATTTCTTTTGATTTTTATGTACTATGTTTAAATGACAATTTTCACACAAAATTATACAATTATCAACATTATTTGTTAAGCCTTTTCCTCTACCGCATTATATGATGTAAATGAAGATTTAAAGTAGTACCACATAATCTGCATTTATAATTATCTCTTTTCATAACTTTGTTGTATGTTTCTTCTGTTACTGTTATTCTTTTATTGCTTACTTTTTTTATAGGCTTATTTACACGAGGTTCAAATTTAAGACATTTTTTACACTTATCTATATAAGTTATTGTTTTTAATAATTTACACCTTAAATTGCTATTTAAACATTTTGATAAATATTTACAATACATATTATACTCCTTATTTTAATTCATTAAAGTATTATCTAATTCGTTTAACGCTCCTTCGTATATAACTGAAATTAAATCATCACAAGTAATTGGTATGATATGTTTTTCTTCACATTTTTCAATAGCCAGTTTAATTTCTTTTGGAGTATAGTTTCTATATAATTCTCGCTCTAATTTACTTATTTGAGTTATAATTGTTTCTGCTTTTTTCATATTAAGTCATCTCCAATTCTTTTAATAATCTTTGTTTATATTCTCTTGTAATATCTTTATTTGTAATTTATATGTGTTTATTGCTTCTTGACAACTTTTGTATAAACATTCTGTTATAATTTCTTGTTCTTTTGCATTTGCAACTTGTTCTGTTCCTCTGGCAATATCATAAGCAATAGTTACTGGCATACCTTCTGCTTTTAATTTTAATAGTTCTTGACTTAATAATACTCTATAATTTTTATAAGCCTTTGCATAATCTGTACCTCTTTTTTTATATTCTGCAAGAGCCGTAGTTAAATAAGTATTTAGCTCTTGCATTTTTTGTATTTCTTCCATATCTTACTCCTTACAAAATATAATTTCTTCTTCATCTGCATTACATTCACAAGCTGTTTTTCCTGTATGATAATATACAAAACATTCTTCTAATGTTATTTTGTTATAATCCATATTATTCAGCCTCCTTTTTAGATTTAATATAAACAAATACTCTTTTATTATTTAAATTTGCATTAATTATTGATAATCCTGTTATTTCCTTATCTATAATTTCTATTTTTTCAACAATAAACTTATCTCTACAAGTATAAATTGGATTACCATAAGCATCTTTTTTATTTGTTTCTTTTAAGTTGCAATTTTCTGAATTAATCCAAATAAATGGAGATGTATAAAGTTCTATGCCTATGCCCCATTTAAAACCTGCTCGTTTAAAAGCATCTGATGCTTCTCCTTTTTCTTTATCTCCAAAGGCACTTTCAACTCCACAATCTTGCTTTGATATCCATTCTTTAGTTTCTGAATTATATACCAATATAGTACAATATAAATTTCCTTTCACTTCTTTATATTCACATTGCCAATTCATTTGTCCAAAAGTTTCATCTAATATTTGCATATCAGTTCTGGCAGTTTTGTAAAGTAATAAAGATAATCCTTTTGAATTTATAGTTGCTATTTTACATTCAATTTCTTTTGATTTTAAATCCCTAATTTCCATTTTTATCACTCCTTAATCTATTTTTAAATTCTTCTTTCAATGCTTTTTTCTTAATATAAATCATGTTTTCTTCTTCATTTACTATTGCCATTTCATATACAAGTTGTTCGTAGGTATATCTTGCAATTACTTCTTTGTAATCATTTTCATTCATTCATCATACCTCCTAAATACTATATTATCTAAATCAATTAGGTCAAGATAATCCATATTATACCTCCTCTAATATACAACCATTTATATCTATTTCTAGTTTCATTGCTCTATCTTCTAATTCATCTAAATATAATCCAAATATTTGATATTCTGTTACTGTTACACTATCACACTCTTTCATACATTCTTGTGCTTTCTTCATATGTTCTATTGTTTCTTTTAATACTTCTAATTCTTTTTTTTCATCTTCCATTTTCTTTAAACTCCTTTTCTAATTTAAAATAAATTGGTGTAATATCTTCTTTAATGTTTTCTCCTATGTCTTTATTAATAAATGTTTTTATAAATGCTAATAATTGCATTTGTTCAATTTTTGTTAAACTTGTCATACCTTTTTCTCCTTTCTATCCTAATAATCCTGTAGTGCTTATCCAAGCTATTCCGTTTGTTGCTACTTTGTAAATTAAAAATCCTATTGTAATTACATTTGCTAATATTACAAAATTTCTAAATGCCTTGTCTGGGTTAAACCTCATCTTTCTTTTTTTCATTTTTATTTCCTCCTTTCAACTTTCAAATATATTATACTACTTTTTACTACTTTTGTAAAGTGTTTTTTATAAAAATTTTTAAATTTTTTTATTCTTACAGCCACAAAGGTTTTAGCGATTGCAATAAAAAAAGATGGAATAAATCCATCTTAAATTTGAGGTAATTATATGATTATATTTTTAGTTTTTTTCCAGGAAAAATTTTATTAGGATTACTTATACCATTTTTTCTTGCTATTTCTTGATAAGTTGTGCCGTATTTTTTAGCAATTCCTGATAAAGTATCTCCTCTTTTTACTACGTATATTGTTTCTTTTTTAGGCTCTGGCTTTTTATAATTTAATATTTCATTTACTTTGTTTTGTACTTCTTGATAATTATATCCTGCTTCTTCTAATCTTCTTTTTCTATCTTCGCCATTTCCCCATTGTCCATTTATAACTTCTCTTGCTATTTCATCAACAGATTTTTTATGCTCTGTTTCTTTTGTATTTCCAATTTCAGCGATTAAATCTCTATACATATAATTTGTATCAACTCTACCATTAATTCCATCTATATGTCCATCTGATGAGTTTTGCCACATATCATATTCGCCTTCATATTTATTTGTTCCTGCACAATATGTTGCTATCCAAGTTGTATATCTTCTTTTTATTTCATCTTTATTTAGATAATTATTAAACCAATCTCTATTTGCATATACTCCTGCCCAAAATCCGCCTTTTTCTATTTCTGTATTAAATGCTATTACAAGTTCTGTTAATTTATCTTTACCCTCAACTTTTATTTCTTTATCTTCCATATCAATATATACTGGTAGATTTAAAGATTTATTTTGAAGATATTTAACAACTTCTTGCCCTGCTAATCTTGCATTTTCAACAGAATTTGTATAAGAATAAACATATACTCCTACTGGAATACCTACTCTTTTACATTCATTATAATAAGTTTCAAACTTATCATCTAGCCAAAATTTTTTATTGTCTCCACTATTTCCTAGTTTTAATATAGCAAAATCAATATGTGGTTTTACTAACTCCCAATTAATATTGCCATTATGATGTGAAACATCAATTCCAAATTTGCTCATTATTTTTCTCCTTTCGATTTTTTAAATAATTCATTTAGGTTAGTTCCTAAATCATATACACCACCTGTAAATAAGCCTACACCTGCTATTGCAGTACTCCAATCTTTTGTGAAATAATAGTTTACTCCACAAGCTATTAGTCCGATTATTAAGTTTTGTAATGGTATTAATTTGTTTGATACAAATTTACTTTTTTTAGATAATAAACCTAATATAAAAGTAACTACCATAGTTATAATGCCTATAATTGTTGTAGTATCCATTTTATCCCTCCTTTCTTTTAAATATTATTTCCAACAGCAAAACTTCCTGTTCCATCATTAGTAAAGAACTTACCAGTAACTATATCATACATTCCTGCAACATTATCTTTTTTCCTATAACAAGGTATAAATGATAATATTAACTTTCCATCTCTATATAACTTAAATTTATAACATCTATTTGTACCACTTACTATATAGTTTTTATTTAATGCAAATAGACATATTCCATAAGTTACTGTTCCCATAGGTGTATATTCTACTTTTGATGCTGAATAAGATTTATTGTTTGTTTCATCTATAATTGAATAATCATAAGTTGAATCTCCATTAGTTCGAAGCATAATATCATATATCTGTCCAGAACTTAATCTTTTAAAGTCAACACCATCACTATCTTCTGCTGTTCTACTTGTACCATTTACTGTACAGCTTATTTTTGAACCACTTGTTGCTCCACTTTGTGCAAAAAAGATTGTACTTGACCCTGACCTTGCACCTGCACAATAATAACTTGCAGTACAAGTTGTGTAAGTTTTAAGTTCCATTTTTGTATTATCTGTTGGGATTTTTCCTGTATTAATATATTGTGTTCCTGTAGATTGTAAATATTCTACCCTTTGATATTCTATTGGTAGCTTATCTATATGTTGCCAATGATTTATTTGAACAACATCTCCTTCATCTGTTAGAAAATTATTTCCTCCATATAAAGCTTTAATTTGTACTGGATTTAATTGATAAACTATTGGTTCTATCGGAATTGTAACTGTAACTGGATTTTCAGCTAACCAAGCATTAAGTTTTTCTTTTGCTGTTGCAGCTGTTTCTTGTGTATAATCTGTTATTCCAAGTAAATCATTTGCCACGTTAATATGAATTTGATTGTTGTTAAGAATCCAGCAATTTGGATAACCTTCTACACTCCATATAGCATTATTTTGAAGTTTAAGTTTATCTGCAACTAAATTTGTTGGTTGATTTGCATATCCAATTCTTGGATATATATCATTGTTTGTAGTATATCCATCAATAGCATCTGATTTAATATATGTTCCTGAAACAGTAGATATAGAATCAACCGTTACAAGTTCTCTATCTATTGTTAATGTTCCTTCTGCAAGGTCTGCTGTACCACCGTATACTGTTTTAGCAGTATATGGAATAAATTCATTAACATTTGCAGCTCCCTCAAATATACCACAATTCATATATTGAAAAACTACAGGTGCTGAATTATTATTTATTTTAATTAGTGCTTTGACTGTTTTTCCTATAGTAGAAACATAAGCACTTGCAGCAGGTCTAGTAGCAGCATCTAAAGAGTCATCATCATAAAGCCAACGTATATTTTTAGTGTTTCCTGTAGTGCCTGTATGAATAAATGTGTATTGTGTATTAGGTTTAAAAATGCCACTTACTATTTCTATACTTTGAGTTGAAGTAGTTATACCACTAAAAGAAATTGTTTCTTCTGTGGTATCTAATGTGGCTGCTGGCATTACTGTTTTTACTTGGTTTGCAAAGGCAAGACCTCCAATGAGATTTCTTCCCCAATTCAAATAATATCCAATGCCTTGATATGGTTGATAAGCAAATGCTTCTGCCCCCTCATTCAACATAATAGTTACTGTTTTTTCTAAAAATTGCTCAATACCTTCTCGATTGTATAAAAGCACTTTAACTATTCCTGTTGCATCAGTTGTTTTTGTTCTTGGAGTAGAAGCTCTTACTACTTCGTTTGTAGATGAGCCATTAAAATATAAAACATTTCTTGACCCTGTGTATGTTGAGGACATTGTATAAGTAGTATTTGGTTTAAGTTGTAATTCAAGTATATGTTCAAAAGTATATCCATTATATTGTCCACCTGGAGCAGTAATTAAATCATCTATATTAATCCAATTTCCGCCTATCATATTTCCTTTTTGTATAAAAGGTTCATAGGGTGTTTTATTTCTTCCTGCTTCTAATTGTAAATTTACAATCTCAAAAGTACCATATGTCGAACTTCTACCTCCAAGTGATATTGCAATTGCGCTTTCATCTCCAGTAAGGGTTATGGTTGAGGTTGTATTAACAAGACCTGTAGTGTGCGTAATTACACGAGTAATAATATTGTTTTTATCTACCACATAGATATCTCTTCCGTTTTGATTACCTGTCCAATTAGTTAGATTAATATTAAAACTTAAAGTGTATGTACCATTAGGAACATCTATACTTCTATAACATACTCCTTGCCAACCTGTTTTAGTAGTTACTGTGATAATATTATTATTTACTTCTGTTGTTACATTGGTTGATGAGCCAGGCTCAATTGCAGTACCAACTGCTTTGCCATAATAAAGCCCAGATGTTCTAAATGCTTCAGAAAAATCAAATAAATTCTTTCCAAAATGCCTAACACTAACTTGTTGCCTTCCATCAATAGGTCTTATATTATCAGGAGCTGGTATTCCGCTTCCACTTTGTATTGGACTAAAATCAATTTTTAATTCTTTTAATGGAGCTGATACATCTGTTGAAAAATTACTACTTGGGGTTATTTGAAGATGTGGTGCATTTAATAATATTTTTCTTCTTTCTTCTATTAATTCCATATCATCACCGCCCCATATACACCATTTAATATTGATATTTCATAAGTTGTATTAGGTTCTATTGAAAACCATTCAGGCATTTTTACTGTATTAGGTAAAGTTAATACAGTAGGGGTTATTCCGCTTTCAAAAACAACTTCACATATTCCTGTTGCAGATGGTGTAAAATCTAATGTTGTTACTTCTCCGCAAATATATAAATGATTGTTTTCTGCTATTATAGTAGGTGTTGAGCCACTTACTTGTTCTGTTACTAATAAAGAATTATCTGCTTTATCTAAACTTGTTTGTACATCACTTGCTAAATCTGTTTTTGGTATTCCTAATGCTGGCTTTGTATATTTTTGATTTACAGCTGTGTTAATTAATTGTTGTATTTCTGTTTCTGTTAAAAAGTCGCTTATTTGTGTATTTACCCAAGTTTCTGTTGCATATCCAGATAAGTCTATTGCTGTACTTCCTATATTTTCCCATACATATCCATTATCTAATGGAATAGTTAAATATTCATCTTTTATGTTTTGTGTTTTTGGATTGCTACTTGGTACTAAATATATAACATTTAATGTATCTTGACTTGGTGTTGGCAATACTGATACTACTTCAAATATTCCTGTTTTTAATGTTGATAATAATGTATCAACTTCTGTTTTATTATATGTTTCTGATTTTAAATAATAGTTTACAAGATTATTTACACTTGCAGTAATAAAATTACTTACATCTGGAATCATACTTGATACTGTATTTGTTATATCTATTTCTAGTTCATTCTTTTCTGCTTCTGTATAATAATCAATTCCTTTTCGTGGAGTGTATCCTGGTTCTCCAGTATTTCCTTTATCTCCTTTTTCTCCATCTGATATTTCTACAGAAGTTGATTGTCCATCTTTATCTGTTATTGTTATAGTCGCAGTATCTCCAACTTTTTCTGTAGTTATATCTATGTTTTCTACTTTTGTTATTTCTGCTTCTAATAAATTTACAATTGTATTTACACCACCTATTTCCTCTGGTGTAATTTCTTCACTAGCATCTATATTTGGATAAAGGTTTAATGTATATGTTTTTGACCTAAAATCTACATCTCCTTTTGTTAACCAAATATAAAAATCTACTTGCTCATATTGTGTTATAGCTTTTGGGATTAAATACTCATTGTTTACTATAATATCCCATATATTCCCATCTTTTGTATTAAATACTATTTTTTTGTTAAAATCTTCATATTGCTCTGGTACTTGTAATAGTATCTTTTCTGCTTCATTTTCATTTTGTGTGTTTTGTGTGTTAATTAAAACAAGGTTTCTGTTTTGTTTTGCTAAAATTTTCATACTTTGCTATTCTCCTCTCTTTAAATTTCAAATTTATTATAGCATATTTTTGTATTTCTGTAAAATAAAAAAGAGGTTACTAAAACCCCTTTTCTTCTAAATACAAATTTACTATTCTATTAATAGAACCATTACTTAAAGCAACTAATTCACATACATCTTCATAACCAAATATTTCATCTCCATTTTGATTAGTATGTCCGTTTTCATATAACCAAACGTGCATTAATTCGTGCTTTAAAGTTAATAACATATCTTTATAAGCACCTTTTTCAACATATATAGTTCTATCCTCATAATGAGAGCGCCCCACATAGTTTTCTTTTCCTGTTATTCTATCAACATCATAAATTGTATATACATTTCCATTAATTATAAATTGACATATTTCTTCCATTTTATTTCTCTACTAATTGTTTAATGTATTGTGAATTTTCTTTTTCTTTTTGAGCTATCTTCATAAGCATATTTTTATCTTGTTGATTTTCAGCCATATCTGCAATATCTTCAATCTTTCTTGATGTTTCTTTCATTTCGTGCATTGTCATTTCTAGCTCTTCATAATAATCTTGTTCTCTATAGTTTCTATAGTTTCTATAATTACGATAACTTCTATTATTTATTCTTCCGCCTCTTCTGTCATAGTCTCTTCTATAATCATAATCTCTATAATCCATATCATCTCTGTAATTCTCTCTATATCCCATATTTCCGTGTATGTTTTCATCATAATATCTATTATCGTATCTGTAATCTCTATTTTCCATTTCGTTCATAATTTGTTCTCCTTTCTATTCGACAAAATATTTAAAAATTTTTCCTTCTTTAGCATCTTCATCTTTTATAAAATCAATAGTAAATCTTATATATCCTTCTAAATCTTCTCCAAATATATCCTTATAGTCATTATAAGCAGAATTTATAACTACAAAAAAATCAGCTTTTGGAATATCTTCTATTCCTCTTTGCCTTTGCATACTTTCAGTTTCTTCTATATTCCACCTCATTCCATAAGGTCTCATTTTATTTACTATATCTTGTGCCATTGATTTATTAAGATGATTTCCGTATGCCATTTTATACAACTTCATTTCAAATTCTTTATAACATTTTTCATCATAGTCTTTAATGATTTCCATTGTATCTTCCAACATATCAGAAAGTTCTTCCATATCTTCTATTTTGCCATTATCAACTATTCTTTCAATATATTCTTCTATATCCAAAGTTATTTACCTCCTTTCAAAAGAGATATTATTTCTTTATTCTGATTAATTATTTCATCTAGTAAATTATCTTGGTGTGCTAAATACTTCATTAAATCCGTATTGTTAAAATCTTGTACTAATATTAAAAAGCTAAATATTTGTAACCAGTTTGAAAAATTTTCTAAATTGTTCATTAAGTATTACTCCTTGATAAATTAAATGTAGCATTTGTAATTATTGGGATTTGTGTTGCTATTGGTGTTGCAGGCGTTGTTGGTGTTGGTACACTTGGTACACTTCCTACTGTTATTGAAGTATTTCCTCTTGGACATACTCTTAACTTTCTATTAAATGAAACAGTTTCATAATCATCAGCTGCCCCAATTGTTACTGCTCTTACTGTATCAGGTATTAAAATTCCATCTTCATATAAACCAATAGCTACAACTCCTGCAGTTGCTGAACTAACAGAGGCACTAAAATTTACATTATAATATCCGTTATAATTATTTCCAAATATTTTAAATATAGGATTTCCGTTTTCATAATCTAACCAACCACCATTGCAACAATAAGCACATCTCGTTCTTATACTTGTATCATCAAAAGTAATTGGACTAGTATTGCTTGCTAGAACTTTTGGTTCATTTATAATTGTTTGAATCATATTTATTCTCCTTTCATAACTTAAATAAAAGAGAATAAGCCCTTGCTTATCCTCTAGTTTTTAGCAAGTTCTCGTAATCGAGTTATCTGTAATCAGATATTTGCTTTATTGTTTAATTAAAATACATTGTTGCTTCCGCATCCGCAACCATTGTTGTTGCAAGTAAATATTGGTGTTCTACCATATACTGGTGTACTTGGAACAGGACAATTTGAAAGTCTGTTATACAAAGCATCTACTTCATTAGCAAATCCTTGTGAAATAAATGCGTTTTGTGCTGTTTGACTTGCTCTTAAATCAGCCATTTGTAATTGACTTTGAAGTTCTGCAATGCGGTCGTTTTTAGCTTCAACTTGTGCTTTAACTCCGTCTAATTCTAGCTGACATAACTTATCTAGGA
>JAEIGA010020157.1_pt1 | contig 10162 bp, 10 predicted proteins | sample 9270691 | NCBI WGS metagenome assembly JAEIGA01 (sample SAMN17057246, study PRJNA624740) | gut metagenome | biome: biome; isolation source: fecal sample | host: Bos grunniens | place: China: Xizang | collected 2019
GTACCGGAGGCGGTTGAAAACGCAAAGGAGAATGCCAGAATCAATCAGATATCGAATGCCAGATTCTACGAAGGCCAGGCGGAAGATGTGTTTAGGGAATTGCTGGATGACAATGATCTTAATAAAAAGAACCAAATCGTCATCGTTGATCCTCCGCGCAAAGGATGCGATGCGAAGCTTTTAGAAACTATTCTGAGATTTGCGCCTGAGAGGATCGTCTATGTCAGCTGTGATCCGGCGACATTGGCGCGGGACTTAAAAATCCTCTGCGAGAGAGACTATGAATTGAAGCGCGTGATTCCTGTAGATCAGTTTTGTCATTCGGTGCACGTGGAGACGGTCGTATTAATCACTCGAGCCGGGTAGAGTGTACAGCTTAGATGTGAAGATGGAAGCAAACTGACAAATCGGTGTTTGTAGGGATGAAGAAAATGAACTATAAAGTAATTGATAAAGAAAAATACTATCGTAAAGGCGTGTTTCGCCACTTTACGGAAGACTGCAAGTGCTCGACCTCGATAACGTCGAGAATAGACGTAACAGAGCTTGTCACACATTCAAGGAACACAGGGACGAAGTTTTACATCAATTTCCTGTATATTCTTTCAAAGGTCATGAATTCACGCGAAGACTACAGAATGGGATACCTTTGGCAGACAGATGAGCTGATCTGCTATGACGTGATCAATCCAACACAGTATGTTTTCCATGAAGATACGGAAACATGCACTCCCGTATATTCAGAATACTGTGAGGACTATGAACAGTTCTACGCTGCTGCTTTGCGGGATGTTGAAGAGGCAAAGAAGACAAGGGAATATGGTCTTGATATGGTGAACCATCCCAACTGGTTTGATGCGTCGTTTATATCCTGGCTTTCCTATGATTCACTTCATCTTGAACTTCCTGATGGATATCTATATTTTGCGCCGATCATTAACTGGGGAAAATACAGAGAAGAAAACGGCAGGCTTGTCATGCCTGTGACCGTTCGTCTGAATCATGCAATCGCTGATGGGTATCTGGTCGCAAATGTATTCCGTCTTTTAGAGCAGGAAATCACGTCTTTTGTCGAAATCTGATCAACAGATTCGTATTTGTAAAAGATTCCGATAATTTAGGAGGCCGTATGGTTATAATAATAACTGGTGCATCGCACACAGGGAAAACGCTCCTCGCACAAAGGATGCTCGAAAACTATAAATACCCATACTTGTCCATCGACCATTTGAAGATGGGATTAATTCGCAGCGGGAACACTGATCTCACGCCGGAAGACGATGATGCTTTGACGGATTATCTGTGGCCGATTGTCCGGGAAATGATTAAAACGGCGGTGGAGAATTGCCAGAATCTTATCGTGGAGGGATGCTATGTTCCATTTAACTGGAGGCAGGACTTTGATAAGGGGTATTTATCCTCAATCCGTTTTATTTGCCTTGCCATGAGCGAAAGATATATTGAAAAACATTTCGATGAAATCATTGGTCATGAATCAGAAATAGAATCCCGACTGATCGATGCTGATTGTACGATGGATGTTCTGAAGGCAGATAATAAGAGCATTATCGACGGATTTCAACATGCTGGGGAGCAGATTGTGCTGATCGATTCTGACTACAAACAGACTATAGAGAAGTTGCTGGAGTGACAAATTCCAGCTTGTCGATTTGTTTGGTAGGAGGCATTGATGGTTGACTTGTTTAGTAGTAGCCCTGACATTCATAATGGTGTCTCGGGGCATGTCGAGACTGTATGTTTACTAACACATGCTTGAGATTAGGGACCAGAAATACTGTGATTGATTCATCTGCGCGAATACAGCTGGAAACAGTTTGAGGAGGGAGATTCAATGGAAAAGATCTTAGAACTGGGAAACAGATATGCAGCTAAAAGCGATTGGAAGGATTTTGCGCTTACCAAGTTTTGTGTAGGCGCTATTGGAGTTATGATTGGCTCTTGTATTCCTGTCAGGAACAGAAAGAAAGCGATGGCTGTCGCAGGCGGAGTGTTCGCAGCGACATATGTTCCTTTAATGAGAAAAGTATTTTCTATCGCAAAAGAAATGATCGAGGAGCAGAAGTGAAAAGAGTCATATACATTGTAGTCACTATCTGCTGATTATTGACGGGGAGCTAAGCGTTATGAAGAAAAAAATCATACCAATTCTATTGATCATACTGGTATTGGCAGCAGGCTGTTTCTTTATCATAAAATCTTCGAAAGCGGAAAAGTACTCAGTCGCAGGGTCCGACTACAAATGTACCGAATACGCGTCAATGACTCCCGAGGAGATTGTTGCAAGTCTGTCACTTGAGCAGAAAGCGGCGCAGATGGTCATGCCTGCTGTTTATAATGTCAGCCCGAAAGAAATGAAGCATAACGATTACGGCAGCATCCTCTCCACGCCCGGCAGCATCGATGCGGCATCCTGGCGGAGTCTCGTGGACAAATATCAGCATGCCGCACTCTTATCGGATGCGGGGATACCCTATATCTACGGGCAGGACGATGTGCACGGTGTGAATTACTGTTTAAACGCTGTGTATTTTCCTCATAACATCGGACAGGGCGCAGCCAATGATGAGGAGCTTGCGTATCAGGTCGGACTGATTACGGCTGACGAGGCAAAGCTCTGCCATATGCTGTGGAATTATTCTCCTTGTATTGCGCAGTCCGTGGATCCGCGCTGGGGAAGAACGTATGAATCCTACGGTTCGGATCTGGAAACGATCACAAAGCTCAGTACCGCATATACAAAGGGTCTGCTCGACGGAGGACTGGTTGTTTGTGCAAAGCATTATTTTGCGGATGGAAATGTGGAGTATAACACGGGTGAGCAAGGAGATACCAAAATGCTTATCGATCGGGGAGATGCCAGACTGACCGACGATGAGATCAATGAGCTTTTGAAAGTTTATCAGGCACAGATCGATGCCGGCGTACAGACCATCATGGTCAGCCATTCATCCCTAAACGGCGTGAAGATGCATGAAAACAAAGAGTACATTATGAAGCTGAAAAATGAGATGGGATTTGAAGGCTTTATCGCAAGTGACTGGGAATCAATACAGCACATATCGGATTCATCCTATAAAGATCAGGTCATTACAAGCGTTAATGCGGGAATTGACATGCTCATGGAGGTCGGAAGATTCGATGAGGCAAAACAGATTATCACGGATGCTGTGAAGAGTGGTGAGATCAGTGAAGAACGAGTGAACGATGCTGTAACGAGAATTATCAAAGTCAAAAAAGAAGAGGGACTGTTTGACGATCCTTTCCTTGAAAAAATGGAGACAAAGCAGAAGGAAACCGGTTCTTTAGAATACAGAAAGATCGCGGAAAAACTGGTCGAGGAGAGTCTTGTCCTCGTGAAAAACGATTCAAACGTCCTTCCGCTCAAGGAAGGTACAAAGGTCTATATAACGGGACCGGCGGCAGATGATGCCTCAGCTCAATGTGGCGGCTGGACGATTGAATGGAACGGTTCTTCAGAGAAGGATATTGAGGGTGTAACAACCATACGAGATGCTTTTGAATGTTATGCCGAAGACTACGGCATAGATATCATTACCGATAAGGAAGAAGCTCAAAATGCCGATGTGGTACTGCTTTGTGTTGGTGAACAGGCCTATGCGGAATGGAACGGCGATACGACGGATCTGGAACTGTGCGGCGCACTGGGCCTTCCTGACAATAGAAAGGCCATCGAAGAGGCAAAGAAACTGGGGAAACCCACTGTTGTCTGCATCATTGCGGGCAGAAACGTGATCATTGATCCCGCAGATTTTGATGGCTGGGACAGTGTTGTCATGTGTTATCTTCCGGGTTCGGAAGGAAAAGGGATTTCCGATGTATTATGCGGGTGCGCGGATTTTACCGGAAAGCTTCCTTCACCGTGGTACGGCAGTACCGATCAGATTGGTACTGATCAATCCTTCCTGGAACGCGGCTACGGTCTTTCATACGGAAGCGGCTTTCAGCCGAAAGAGGACCCCGAAATGATTTCGGACTGATATAGCTTGGAGGATTGATGATGGCGATGCACAGTAATTGGAATCCCTGGCACGGTTGTATCAAGTGCAGCGAAGGCTGTCAGAACTGCTATGTATACTACCTTGATAGAATGAGGGGCAGGAACGGCGCAGATGTCTATAAGACGAAGACGGGGTTCAAGTATCCTTTGTCAAAGGACAGGGCAGGCAAATACAAAATAAAGAGCGGTGAAATGATAAGCGTTTGCATGACATCAGATTTCTTTCTGGAGGAAGCAGATGAATGGCGAGAAGAAGCGTGGGAAATCATGCGCAAAAGAAGCGATGTCATTTTTTTGCTGCTGACTAAAAGACCGGAGAGGATTCCGAAATGTCTGCCTCCGGGATGGGGAAATGGCTGGGATAACATCTTTCTCAATATAACCTGCGAAAATCAAAGCAGAGCCGACGAGAGAATCCCGATACTTCTGGAGCTGCCTTTCAAACATAAAGGGCTGCACTGCGCGCCGCTTTTGGGACCTTTGAGCACCGGCAAGTATTTAGACAGCGGACAGATCGAGCAGGTAACCTGTGGCGGTGAAAACTATGGCGGGAGCCGGCCGTGTGACTTTGACTGGGTAAAAAAGCTGAGAGAAGAATGCGTAAGCAGGAATATAACTTTCTGTTTCATGGAGACAGGCACATCTTTTATCAAAGACGGAAGGGAATACAAGATCAGAAGCAAGCAGCAGCAGAACTTGCAGGCATATAGATCAGGCATGACTTACCAAGGTAAGGAGTTGATTTTTGAACTCAGGGACAGCTTTGGACAGATGATTCCAAAGGAAAACTTATATGTGCCTCAATTCGTGAAGAAATGCGAAAAGTGCTCATTCAGAATTATATGCAACGGCTGCAGCAACTGCGGCGGGTGTGAGCCACATGATCTTCTATCAAAAGACAGGTAATGGGATTGCTGTTGCGGCGATCGATTGGGATGGCTTGGAAAAGAACGTCCTTGGAAAACCAAATAAAAAAAGCCTCAGTGCCCGATCATCATGAGCACTGAGGCTTAGTTTTTTCGTTTACATACGCGCTTCGATCCAGTCAAGAATGTATTGGTCAACGGCTTCCTTATCAAGTTCGTTTAGAATCTCGTGACGGTCATCCGGGAAAAGCTTTAACGTCACGTCCTGAATGCCGGTTTCGCGATATGTTGTCGCTACGATCTTAGGACCTTTTCCGAATTCGCCGACAGGGTCATTTTGGCCCGATACGACGAGGATCGGCAGATCCTTGGGGATCTTGTCCAGATTCTCCTGGCGCTGCGAATAACGCATGCCGCGGAACATATTGTAATATCCGTTAATGGTAAAGATAAACTGGTTGAGCGGGTTTGCTTCATAGGCGTCAACGATCGCTTCGTCTCTCGTCAGCCAGTCGTTCTTTGTTCGAGCCGGCTCAAAGGAAGTGTTGTACGAGCCAAGCGCGGTATCATTGATCATGGTGCTGCGGAAATGACCGCCTCTTGCCTGTTGAAGAACGGCTGTCAGACCAATGCCCAGATTCAGTGTGGACATGGATTGATAGCCGGTTCCCATGATGATCGCACCGGACAGACCCTCACCGAATTTTTCGATAAACTGCCTCGCCAGGAAGGAACCCATGCTGTGCCCGAGCAGAAAATACGGAACATCCGGATATTTCTCCCGTGTGTCTTCCCTGAGCTGCTGCATATCGCCGAGGACACAGAAGTTACCATCGTGTTTGGCAAAATAACCGAGCTGAGATTCGTCTGTTACAGACTTTCCGTGTCCGAGAATGTCATTGCCGACCACATAGAATCCCTTTGAGGCCATAAACTGCGCAAAGCGGTCATAGCGGTCAATGAACTCCACCATGCCGTGCGCGATCTGTAAGATCCCGCGTATTTCCGTTTCCGGGATCCATTCAATTGTATGAAGCTGTGTCAGTCCGTCCTTAGAGGGGAAATAGAATTCTTTTTTCATTTTTCATTCCTTTTTCTGTAGGCTGCCTGTTGTTCGCTATACGGGATCAAAAAGATACCTCATCTGTATTGTGCCTTATCGCACAGAATTAGTAAAGATAAAAACTCTATTTGCCGGTATTGCTTGTTATTTTGCCACAAAGTGGAGCATCGGAAAATCACCGCCGAAACTAAAGCCGGCGCGTTTTTCATATTCGGAATTCCACTGAGCAAATACCATACCATCCGATCCTGTCTCATACTGACCGCTGCCATATGAGTTCATTTTATTCTGATTCCAAAGAATGCCAACCGGGCAAATGATCCACCATGCACTTGTTCCTGCACCATTAGCATAGGAACCAAATAAGCTTGCTCTCCCCTGTGAACCGCCGTTAGTATTATGACAGCCGATCACCCACACTTTATCCTCTGTATCTTTCAAATAGTAACTTCCGCCTGACTTAAAATTACCGCTCTTTTTACCCCATGACAGCCCCCAGCGTTCGTAGGAGAAAGCAATGCCCATATAGTTTTTGTTAGCTGGCCAGCCTATATCTCCATATGCGTGTTGTGCAATGTCCGGGAAATTCGTCTGGGTGTTCATTGCCTCGTCAAGGCCAGGCATACCCGCAAGCCGGAGTTCTTCTTCCAGAGTCCTGCCGTGCATCCTGTTAGCAAATTCAGTGGCATCCGCATTGCTGAGGAATACGAGTTCATTAAACTTCTTGTTGCGCATCGGCTCGCCGATTTCATTGTACACATCGCCCGAAATGCCTACAAAAGAATTCATCAGATAGCAATAGGGATATTTCTGGCCATTGACTTCCTTATAGGTCACCTTCGGAACTTCGACGTTGGGGAATACACATCTGGCGAGTTCATCTCTCTTTGTCTCAGTCTCATCGTAGCCGTCAAGCGCGCTCATGAGCAGAACGGCTCTGTTGAGCTGGTATTCAATCTCGGCTCCATAGAGTTTCTTCTCGTCGAGAGATGTGGTCGCAAAATTGTCCAGATCACTGTGCATGTTGCAGTATGCGTTGATGGGGTTGCTTTCATCGGTTATACCAATAAAATACCCTGCGACAGCGTCATATCTGTCTCTGAGCTTGCTAACAAGACTGCCGATCGTGGTGGAGTTGCTGGCCTTCAGATCCATGATCTCACCGCCGACATCATACAGCGCGTCATAGAACTCGTCGCCTTCGAGAACGATATCCTCGCCGTCCTCATCCTTGTAATCCTCCTCATATGCAGCGACTATGTTTTCGATTGCTGCCTTGTTTTTCTGGAGTGCTTTGTCGATCTCTGCCATGGTGGTCTTCATGTTGTTCATATCCCTGTTGAAGCCGTTGAGATAATAGGCGTCGATCGTGACACCGAGACTTCTCAGCATAGATGTGTGTTCATCAAGCACTTTCCGGCAATAGTTGACATTCTCATTCACTTCATTGATCGAATCCTGTATCTCATTCAGCTTATTCATGATCTCAGCGTGTGCGGTATCGGGGAAAAGACCGCACCAGCCCAGCACAGTGTAAACGCCGGTGGCGATCGTTAAGCCGGTGCTTACTCCGTTGGTAATCGATGTGAACGCGCTGTCGCCCTGGCCGCTGACGATGTTCTGGATTTTGTTGATATCCTGAGTATTCAGATCACGTCCAAGGGTTGCCTCCGAGTATTCCCTTGTGACGACAAGCTCGTCCGTGTTTGCTTTGCCGTCCGTGCCGGTCATGCTCCCCGCCGCGAGAGTGACAGTTCCATAATAAGCATATTCGCCCTTTGCACCGGTATGATTATTTCCTGCGTCAGTGGCAACGGAGACCGTCATATTATATCCGCCATCGGTCTTTTCAAATGAGGCGATCTTTCCACCCTCAAAGTCAAGTCCGAGAGAAATATCCTTTTCTGAGAAACTCTCTCCAAAACTTCCGCTCTCAGCGAGCAGCTTGATACCGATCAAGACTTCCTTGCCATCTTCGCTGTCGACGACCGAATCAAAATAAGGCCAGAACACCGGCTCGGTGCTGTCCTGCTTTTTGTGATACTCTTTCACATAAACTGTACCGTGAGCGGGTCCGGGTGTTCCGAAATAGGAGGCTGCGACTTCAACTGTACCGGTCAGAGGTACCGAGTAGCTTTCCCTTTCAAGTTTTGGGGCGCCGCTGAGCGTTACGGTGACTGAAGAAGCGTCGTTGCTTACGCTTTTAACCTTCATATCCGCAAACGCATCCTTGAGCGTCACATCTGCCGCCTTGATCTCACCGTCGATCTCGGCGCCGAGAGGCTCGAATTTCAGCTCTGTGGCTGACAGATTACCGTTTTCATCGACCTGGAGCGCTCCCTCGCCATAGTTGAGCAGCACACCGTAGGGCTGCGGTCCCTCTTCCTCAGTTGCTTGCTTTTTTGTCTCCTCTTTGGAGCAGCCTGCAAACAAAGCCAATACGAGCGATGCAATCAAAACCAAAGATAGAATACGGCTTACCGGACTGTTTCCTTTTTTCATTAAGGGGCCTCCTTAGTTCTATCCTAAAAAACATATTTTACAAAATACATGGTATTGTATTATTGGGCGGTTTGTCAATGAGGCAGACTACCTTCCGGATGATCAAATATGATCTACGGGCTGCAGCTCCTCTGTACAGGTAAAAAATGCTATAATAAACATATGAATCGAGATTATATATTAGAGCAGACATTATTCTCTGAACTGCGCACGATCTATGGGACGACCTTTGAGGATCCCCATACATTCAGGTTATTGATTAAGCTAAAGGACCTGATAGATGGAGATGTTCTTCGCAGTGCGGCAAACCGCACGATGGAGAGATATCCGTACTTTTCGGTGCGCATGAGACATATGCGGAGACAGAGGAGACTGTATGCAGATAGAAATAAGACCGTTTAGAGCGAGTGAGACCGGACTCTTGAAAGAATTCCTGTATCAGGCCATTTTTGTTCCTGAAGGAATGGAGGCGCCGGACAAATCAATTGTCGAGCAGCCTGAACTTGTCATTTATTACGAAGATTTTGGAAAGAGGCAAGCTGATAACTGTATTGTAGCGGAAGCAGACGGAACAGTAGTCGGCGCTGTGTGGACCAGGATCATGAATGATTATGGTCATGTGGATGATGAAACACCGTCTTTTGCCATTTCATTATATAAGGAGTATCGTGGAAAAGGCATCGGAACAATGATGATGCAAAAGATGCTCGAGCTTCTTAAAAGTCAGGGATATGAACGGGCGTCCCTGGCTGTTCAGAAAGAAAATGATGCAGTGAGGATGTACGAGAGGGTAGGATTCAGAATCGTTGATGAGAACGATGAAGAATACATCATGGTATGTGAACTGCAGGAATGAACCCGGATGTTAATAAAGGTTGCTTGAGGCAACATTTTAACTGGGATTATCATGACCCGGAAACGGCTGTTGTCGGTACTGCGCTGCACGCATTTGAGTTTATCTTTGTCAGAATAGCTCCGTTTGTCTTTGCAGGAGCACTTGTTGGGGCTGTTATGACTCGAAAGAATAAATGAAAAGGGGTATAATATGGCATCGAGTAAAGAGTATTTGGAGTATATCCTGGATCAGCTTTCAGGGCTGAACGACATATCCTATCGCGCCATGATGGGAGAGTATATCATCTACTATCGCGGCAAGGTAGTCGGCGGCATTTACGATGACCGTTTTCTGGTGAAACCAGTGCAGTCTGCTGTGTCTATGATGCCGGATGCGGATATGGAATTACCGTATGAAGGTGCGAAAGAAATGTTGCTGGTAGATGATGTTGAGAACAGCGAATTCCTGTGCGATCTGTTGGAAGCAATGTATGATGAACTGCCTGCTCCTAAGAAAAAGAAGTAGATTGATCGGGAGCTGCCGCAAGGAGCGCAGCCGTTTGCAAACAGGTTTTCGACTCATACAGGTTGAAATGCATATAAGGAGGGGAAAAGATGTTCTTCTTTGTTTGGCCGATGGCACTGGTGGTACTATCAAATGTGGTCTATCAGATCTGTGCCAAATCCATACCGAATGCGGGTAATCCGTTTGCATCGCTGACTGTCACCTATTTAGTCAGCGTCGTGATGTGCGCCATCTTGTATTTTGTGACGACACCTGGCGGAAACCTGATCAGGGAATACAGCAAACTGAACTGGGCGCCATGCGTTTTCGGAATTGTTCTCGTAGGACTTGAA
>JAEIGA010020158.1_pt1 | contig 10162 bp, 10 predicted proteins | sample 9270691 | NCBI WGS metagenome assembly JAEIGA01 (sample SAMN17057246, study PRJNA624740) | gut metagenome | biome: biome; isolation source: fecal sample | host: Bos grunniens | place: China: Xizang | collected 2019
CAGCTGGGCGGGGGAGGGCTGTTCGCCGTGTCCACCCAGAGCAGTGCTTACATCGGTGGTGAATTCTGCCTTACCCTGCGGAAAGCTGGTGCGGCAGCGGAGTGTTCCTTCTGTGAGAGTCGTGGATGTGTAGTTGCTCATATTTCGGGTGTCCTTTCTATCTTGTTGCTTGGAATGCTTCTAAATTATCATAAAGGGAACGCCGTGTCAACTATAATCTCTACCAATTTTGTAGAATAACAAAAAAATCCTGAAATTCATGTCAGAATGATGAGTGTGGGCAAAATACGACTTGACATTAAGGAAAAGGCGAGTACAATCCCAGCGCGCTGCGACGGTAACGCAGCCTGAAAGACTATGAAAGCTGACATCCATCCTAAGTACAACCCCGTTGTGTTCGTGGACATCACCACGGGCCGCCGTTTCATCACCCGTTCCACCGCAACTTCCGCCAAGAAGGAAGAGATTGATGGTGTTGAGCACTATGTGATTTCCTGCGGCATCACCTCTGACTCTCACCCCTTCTTCACTGGCAAGAACCAGTTCGTGGACACCGAGGGTCGTATCGACAAGTTCCAGAAGCGCTTTGGTGCTGTGCGTCGCGCCAAGAAGCCGACCCTGGGCTGAAGCAAGTCCTGAAAATTTCTTTCTATTGGTTTGGAAACCCTGGAGCTCCGGCTCCGGGGTTTTCTGTATACGGGCGGGAGACTCCATGCTGTTCTATCGGTTCGGGCAGAGATGCATGTATGGTTCAACGATAAAAATTCCTGATGCCGTGTTTTTCTGCTTTCTTTGTGGGCAGAATGGCGTATAATGCCAGCGTTCACACAAATTTTTACTAATCATGAAAATCTGGTTCGATGGCAAGCTGGTTGATAAGGACGAAGCCAAGGTCTCCGTCTTTGATCATGGTGTTCTGTATGGTGATGGCTGCTTTGAAGGTATCCGTTTTTATTCTGGCAAGGTATTCCGTCTGGAAGAACACATTGTGCGCCTTTTCAATTCCATGCGTTACCTCATGATTGAACTTCCCTGGAGCTTTGAGGAAGTCTGTGAGGCCACGAAGGAAACTGTGGCGGCCAGCGGCATGGAGGACGGCTACATCCGTCTGGTGGTTACCCGCGGCGTGGGTGATCTGGGGCTTAATCCCCGTAATTGCCCCAAGGCCAGCATGTTCATCATTGTTCAGAATATCGCCCTGTATCCCAAGGAAATGTATGAAAAGGGCCTGAGCATGATTACCTCTTCTTTCCGTCGTCCGAATCCGGATGTGCTCTGCCCGCAGGTGAAGAGCCTGAACTACCTGAACGGCATTTCTGCCAAGATAGAAGCCGTGGCAGCAGGCGCGGGTGAGGCTCTCATGCTCAACCAGCGCGGTAACGTAGCCGAATGCACTGGCGACAACATCTTCATTGTGGTGAATGGTGAAGTGCAGACCCCCCCGCTGACAGAAGGTGGTCTGGGTGGTATCACCCGCCATGCGGTGATGGATATCTGCGCTGAACTCGGCATTCCCTGTGTGGAGAAGGTGATGAACCGCTTCGATATTCTCTGTGCTGATGAATGCTTCCTGACCGGTTCCGCCGCTGAAGTGATTGCCGCCACTTCTCTGGATGGCCGCACGATTGGTGCCGGCGTGGCTGGCCCTGTCACCAAGCGCATTCTGGCCCGCTTCCAGACTCTGGTGCGCGAGTAAAATCAATGATTTTCCGGGGCGGCAGGTGCAGGCCTGGCCGCCCCTCTTTTTTGCTGATATGGAGACATTGTACCAGGGGAAGTTCCTTAACATGGTGCGCGAGGGGCGCTGGGAATACTGTGAACGGGTGAATAACACGGGCGCTGTAATGGTGTTTGCCTGCACCCCGGAGAATAAGGTGCTTCTGGTGGAGGAATTCCGCCCTCCCATCGGGCAGCGCTGCCTTTGTTTCCCGGCCGGGTTGAGTGGAGATGAGGGCCCGGAGAGTGATGCCGCTGCTGCCCGCCGCGAGCTACTTGAGGAAACGGGGTACGAAGCCGGGAAAATCACCTACTTGTTCCGCGGCCCGTCCTCTCCCGGCCTTACATCAGAAAGCCTCTCTTTCTTCCTGGCAACGGATTTGCGCCGCGTGGCTGCTGGTGGGGGTGTGGAGCAGGAGGATATCACCGTGCGTGAAGCCCCGTTGGATGATATAGATGCCTGGCTGGCAGCCCAGGTGGAGCAGGGTATCGCCATAGACCCCCGCATCTATACCGGACTCTACTTCCTGCGGCGTTGATTTGCGTTGACAATTCCGGGCAGGTGGTGTATACGGGGCGCATGATTATTGACACGCATTGCCACCTGGTGCACGAGAAGTATGGGGATATGGAACAGCTGCGGGCGGATTCGCTTGAGCTGGGGGTAGGGCATTGCATTTCACAGGGGACGCATCCACAGGACTGGCTGCCGCAGTTGGAGCTGACGCACCGCATGCCGGATTTCGTCAGTTCCTGTCTGGCTGCTCACCCCTCAGAGGCAACCAATGTGAGCGATGAAGATTTTGAATACATGGCAGAGCTCTGCCGTACGTCAACACTGGCAGCCATAGGGGAAACCGGGTTAGACTATTTCTGGGATGCCCCTGAAGGCTGGACGGAATCTGCCTATTATGCCCGCCAGAAGGTGCTGCTGGAAAAGCACTTTGCCCTGGCAGAGGAACTGGGGCTCAATATATCCCTCCATACCCGGGATAAGGAAGGCTCTGCCTGCTTTGACGATGCCTTTGCCATTGCCCGCAACTTTCCGAAGGTGCGCCCGGTCTTTCATTGTTTCATCGGCAGCAAGGAACAGGCCGGAGCGGTGTTTGACCAGCTGGACGGCATGGTGTCATTCACCGGTATCATCACCTTCAAGAAGACCGATGCTGTACAGGAAGTAGCCGCCTGGGCTCCGCTGGAGCGCGTGATGGTAGAGACCGACTCCCCCTACCTCTCACCCGAACCGCACCGCGGCAAACTCAACATTCCCGGCCGCACCCGCTTTGTGGCTGAGAAATTGGCCGCCCTGCGCGGCATCTCGCTGGAAGAAGTGGCTGCCGCTACAACGGCCAATGCCCGGAAATTCTTCCGCCTCCCTGAGCAGGTTTAATCGCCGTACATCTGGCAGCGGCGGTGAAACAGGTAGAAAGCGGCGCAGTTCACGCCGCTGAGCATACCGCAGCAAAGACTCAGGAACATGGCAGCCTGCTGCACATGTTTGAGCGCCTGTGCCCAGAAGGAGTATTTCCAGGGATGTACCAGCTGCAGGCAGGCTGGATCCGGCTGCATGCTTTCCATGAGCGTGAGGAGGAAGAGCAGTATGCAGGCCAGCAGAATGATGATGTTGGCCGTGAGAAGCCCTATGCGGAACCAGTGCAGGAGCCGGGGCTTGTGCAGAAAGAAGATGCTGGTGATGGCCGCCACAAGGGCCAGCCCGGCCATCCAGAGATTCAAGGCTCCCACGCCGCTGTTGAAACTCTGCTGGCTGAGCAGCAGCGCCTCTGCTTCCTGAGGGTTAACCACCTGTTCAAAGGCTTCCTGATTCGGGGGGAGCGGGTCTCCGGTAACGACAAGCTGGCAGGAGAAAAAGACCAGGCAGAGCAGGGAACAGATGAAGAGCAGGGTGGATTTCATGCAGTATCAGCAGGGGGAGGTACGCATTCATCCTACATGATGGCAGGTTCTTTGTCAACCGCCCCGCGCCGCCACGCGTGTGTCATGCAGATACAGAAAATCCCCGCTGTCTCAGTACAGCAGGGATTTTGCTACCGGTCCGGAGAGAGTGGGATTCGAACCCACGGTGACATCTCTGCCACGCTCGATTTCGAGTCGAGTGCCTTAGACCAACTCAGCCATCTCTCCCAGTATGGGGTGCGGGGGTATTCTGCCTGTTCAGGAGCTTTCTGTCAAGATTTATCTCCCTTGCTGACACGGGCGTTGCGCGCAGACAGATAAAATCCCCCGGAGTAGCATTTTGGACTTGAGGGGGGCTGGGGGCAGATGATAAACTGACAGTGCATCTGGACATGAGGAAATATGCCATTTTTCTGCTGACTCTGCTGCTGGCTCTGGTGATGAGCCTGGCGGGGGAGGTTTGTGCCCGTGGGATGTGGCAGCAGGCGAAAATAGGCGGTGCGGATTATGTGAAACTCAGCGATGTGTGGCGCTTCTACAAGTTTACGCCGAAACAGGGTCGCCCCGGCTGCGTGTCCTATGGCGGTGGCAGGCATGTGGTGTCGCTCAAGGCCGGGCAGCATGATTTCTATGTGAATAACTTCCGCTATGTGCTTTCCCACCCGGTGCAGGAGCTGGGGGGCGAGCTGTATATTTCCTCGGTGGACATGCGGAAGCTGGTGGACCCGGTGCTCCGCCCCCGTTTTTCGCCCGATAACAAGCTGCGTACGGTAGTGATTGACCCTGGGCATGGCGGGCATGATGCCGGTGCGGTGAGCTCTGTTGCCCGTGAGAAGGATTTGAATCTGGCGGTGGCCCGCAAGCTGCGCCGCATGCTGGAGCAACAGGGGTATCGCGTGGTGATGACCCGTGATAAGGATGTCTTCCTTACCCTGCAGGAGAGGGTGGCTATTGCCAACAGCGTGCCGGATTCCATTTTTGTGAGCATTCACCATAATTCCGGCCGCAGCGCTGCCAGCGGTATTGAGACCTTCACTCTGGCACCTCAGGGGACCACCTCTCCCTTTGCCCGCTCCCGGCGCAATGATGAGCTGGCGGGCAATAATCAGGATAGCGAGAACATTGCCCTTGCCACGGCTGTACACAGCCGCGCCATCCGGAGTTCCGGGGCCATAGACCGCGGCATTCAGCGTGCTCGTTTCTCGGTGCTTTGCACCATACAGCGCCCGGCTATCCTGTTTGAGGGCGGCTTTGTCTCCAACCCTGCCGAATGCCGGAAGATGGCCTCGGCTAAATACCAGAGCCTGCTGGCTCACAGTATCTGCCAGGGTATTGTGGCTTACAATAACACGGTATGTCGTCCTGCCCGGAAAGTGACGGCCGCTGCTCCTGTGGCTGGTGGTGCCGGGCGTGTGCGTACCAGTATGTCCGGTGCCAGTGTTGGTGCCTATTCTCGTTCCAAATGATGATTCGGCTTGCAGGGTGGTGTGGTGTACTGGGGCTGCCGGTGTGTCTGGCGCTGGCTCCGCTTGCATGGGCAAATGCTACGGATGCAGCCGCAAAGGCTGCCGAAGCTGCTGCTGAGTCGGCTCCTCCTGTAATCCCTGCCGCTGCAGCGCCGATGGTTGGCACCTGGAATGTGCGCGAGGTGGATGGCGTGGAATATGTCCCTCTGGAGGATTTACGGAGCTTCTACAAGCTGATGCCTCTGCAGCCCAAGGGGCGCAAGGTGGCCGGGCAGCGCATGGTGGGGAATGGTGAGGTGGAATTGCATTTCGGGCCGGCTCCGCGTGAGCTGCGAATCCAGGAACGCCTCTGCATGCTTACCCATCCTGTGCAGGAGGATGCCACGGGGGACCTGCTGGTTTCCAGAATAGATGTTGTGCAGCTCATAGACCCTGTTCTGCGGCCTTCCTACATTGCCAATCGCAGCGCAGTGCGGACAGTGGTTATTGACCCCGCACATGGCGGCCACGATACGGGTACGGTGACTCCCTATGCCCGCGAGGCCGATGTGGCGCTGGCCGTGGCTACCCGTCTGGGTGCCGAGTTGCGTAAGCGCGGCTACGAGGTGCTTTTTACGCAGGAACAGAACCAGTATCAGAGCCCGCAGGCCCGTGTGGATAAGGTGAATGCCGCCCCTGCTGCCATTTTTGTGAGTCTGCACTTGAATCATGGCCGTAGCGATATGAAAGGCGTGCAGACTTATACCCTGGCGCCGGTAGGCAGGAACGAGAAACCTCTTCCGGGGCATGAGTTCAGCCAATCCAGCATGGCTCTGGCTATGGCGCTGCAATCCAGCCTGGTGGAAAAGGCTGGGGCTGAGGATGGGGGCTGCCGCCGCGCTCATTACAGCCCCCTGAATTCTATCCGCTGCCCTGGGGTTATGGTTGAATTGGGCTATGCCACCCACCCGGAGGAGGGTACCCGCCTCAGCACAGAGGAATATCAGCTCAAGCTGGTGGAGGCCCTGGCCCTGGGGATTGATTCCTTTGCCCGGGCGATGAACCCTGCCACGGTGATGCAGGTGCAGAAAGCTCCGGTGGTGGAACCGCCGCCGGCTCCTGTCAAGGTGGAACCCGCGCCGCCGCTCAAAAAGGCAAGCCCTGCGCCGCAAAAAGCCCGTCCCCGCCAGCGGGCCCCGCGCCGTCGGGCGCCTGCCCGCCGTCATAACAAACCGAAGAATCGTCGCGGGCGTTAAGGATATACAGAAAGAAAAGGGCAGCCGGAGCTGCCCTTTTCTTGTAAATTGCAGAAGCTGAGGGGAATTAGTCGATGTTGTCGAACAGTTCCTCCGGCTTGAAGAAACGCTTGATTTCCACCTCGGCGCTTTCGGGGGAGTCGGAAGCGTGGCAGATGTTGAGCATGCTGTTGGTGCCATAGTCACCGCGGATGGTGCCCTTATCAGCCTTCATGGAATTGGTCGGTCCGAGAATGGTGCGGACGCGGGTGATGACGCCAGGGCCGGAAAGCACCAGGGCCACAACCGGGCTGGTCTGCATGAAGAAGGAAAGCTTCGGGAAGAGCGGCTCATCATCAATCACCAGGTCGATGATGTGGGCGTAATGCTCACGCAGGATAGCGTCGTCCAGCTGCATCATCTTCAGGCCACGCAGGCGGAAACCTTCGCCCAGCAGACGCTGCAGGATGATGCCGGAAAGATTCTTGCGGACGCAGTCCGGCTTGAAAAGAATGAGTGTTTTTTCGTCTCGGTTCATAATGATAACGTAGAGTGTGAGTTCTGTTCTACTCCCCGGGGGGCGTTCTGTCAAGGAAAAATCCCGGCCCTAGCCGCGATTCTGGCCAGCTTCCTGCCGCACGGTCTCCCGGGCGTCCTTGGCTTCGATGAGCCATTGGCGCACGCCCTCCTTATCCTGTGTTTCGAGCAGGTCGATGAGGTGGTGCAGGTCGTTGACACAATCGTGAAGGGCTGCGCGCACGGCGACATCATTTTCCCATAGGATATCGGCCCACATATTAGCCCCGCCGGAGCATACGCGCGTGGTATCGCGGAACCCGCTGGCTGCAAGACGCTGCAGATCCTCCATCGGTTCCTTGCCCAGGGTGGCTCCTCGCGCACAGAGAGCAGCCATGATGTGTGGGCAATGGGAAATGCGGGCCACGGTGCGGTCGTGATTGACCGGGTCCATAACATAGGTGCTGGTGCCCAGGGCCTCCCAGAACGCGGCGAGCTGCTGCACTTTCTCTTCCGGTGCATTGTGGGGGTTGGTCAACGCCACAGTAGCCCCCTGAATGAGGTCAGCATAAGCGTTCTCAATGCCTTGGGTTTCGGCTCCCGCCATGGGATGCGAGCCGATGAAGCAGCGCCCCCGGTTGGTGAGCATGGTACCGGTAGTGCGGTGTACGTAGGCTTTTACGGAACCAATGTCGGTGATGACTGCTTCCCTGGAGACTGCAGAGAGGATATAGCGGGAGAGTTCCTCGAACGCGCCGATAGGGGTTGCGAGAATAATGAGCTCTGCTCCTTTGGCGGCCTCGCGTGCATCGGTGTAGGTGTGCTGGGTGATACCCCGTTCGCGCAGGAAGTCGAGCGGCTGCTGGCGGCGGGCCCACACACGCAGTTCACAGGCGGGCAGGTGTTGCTTTACCGCCATGGCTATGGAGCCGCCAAGCAGCCCCGGCCCCAGAATGCAAACAGATTGGAAAGGCGCTGCACTCATGCTTTACGGCACGTAGAAGTGGAAGTTGGTTCCGCGTACCTTCAATTCCTTCCCGCTGGGGAAAGGCACGCCGTTCTTATCCACCACGCGGATGGTCTTGCTGGGGTTGAGCGGGTTATAGACCCGGGTGGGATCTCCCGGCACGCGGGTTGCAACAGGAATGGGGCCGGTGTTGGTAATCTTGCTCATGTCTGTTGCCTGGCTGCTGGTGGCCGTAGCTGCCGGGGCTGTGACTATGGGCTTCAGAACAGGCGTTTCCGGTTTCTTCACATCTGCGGCAGGGGCGGGGGTGGGAACCACCGCCTTCACCGGTGCCGCTGCAGGCTTGATAGCGGGTGCCGCCGTTACCGGCATGAGGGGCTGGGTAAGATCCAGCGGCTTGTTGGCGGGGGCTGCCGGCGTTGTTGTTGCCGGAGTCGGGGCCGGATCAGGAATGGGGGCGTAGTTGATGCCTGTAGGCTGGGTTGTCATCCACGTGTCGGGGTACTGGGTACGCCCGGCTGTACCCTGGTAGGGCATGTCCGGTACCGCAGGGGTTACATAAAGACACGAGCTGAACATGCAGCTCGTGAGCGACAGGTACAGGAAGCGACGTGTGGATTTCTTCATGGGGAAATAGTGATGTTTTCTTTAAGATAAGTTAAATCCATTCGTTGAAAATGTCAACGTAAAAACGCAGTATCTTACCCGCTTGGTGGGGAAAATTCAGCTTTGCTCCGGCTATTGGCCGCTTCGGGCTTGAAAAGTGGTGGCAGGTGGGGTAAACTCAGCACATGAGCACGCTGCATTGCCCGAGTCTGTACCAGTATACGCGCCGCCTGACCCGCGAGGTGATGGTGGGAAATGTGGGTGTTGGTGGGAATAACCCTATTCGCATCCAGTCCATGCTGACCAGCGACACGCTGGATACCGCCGGTTGCGTGCGCGAATCTCTGGCACTGGCCGAGGCCGGCTGCGAAATCATCCGCCTGACCGCGCAGACCAAGGTTTATGCCGCCAACCTGGAGAACATCGCCCGCGAGTTGCGCGCTGCCGGGTGCCAGGTGCCGCTGGTGGCAGATATCCATTTCAAGCCCGATGCCGCCATGGAAGCCGCCAAGTGGGTGGAGAAAATCCGCGTGAATCCCGGCAACTTCGTGGATAAGAAGAAGTTTGTGGAGCGAGACTACACCGATTACGAATACGAGGAGGAAATCGAGAAAATCCGCAAGGCGTTCACGCCGCTGGTGCTGTTCTGCAAGGAACATGGGCGCGCCATGCGTCTGGGGGCCAACCACGGCTCCCTCTCCGACCGCATCCTGAACCGCTATGGCGACACTCCGGATGGCATGGTGGAAAGCGCGCTGGAGTTTGCCCGCATTGCCCGCGAACTGGATTACCACCAGCTGGTGTTCTCCATGAAGTCCTCCAATGTGAAGGTGATGATTCAGGCTTACCGCCTGCTCGTGAAGCGTCTGGCAGAGGAGGGGCTCGACTGGAACTATCCCATCCACCTGGGCGTGACCGAGGCCGGCGAGGGCGAGGATGCCCGCATCAAGAGTGCCACGGGTGTAGGTTCGCTGCTGGCGGATGGTATTGGCGATACCCTGCGTGTGTCGCTCACCGAGGATCCGGTGTATGAGATTGCCCCCGGTTTCGAGCTGGCCGCTCCCTACCAGCCGGGCGTGATGCCCGCCATCGCTCCGCTTGCGGTGGCTGCTCCGGATGCTTTTAATCCCTTTGAATTCAACAAACGCAAGGCCGAGGTGATTACCCGCGGCGGTGTGACCCTGGGCTGGAATGAGCCGGTGCGCGTGGTGCTGCCCGAGGCCGCCTGCAAGGCGCTCGACCCTGCGGTGATGAAAGATTTCATGCCGGAGATTTCCTATGAGGATTGCGCTCCCGTGGAGATTGACCCTCGCGATGCCGCAGCGGTGGCTGGGCTGTCTGATGCCCCCGCCACGCTGGTGACGGTGAAGGATGGCATCGATATGCCCTGTGTGCAGGCCTTCCGTCTGCTGGCAGCGGTGATTCCCACCCGCCACAGCATTCTGCTCAAGGATACGCTGCTCAACGGTCAGGATTCCCTTTCCGCCCCCATGGCCGGTGGTGTGAATGCCGGTGCGCTGCTGTGCGATGGTATCGGCAATGCCGTGCTGGTGCGCCGCGAGACCGACCCGGACAAGGCCGCCCGCCTGGGCTTTAATATCCTGCAGGCTGCCGGCGTGCGCCTGAGCAAGACCGAATATGTTTCCTGCCCGTCCTGCGGCCGCACTCACTACAACATTCAGGAGGCCGCAGCCCGCATCCACGAGGCTACGGGGCACCTGAAGGGGGGTAAGATTGCCATCATGGGCTGCATCGTGAACGGC
>JAEIGA010020159.1_pt1 | contig 10162 bp, 6 predicted proteins | sample 9270691 | NCBI WGS metagenome assembly JAEIGA01 (sample SAMN17057246, study PRJNA624740) | gut metagenome | biome: biome; isolation source: fecal sample | host: Bos grunniens | place: China: Xizang | collected 2019
TATTGTTTTATTGCTGATTATTTAATTTGCCTGTCTGACTGACACTATGGGTCGTATGCACGGTGACGCTCAATTTGCCGGTTCTTCATCAGTTCCTGCTCACGTTGAGATGATGGGCTTCCTCGGTATGGGTAACAACCCAATGGTAGGTGCTACAGTTGCTGTTGCAGTTGCTATTGAAGAGGCTTGCAAATAAGAATATACTTATTTAAAAATATAAAAACTCCTATAATCCAAGTGATTATGGGAGTTTTTTGATTTTTGTTTCCCACAAATTATCACAAATATTTTATTATTTAACGTGAGTTTGATATAATATTCTTCGAAGACAGCAATTCGAACATCGCTTCAAGCATATGAAGAAGGCAATACAATTGTAGATGTGCTATTATATGGATTTTCATGGTATTTTTTTGAGCTTGTTGTAATTGCTATAACACTTTGATATTCGGCGCATTAGAATTTCGCAAACTCTAATTAGCAAACCCGAATACAAAGCAGTAGTAGATGTAGGGGGGTATAGTTGGTATTGTATTAAAAATCGGGGAACTACCCTCGCTTCTAACAAAATTCGCTCCTTGACTACGTCAAAATCGCTCTACGGATGACACAGATTACCCTCCGGATTTTTATATCGAACTGACGTTAAAAAAGTAGGTGTGTGATACTTTTTTGTAAAGTTGCGGAATAAAAAAGCGAAAAGTTGCGGAATAAAAAAGCGAAAAGTAGCGGAATAACTTGTGTAATCCATTGTTTTATTGTAACTTTGTATCGTATTTTAAAAAGACGCTAATATGGCAAATGTTTTGTATAAAAAAAGAATAGCTGATTTGATTATTGAACGCCGTTTGCAGGGTAAAGGTGCTGTTTTAATCGAAGGTCCTAAATGGTGTGGTAAGACAACAACGGCAAAGCAGTATGCTCAAAGTTTATTAGATTTAGGGGATAGTACTATATTATCAAATGCACAAATATCATTACAAGTTAATCCTAAATCATTATTAGTAGGTGATGTTCCTCGTTTGATTGATGAATGGCAAACGATTCCATCATTATGGGATATGATTCGTTCGGAAGTTGATCGACGTCAAGATGTTGGACAATTTATTTTAACTGGGAGTAGCGTGCCTATTGAACAAGAAAAGATTGTTCATAGTGGAACTGGGCGTATTGGTCGCATTACAATGCGTCCAATGAGTCTGTGGGAATCAGGAGAGTCTAACGGGGGTGTTAGTCTAAATGATTTATTTGAAGGTAAAAAGATTGATATTCAAAATAGCGATTTGACATTAGAGGATATTGCTTATTTAATTTGTCGAGGAGGGTGGCCTAAAGCAACATTATTGAATAAGAATATTGCTCTTGATGAAGCATTTGATTATTATGAAGCTATTTATAAAACAGATATTCATCGAGTAGATAATGTTAGACGAAATAGCGAACGAACAAGACTTCTTTTGCGATCTTATGCAAGAAATCAAGGTAGTAGTGTTAGTTTAAATCTTTTAGCGAATGATATAAAAAACAATGACAACGTATCAATTACGTATGAAACCGTATCAGACTATATTGATGCACTAAAAAAATTATTTGTCATTGAAGATATGCCTGCATGGAATCCGAATTTAAGAAGTAAGTCGGCGATTCAAACGTCAGATACTCGATATTTTATTGACCCAAGTATAGCTGTTAACGCATTATCTATTGGTCCGTCTGATTTGATGAACGATTTACAAACATTTGGATTATTTTTTGAATCAATGGCAGTTCGAGACCTCCGTGTTTATGCAGATGCCTTGCAAGGTAATATTTTTCATTTTCGTAATTCTGCAGGATTAGAATGTGATGCAGTTTTGCATCGACGCAATGGGACATATGGTTTAATTGAAATAAAGTTAGGAGGAGCTAATCTTATCGACCAAGGAGCGAAAACGTTGCTTAATTTGGTAAATAAAATAGATGGAGAAAAAATGCCAATGCCATCTTTTCTTATGGTATTAACAGCAATTGGTGATTATTCGTATCAACGTCCTAATGATGGAGTCTGGGTAGTTCCTATAGGATGCTTAAAACCATAAAGATAAGATATCCCACGCAGTGTGTGGAAAAATTTTGTCTTGTAATAGGGAGAAATGTAAATGTTTTTTAGGACGCTTGTGAGCGTCCTTTTTTTATGTTGTAAAACATAAAAATAAGTTAATGGAAATTTTGTATAAATAGGAAATAATTCATATATTTGCTTTTGCTGATTCCATGCCGGGCAGTCTGCTTAGTGCAAGGGTGGGATTGGCACACATATAAGAAATGGCGTTTACTATAACGCTTTGATATTTGTTGTCTTAGAACTTCGCAAACTCTAATTAGCAAACCCGAATACAAAGCAATGGTAGATGTTCATGGGTGTATTGATTAGGTTAAATTCGCATTAGAAATAGGGGACGTTTGGTTTTTAATGGTATTAAATATTAGAGTTGTTTATTTATTTTTTGGTGTTATAATAGTTGAATATGAATCAGATTAAACCAAAATATGGTTTTCCATTATTTGTAAATGAGAACTCAACGGACTATTTGTTGAAAGCAGAGAAGATTCGTGTGAGTGACATATGGGCACTTTGGCACTATATTATTAAATCTGAAAAGAAACGATTTCCAGGAAGAACCAATTATTCATTTCTATTATCAGTGCTTGAACAGGCACAATATTTTTATGAAGCTGCATCGTTGGCTCCTATAAAATCTCAGCCTTTATTATATTATTACTCTTTTCTTAACATAGCGAAAGCTGCGATTGTATTGAAAGATAGTAATTTATTTCTATCTGGATTGGAGTTTAATCATGGTATTGATCCGTGTAAAATAAATGGTAATCATCAATTACACGATTGCTTTGTCTTGATAAAAAATCTTAAAGATACAACAGGTACATCACAAAAAATTTCAGTGGCATATGAACTTGCACGATTGTTTGGTGATGATATTGAATTTAAACTCCCTAATCCAGCGGGGCATGATAACGGTCCGTGGAAAATAGATGTAATATCATTACTAAAATCTTGTATTGGAATTCACAGAACTGTTAGTGAAACATTCAAAGTACAAGAGTCTTTTGTACGTATTGAATCTCCTATAATTGAAAAAGGAGGAAGGCTTTTGTCTTATAAAGGAATTATTAGTGCAACACCCAATGAACGTTCATCATTAAATGCAGCAGGTTATAATTTACAAGAGATAAATCAAGAATGGTATTTTAAAGAAGACTTTAATATGCCATCTTCAAATTTGAGTAGGTCTATATTCCATTCTTTTTCTAGAGATTTATTAGCAAAAGGACTTTGGACTTACACTACAGGTGATGAGTATAGGTTGTACATAAATTCTAATCATCTTATAAAAGATGTTGACAAATATGTCTTTTTGCCATTAAACACAGCTCAACCTAATATTCAAAAACTAACATTATCATCCGCAACTATCATATATTATCTAATGTTTTTTTTGGGATCCATTACGAGATATCATCCTTATTTATTTGAAAAAGTTCTTTCAGAGAAAGAAATTTGGTTGGTGAGTGAATTTCTTAAGACTCAGCCATTACAATTTATATTGTTGTTAACTTCTAAAGTAACAGGAAAGACTTTATATCCTTCTCGGATTCCATTTATAAGCAATTTTTAAATATTTTTTTATCGGACACCAATAATTTTAATTAGAGTATTGGATAAAAAAGAAGAGGGATTTTCAAAAGAAATCCCTCTTCTTTTTTATTCACCTCCAACGGTGAGTTTGTCGACTAAAACGCTTGGCATACCACAAGTTACGGCGCAACTTTGACCTTCTTTGCCGCATGTCCATGTGCCGTTATCTATTTTAGGGTTATTCCCGACCATTGATATTGCTGCAAGGGCTTCAGGACCGTTGCCAATAATATTGATGTCTTTTATTGGAGTTGTTAAGCGTCCATTTTCGATGAGCCAACCAGATTTGACGTAGAATGTGAAGTCGCCAGCTCCAATTTGTACTTGTCCGTTTGAGAATACATCGACATATACGCCATGTTTTACATTGGCAATCATCTCTTCTTCTGAATGTGGACCTGCTTCCATATAAGTGGCACGCATACGAGGCATAGGAGTGTAGCGGAACGACTCGCGACGACCATTACCCGTAGGCGCAACGCCATAGTGGCGAGCTGAGATGCGGTCGTGGAGGTATGAGTTGAGGCGACCTTCGGCAACGATATACGTTTTTTGACCTTCGATGCCTTCGTCGTCGAAGTTGATTGAGCCACGATTGTGAAGTATGGTGCCGTCGTCGACCACGTTGATAAATGGATTGCATATCATTTTGCCGAGTTTGTCGCTGAAAATACTTGTCCCTAATCTATTGAAATCTGCTTCGAATGCATGTCCTATTGCTTCATGAAGCAATATTCCAGAGCCACCTGCTCCCATTACAACAGGCATCTCTCCTCCTTTAGGTTTAATCGCATCGAAAAGAATAGCAGTGCGCGACACTACTTCCTGTGCCAATTCTTCGATAAGTTCTTCGTTTAAAAATTCATATCCAATGTGGAATGAGCGCGAAGAGCCTGCTTGTTCGCGACGGCCTTTTTCATCTTCCATCACGCATGTAGCCGAAAGCATAGCCATAGGGATACAGTCGGTGAAAAGATTACCTTCAGAGTTGAAAAAAAGTATATCGCTTGTGCCATCTCCTTGAGTGATGGCTACTTTTTTTACACGCGAGTCAAGCTCGAATATGCGGTTGTTGAGGCGTTCGAGCCAAGGTTTGCGGTCTAACAATGTTTTTTCTTCCCAATGGTGTAGGATAGGGTAGCGATTAGGTGATGTAAGTTTTTGAATATCTACATTATTATATTTTTCGCCATTAGAGGCGATACGATTGGCTGTGCGAGCCGCTTTTAGTAGGTCTTCAACTGTGGCGGTTTCGGTATAGGCATAGCCCGTTTGGTCGCCTACAACTACGCGGACTCCAGCTCCGTATTCGATGTTAGAAGATGCATTATCTACATTGTTGTCGATGAGGCGAATGTTGTTGGAGGTCGAGTGTTCGAAATATATGTCGGCGTATGTTGCACCTCGCTCCATTGCTGTTGCGATGATGCGTTGTAGGTCATTGAGGGTAACTTTGAAAATTGAAAGTTGCATTTTAGTTATAAGTTAGGAATTGTTTTAACCCCCTCCCCTTTGGGACTCCCCCTAAGACAGGGGGAGAATATCGTTAGGAGTTGAAAGTGCAAAATAACGAATTTTTTTTGAATTGGGCGGTATAATATTATTTTTTTTGTTAAAAAAGTTGTAAGTGTTGTGAGATTGGTGGTTTTTTTGTAATTTTGCAGATACAAAGATTAAAATTTAGATATTATAGATTAAATTTAAAACCTAAACTATTAACTCTAAACTCTAAACTATTTTGTTACGTATAGCAATACAATCAAAGGGGCGGATGAATCAAGAATCGCTTGAATTGCTTGATTCGGTGGGGGTAAAACTTTCGGTTAGAGAGTCAAATCCGATACTTGTTAGATCGTCAAACTTTCCTGCAGAAGTACTTTTTATAGAAAAAGATCGTATTCCTGAGTTTGTCGCTCAGGGTATAGTTGATGTAGGTATTTGTGGTGAATATCTTGCGCGTCAAGCAGGGACTCCCGATGAATGTATCATTAAACGTTTGGGATTTAATAAATCTACACTTTCGTTAGCGATACCTCGTGATGCAAAATATCGTGGTATAGAGTGGTTTATAGGTAAAAGTATAGCGACGCCGTATCCCGATTTGTTGTCGCGTTTTTTGAAGTTACATGGCATAAAAGCAACGGCGAGGTTGATGCGAGAGCATGTTTATATGGCTCCTAAAGTGGGTATTGCTGATGCTATTTGTGATAGGGTATATTCGGGGACGTCTCTTATGAGTGAAAACTTGAAAGAGGTAGAAACGGTGATGACATCAGAAGCAATATTGATTGCAACTCCACAAATGTCACCATTGAATCAGATGATTCTTGATGAATTTTTGCTTAGAATAGATGCGATACAAGAGGCAGTTGGCAAGAAATTTGTACGAATGAATGTGCCTATTGCTAATCTTGATGCAATTATAGGCATATTGCCTGCGCTACATTCTCCGTCAATAGCGAAATATCAAGATGAGGAGTATATGAGTGTGTCGGTGGTGATGGATGAGAAACGCCTTTGGGATATTCTTGAAAGGCTTAAAGAACTTGGTGCAAAAGAAATTCTAATTTGCCCAATCGATAAAATGATTTTATAAATAATTAAATAATAATCAGAGTAAAGAGTCTCTAAACTCTATACTCTAAACACTAAACTATTATGATGACAATTGACAATTTTAATTTTGCTGGAAAAAAGGCATTTGTTCGTGTAGATTTTAATGTGCCTGTAGATGAAAATTTTGTTATTACTGACGATACACGTATCCGTGCAGCAATGCCAACATTGAAAAAAATCTTGGCTGATGGCGGTAGCCTTATTATTGCATCACACATGGGTCGTCCTAAAAAGAATCCAGACCCAAAATATTCTTTGAAACATATTGTTGACCACGTAAGCAAAACTCTTGGTGTAGAGGTTAAATTTGTTGACGACTGCAATGCTGCCGACGAAGCATGTGCTGCCCTCAAACCAGGCGAAGCTCTTCTTCTTGAAAACCTCCGTTTCTATGCTGAAGAGGAAGGAAAACCTCGTGGCTTGGCAGAAGACGCAACAGATGAAGAAAAGGCAGCTGCTAAAAAAGCGGTGAAAGCATCTCAAAAAGAGTTCGCTAAACACCTCGCTTCATACGCTGATTGCTATGTAAACGACGCTTTCGGTACTGCTCACCGTGCTCATGCATCTACAGCTCTTATCGCTGATTATTTCGATGCCGACTATAAAATGTTCGGTTACCTTATGAATAAAGAAGTTACTGCTGTTGAAAAAGTTATGTCTGAAACAGTACGTCCATTCACTGCAATTATGGGTGGTTCAAAAGTATCTTCTAAAATCGAAATCATCGAAAATCTTCTTACAAAAGTTGATAACCTTATTTTGGCTGGTGGTATGACTTATACCTTCATGAAAGCTCAAGGAGGTAAAATTGGTCAATCAATCTGCGAAGATGACAAACTCGACCTCGCTCTCGAACTTATGGCAAAAGCAAAAGCTAATGGTGTAAATCTCGTATTGGCTGAAGACGCTAAGGTAGGCGACGGATTCTCAAACGATTGCAACACTCAATATGCTGACGTAATGAATATTCCAGAAGGTTGGGAAGGTATGGATATCGGTCCAAAAACAATGGAAAAATTTGCTGATGTAATTCGCAATTCTAAAACAATTCTTTGGAATGGTCCAACAGGCGTATTCGAATTCGATAATTTTGCACATGGTTCACGTGCAGTAGCAGAAGCTATTGTAGAGGCAACTGCCAATGGCGCATACTCACTCGTAGGTGGTGGCGACTCAGTAGCATGTGTCAACAAATTCGGTTTGGCTGACAAAGTAAGCTATGTATCAACAGGTGGTGGTGCTCTCCTCGAAGCTATAGAAGGTCGTGTACTTCCTGGTATTGCAGCTATAAAAGGATAAGAAAAAATATATTTTATTTAGAGAGACGCAATATTTGCGTCTCTTTTTTTGTAGTTTGTAAAAAAAAGATTACCTTTGTATTGTAATTTCAAAAAACATGAATATTATGAAAAATGAGAAGAAAAAACGTAATTGGTTATGGGTATTAATTTTATTGCTCATTGTTGGCGGTTTTATATTGTTGTTTATTCGTGGTTGTGATGGTAATGGAGATAGAGGTGAAACGGGTGTAACAATTGTAGAAGAGCACGATACTACTACTATAGAGGGTGTTAAATCAGGAGATTCGTTGTTTGTAGAGCCGTTGGATGAGGTTCGTGAAAAAGAACAGCAATTTGAAAAAGAACAGCAACTTGAAGAAAAACAGTCTGCAGGACAACAACTTGCAGAAGAACAATCTTCAAAACAGAAGCCTATAGAACAACAAAGGGAAGAGGAGAAACAACAAGAGCAGGTAGTGAAAGAGCGTCAAGAGAAACAACATAAAGAAGAGTTGTCACGACAAGAGCAGCTTCAACGCGAGGCAGAGGAGCGTCGTCGTGAACAAGAGGCCGAAGAGGCTCGCCTTGCCGAAGAAGCTCGTTTAGCAGAAGAAGAGCGTATGCGTCAGCAACAAGATAGTCTTGAAGATGTTCGTCGCCGTCAAGAAGAGGAGAGAGTGATGAATGAAGGTATTCTTTCGGGTGAATTTTCGGTAGCATGGAATAGAAAAGTACGCTTTTCTAAAGGCAATCTTCAATATCAAGCTTCGAGTGACACTTGGCGTTTTGCAAATAATCAGTGGGAGCATGAAGGAATGCGAAATGAGCGTATAGGCCCAGATTATAGTGGATGGATTGATCTTTTTGGTTGGGGAACATCGGGGTATAATAAAAAATATCCTTTTATGATTAGTACCGACTATTTCGATTATGGAGCAGGACCTCGTACTATTTCGAATTCGCAATATGATTGGGGTGTTTATAATGCAATTAGTAATGGTGGAAATAGAGAGAATATTTGGCGTATAATGACTCGTGATGAATGGCGTTATTTATTTTGTAAACGCGAAAATGCAGCTAAATTATTCACATTTGCAACTGTGGCAGGGGGTAAGGGTATAATTCTTATGCCTGACAATTGGAAGAAACCATCGGGTGTGAAACTTGTGCTTAGTGCAAATCATGGGTTAAAATATGATGCAGATAATCGTTATGTAAATTCTGATTTGAAAGCAGATAATTATTCACTTAATATTGTCTCTATCAATGGTTGGCGACTTTTGGAAGAGGCAGGTGCAGTCTTTCTTCCTGCTGCTGGTGGTCGTGATTATGCAAATATTTTTGAAGTACAGAATTGTGGATTCTATTGGTCTGGTACAGTTTGTGGTGATGCAGAAGCTTATATGATGGGCTTTTCTTCAGTTGATATCGTAGCTACCGATTTTGAATCAAGAGTATGTGGATTTTCTGTGCGCTTGGTGCGTGATGTGAAAAGTGAATAAATAAAATTGAAAAAATATTTTGTAGTTTCAAAAAAATATTCTACCTTTGCATCGTCAGACATGAGTTTAGTGTCTGGCGATGTAATTCTTTTAAGTGTAAAGTTTTAAATTGTTTTGAAAACTATGTAAACCTTAATTCTTTTTAGCGAGTCACGAATTATTTGTTTTTTGCAGGAAAAAAGATGCTATTTTTCCGCAAGTGATTCCAGTTTGTGATTATCTCCGTTCGCTAAATCAAGGTTTCGCAGAAAAACTTTTACACAGTTTTAGCTTACATTTTTTTATAAACAATTAGGGTATCTGAGCGTAAGGTGCCTAGTCGCTTTGTCGTCTTCGGATGTGACAAGGCTTGGACTCGTGCCCTCTTTTTGCGACGAACCAATATTGTCGGTTAGGACGAATTTTACGGCAATATGCACGTGTGTCAGTCGCTGATTGATAACGAGTTAATCGTTCTTTGACTTATGGAAATGTGTAACTTTAAAAAAAGAAAAATTTATGAGTTTTTTACGTAAAGGAACATGTGTTCGTGGCTTCACTGTAGTGTCGCGCCTTGATAAAGGTCGCTGTCCTTATCGTGAAGTCTATTTAACAACAACTCCTGATTTTGGTCAAGGAGTGACAAAATGTGTATTAGTCATTTATGACTACGAACTTACTCGCGAAGCGGGGAAATTAGCCAAATACGATCTGCCATACGAATTGAATTATATGCCTCTATTTTTAGACGAAGATGTTACTGAAGCAAGTGTGGATGTAGAGGAATATGTCAACCGAAAAAAACGTCGCTTTTTATATACTGTTTATGAGTATAAAGAGGGCAAACGGTTGGACCAAATTGATGTTGAGGTGGATTTGCATGAGTCGGGTATAGAGTTTTTTAAAGAACTATGTCGATGTACCAACTATGTGCACATGGCAACGAGGGGTGGCGGCCATAATTCCATATCACCCGAAAACATAATTGTATATACATCCGAGAAAGGCTTAAGACCTCTTTTAATCGATTTCTCGAATGTGTGGAAACCTGTAAAACGAAAAAAGATTTTCGATGTTGAGACTCTCGA
>JAEIGA010020160.1_pt1 | contig 10162 bp, 8 predicted proteins | sample 9270691 | NCBI WGS metagenome assembly JAEIGA01 (sample SAMN17057246, study PRJNA624740) | gut metagenome | biome: biome; isolation source: fecal sample | host: Bos grunniens | place: China: Xizang | collected 2019
GATTACAACAATAGTAACTGGTTTACCTTTAACATTTTTCTCATAGAATGCTTTAATATCTGCATAAGTAAGATTATCAACTGCAGTCATATTTACTTTAGCAGGGTCATCAGTATAACCAAGTTTTTTCCATTGTTCAAACACTTGACTCTTAGAACGCATACCTGGTTTAGCAGTCAAAGCTGATTGGTGAAGATAAGTACGGATATTTTCCATACGTTCTTCTTCATTTTCAGGAGCTGGCATGTCAGACAAAAGACCCATAAATACATCAATTGCATCAGCTACTTTATCGCCTTGTGTACCAACAAAACCAAAGAGATAAGAATCTTTACCAGCAATAGATGGAGTTGAAAGATGACCATAAGCAGTATAAGCCATTGAACGTTTTTCACGAATTTCGTTCATTACAAGACCACTGAAACCACCTGAGAAGTATTGGTTGAATGCATCGTAACCAACTTCATCTTTGATATCGTAAGGGTTAGAGTTAGCATAGAAATAAACTTTTGCTTGTTGCACTTTGCTATCAGCCAAGAAAATAACATTTGTCTTATCGTATGTTTGACGTGCGTGATAATATGGAGATTTAGTATCCATCATACGCTCTTTCATTGGAATAGCATTCATTGATTTAGCAACTTCATCAATTGGTTTTTGACCGCAATAGTGAATATCTACAGCATAACCAAATGCTTCTTGAATAGTTGTTGTAAGGTTAGTTTTGTTAACCAAATAACTTTCAATTATTTCACCATCTGGAGTTACAGAATATTTGTAAAGTTCATCCATTGGGATACGATCAATATAATGAGAATGTTCACCATAAAGTACATATTCAAGAAGCGCATCAGCTACTACATTAGGGTTACGTTTTTCCGAATAACGGCTCCAATATGCATTAGAAATAACTGATTTGATTTGTTGAGGATCAAGATTAGGCATCATCACGTGTTTAGAAAGAAGAGCAAGGATTGCATCCAAGTTTTTCTCATCACCGTGAACAGTGATATAGAAGTAGCTATCTGATACACTAAAACCAAATGTTGCACCAAGTTCAGAATATTGACGACGAACAGCTTGAGCATCGAGGTTAGGCATCATACCTGCTGTGTTCATCAAAGATGCAGCATATTGAAGTTTTGGCATTTCGTGAGTACCAACACCATATTTCAAAGTAAGTGAGAAGATACCATTTTCTGTATTAGGAGTATAGAACAATTTTACGTTTTTGTAAAGTTCACGCTCTGTTACATCAGCAAAGTTATTAAATACCTCCACTTGTGGAATTACCGGGATAGCTTTGAACTCTTTTGCGTATGCAGTTTCTACACCTTTAGGTGGGTCGAGAGGTTTAATAGCAGGTTTAGCCAATTTGTTCTTTTTAGGATCACCCTCTGTCATTTCGAGAGTCATACATTTAGCATCAGCTGGAAGATATTTGTTAATTACACGAACAACATCAGCTTTTGTAATAGCAGCGATTGCTTTGTCTTCGTTCAAATATGCATCAATTCCTTCGCCATAAGCAAATGAATATGTTACCATATTAACTCGAGCATCATTTGACTCGAATTGAGTTGTATAGCTTTGTAACAATTGGTCTTTAACTGATTTAAACAACCAATCAGGAATTGTTTGTTCGTTACGAAGTTTGTCAATCTCTTTTGTAATGTAACGTTGAGTTTGACCGAAAGTTTCAAATGTACGTTGAGCAACATCATAGTAAGGCACACCAACCACCATGATACGACCAGCTTCGCGACGAGAGTCAAGTGATACGTATGCAGTTGACAAAGTATTGTCGAGCATCAATTTGTCAAGAAGACCTGTGTTGTGACCATTGTTCAAAAGTTGAAGAGCTACACTAAGAGCCAACTCATCTTTATCACCTTTTTTAACACCTTGATATACCCAATATACTTGTGGAGTATAACCTAATTTTGCTTTATATTTCTCATCACCTACAATTTTTGTATCTTCGAATTTTGCACGTGCTGGCAATTCTTTTGGTTGAAGACGACCGAATTTTTCAGCGATAAGTGGTTTTGCTGATTCTGCGTCGAAGTTACCAACAAGCATCAAACACATGTTGTTAGGCACATACCATGTTTGGAAGAATTCGATAAGTTTTGAAAGTGATGGGTTTTTCAAGTGATGTTGGAAACCGATAACGTCACGTTCGTATGGAGTACCTTTATAGATATTACCAAACAAGAATGTACGTTGGTGTGTTCCAAGGTCATCTTGATACATATTGAACTCTTCATATACGTTTTCAAGCTCAGCTTGGAAAGAACGGAACACTGGGTTCAAAAGACGTTCTGAGTTGATTTCCAACCATTTTTCCAAAGCACCAGCTGGGAATGTATTGAAATAAGCAGTAAGGTCGTATGAAGTAAATGCGTTCAAATTGTCACCACCGTAGCTTTCTGTCAAGTTAGAGAAATCGTCAGTTGCGCCATATTGAGCTGCTTCAAGCGACACTTCATTGATTTTTTTGATAAGATCAAGACGTTTGTTTTCGTCTGTTTCTGCGTTGAATTCATTGTAAAGTGCAATGATTTGTTCGTAGAGTGGTTTCTCTTTTTCCCAATCGATAGCACCGATTTTGTCTGTACCTTTGAACAACATGTGTTCGAGGTAGTGAGCAAGACCTGAATAGTCAGATGGTTCATCTACTGCACCTGCACGGCAAACTACACGACCGTGTACGTCAGTTGCATCTTTATCTTCCCAAAGGAAAACTGTCAAGCCATTATCAAGCTTGTACTCTTGAAGCCCGTGACCATGATTGATAGTCTGAGCAAAAATACTTGCAGTTGCAGCAAGAAGCACTACAAGCGTTGCAAAAATTTTGTTTTTCATATTAAAAAAATTAGTTGTTTATATTGAGTCTTATTATAAAGGCTTAAAGATTAGGGGTTAGAGGTTAAGGGTTAGGGGTTAATATTCTCAATTCTCCGTGTATTCAAGTATATCTCCTGGCTGACAATCCAACACTTTGCATATCGCCTCAAGTGTCGAAAAACGTATCGCCTTAGCTTTACCTGTTTTCAATATCGAAAGATTTGCCACCGTAATATCCACCTTTTCCGACAATTCGGTCAGCGACATCTTTCTTTTTGCCATCATCACATCCAAATTAACTATAATCGCCATTACTTAAAACAATTTTCAATTTTCAACTTTCAACTTTCAAATAGTCAAGTCTTGTTCTTCTTTGATTGTTGTCGCTTGGCGCAATATCTCAGTTATAACCAAAATCACCAAACCCAACAACAAATTGCTCCACTCTATACAGTGACGATAACTCACCATCAAACCATCCACTTCAATCAAATGCCCAGCTAAATAAGTACGACCAAAATTCCATGCTGTTGACACAATAGCCAAAACTAAAAAAGCAATACCCAAATGATTAAGTAGCAATATTATTTTGTGTTCAAACACTTGCGAGCGTATAAAAAGACGCATGATTTTCACAAAAACTACAGTTAAATAGACAAAAATCGCTATTATCAAGAAATTTATCCAATTCAACAACTCATACCAACCATTATGTTTTTCGCTATCACCCGAAAAAGATGGAGCATACTCAACAATCGAAACATTGTTTCTTAATATGACCACCGAATCTCCCGAAAGTTTATTTAACGCATTAGGTGCAAGCACTTTTTTATCTACTTCTGTCAATACATCAATATACAAATGTTCACGACTTACCAACTCATTATCAACAATATACTCACCCATAGTGTATCCCATCCTTGCACCAGACACAAAGTCCATCACAAAGTCAACTGCGACCGATGCAAAAAACACCGTCAACAACAATACACACAATATCTTAAATCGTTTCATAGCCTAACTACCGCAATATATTTCAACTTGCAAAGTAACAAAAAAAATTTCATTTGACCAAATGTATTTATCGTTTTTCGATAAATGCAATAAAAAAACATACACATCACCCCATACAAATCAAAAAAATCACTATCTTTGCATAAAATTCCTAACTCATAACTCCTCATTGAATTTCATGTCCGAAAAACTATTAAACTACATCTGGTTCAGTCGATTATATTTCGAAGAACAACAAACTCTTCTCGGCGAGCAAGTACGCATCATCTCACCTGGCATACCCAACACCGATGCCGGACCCGATGTGTTCAATGCCAAAGTAGAAATCAACGGACGTCAATGGGCAGGCAATGTGGAGTTTCATGTACGTGCAAGCGATTGGCACCGCCACAATCACGATGGCAAACGCGAGTATGACAACGTCGTTCTACACGTGGTATTCGAAGCCGACGAACAGATATTTACGCAAGCCGACAACCCTATCCCGACTATCATTCTCAACTACCCAAAATCCATTCTCTCCAACTACAACACCCTCATTCAAAAACCACATATCTGTCCGATTGAGTTTAACAAAATCGACTCGTTCCGCCTAAATCAATGGATAGACCGCCTACTCATTGAACGCCTACAAGTGAAGACCGAGCGCATCGCCCAAATTCTCCGCGATAGTCAAAACAACTGGGAACAAGCATTTTACGTTACCCTTTGCCGTGCATTTGGCTTTGGAACCAACGCCGATGCCATGCAACAAGTGGCAAACTCTCTACCGCTCAATATCATAATGCACCACCGCGACTCAATCGAACAAATCGAAGCCATACTACTCGGGCAAGCCGGTTTTCTCAACAACATCGAAAACCCTGATACAGAGACCGCTATATGGCAACGCGAATACAAATTCTTGAGCAACAAATTCTCGCTCAAACCCACCGACGGTGTCTATTTTAAATTCCTCCGTATGCGTCCATCGGGTTTCCCTACTATGCGCTTGGCGCAATTTGCTATGCTTCTTCACCGCCACGACCACCTATTCAGCAAAGTGCACAACAACTTAAACATCAAATCTCTACGACAAATCTTTACCATCGAAGCCTCTAACTATTGGACTACTCATTATCGTCCAAACCACACCTCTGAGCATCATGGCTGTCAACTCTCGACTTCGAGCATCGACTTACTAATTATCAACACCTTAGTGCCATTCCTCTTTCTCTACTCACAAGTAAATCGCGACGAACAATTACAAGACAACACCCTCGACCTACTCCGCCAACTCAAAGCCGAGAAAAACCACAAAGTCACTCATTTCACCGACTTTCCGTGTCCCGATGCCTACACATCGCAAGCCCTCATCCAACTCCACGACAACTACTGCACCCGCAAAAACTGCCTCCGTTGCCAAATCGCACATCAATACCTCAAATCAAACAAATAAAAATCAAATATATAACAAAAGGCTGTACCTCCGAAGTACAGCCTTTTCCTTATCCCCCTCAATCCATTCACAACCATTAACCAAACCAAGTAGGGACGCAGTGTGCTACGTCCAATCAGCCACAAAACTAAAAAAACAGGAACACGGTGTGTCGTGTCTAATCACCCATCAAACTAAAAAAATAGCAAAAACGTAACCTACTACGTCTAATCAAACTCAAAACCAAAAACCTATATAGAGAAACGTCTAACATCAAAAAAGGTCGAGCCATAAAGACTCGACCCTATAAGATATAGCAATATAAATTTATATATCCTTTTTTACCACATCCTTGATGTGACAATCAATAGATTTATAATCACCATTTAAATTCTCTTCAATCCATTTTAATCCATCTTCATTTATACGCCCAAATTCATTTGGTGCATCTTCCATTATTACAACAGGATGATGATTATCTTCACCATCATTCACTCTGTAAACAAAACCTCATTCGGAATCCGAATGAGGTTTTCTATTATCTAATCGTTTTAGTACAACAAAAACACTTAATCATCTCTTTTATTATTTCCTGTTCTTCTATTTATACAATGCTTAGAAATAGATCCTTTTACCATATCATAGATACCTTTTACTTGTTCTTCAATCCATACTAAACCTTGTTCTGTTATTTGACCCTTAACTTTTGGTTCTACTATTTCAAGAGATTTAAGAAATCCTGTTCTAATTATACTTGTTCGCCCACGATCTGTTTCTTCCCATTGAAATTCATACCTATTCCCATTTGAATCAGATTCTACAACATACTCTTTAGGCAATAAAATATTTTTACAAAATTCACTACCTTCCTCATTATGAGTAAAAGCCACACCTTTAATACATCCACCTTTATCAAGTGTATCATCCATAACTACAATGGGATGAAGATTTTTCCCATTTTCAATTACATCGTAAACAAAACCTCTTTTTAATTCCATAATTTATTAAATTTAAAAATCATAACCAACTATTTTATCTGCAAATTGACTCCATTCTGTTTTATAAGCCTCTACCGATTCAGTAGGAACATAAACATTTTCTATTTTATTACAATTAACAAAAGTATTATTATCGATAACAGGTGGTATTGGATTTTTGCTATAAATTGTTTTCAATGAACTCATCTTATAGCAAAGATATTTTGGTAAAGATTCTACTTTTTCTCCAAAAATAATTGTTGATATAGTAGTATTTTTCTCATAACTTTGGCTAAAACAAGCTCCTAAACCATAGGAAGATGAACTTCCATCCTTTAAAATATAATCAGATGGATACGAAATACTATTCCAAATTATTGTGGTCAAATTAGAATTTTTAAGATCACCTATTGCATCTGCACTATATTCTTCTGGCAACGTGAGAGTATCAATACTTAGACTACATAAAGCATTATTCCCAATATAATTTACTGAATTTGGTATATTCAATGATTTAAGAGACAAACATCTATAAAAAGTATATTCTTCTATACGCTTAAGTTTTGATGGCAATGTTATTTCTTGTAAGGACGAACAACCATAAAATGCTTCATCACAAATTTTTGTACAACTTTCAGGTATCTGAAGTTTTGTTAGTTTTTCACAGCCACCAAAACATCCATATGTTCCATTGAATGCAGTTATACTTTTTATTGTATTCGGGAGAGTAATACTATATAGATTAGAACATCCATAAAAACAAAAATCTTTAATATTAATAAAATACTCAAATTCTCGGAAAAATTTTATAGTTCCATTTGATCTAAAATTTAAACTTTCAACATTAGCTGCTTCTTCATAAGAAATATAACCATCACTATTTGTATCAACACCAGCATCTATTAACGAAGACAAAACATTAATATCCTCAAAATTAATTATATCTGATGGATTATTTCCTTCAATTGAGCCATTTTCACTACCACGTGGCACAATAAGAATAGTTCCATCGGTAAGCGTAAAATATACATTTTCATCGTCAAATGTTACGCTTGTGAACATACTATCACCATTTTGACCATCCTTTCCATCCTCACCTTTGTCTCCCTTATCACCTTTTTCTCCTTGGTCTCCTCTATCTCCTTTCTCTCCATCTTCTCCTACAGCCTTCCCTAATTCAGTCCAAGTAGAACCATTGTCATACGACACATACCAATAGCCATTTTCAATTTTTAATTGAGGAGTTACACCATCTTTACCATCTGCACCAGGCTTACCATCTTGTCCATTTTGACCATCTTTTCCATCCTCTCCATCTACACCATCATTACCATTTTTATCCGATACTGGCAACTTATTACCCTCATCATCAAGCAACCATTCGCCATTCAATGTCCAGTAGTAAATACCATCTGCATCTTTAGCAACACCAATAATTGGTGCAATAGCACTACCATTCTGACCATCTTTTCCATCCTCACCATTATAAATGGTAATAGGCTCATGTTTACCAAACATAATAGTATAACCAATCACCTCACCACCTTTCTCAATTGGCACAATACCAGTAATAAAATCATTCTCTTGAATCACTGACACAATCGTTTGCAATGCAGAGATGTTGGTATTCATCTCTTTACACAATTCTTCCAATTTAGTAACACGAGAATCCAAATCCTCAATCGAATCCCAAAGTTTGTCATGACAAGCAGTACACAACATTACCACTGCCAACAACACAAAAAACTTAATCTTTTTCATAATCAATTTTATTTAAATAGTTAATAAATAGACACAAAAAAAGCGAGAACTTAACTTTCTCGCTGCTGACAGGTATTTGGCGTGACCTTGTATGTACGAATAAGTTAAGCCCACGCATTTATATACGCAATGGGCATTCTTGAACTTATTCCTTCACACACTTAAATTCGCCAAAATTTGCCAGCAGAAGAAATGAGCAAAAATGCTATACTTTATAACCCGAGAACGCTACTCGGAGGAGCCACTATTTCAATACCCATCAGGCATACCCTCTCGCCACATAAGACACTCAACCCGAGCATCCCCACAACAAAAGGCGCAACCCCTATATGTCACTGCAAAGGTAAAAATTATTTTTCAATCACACAACATATTCAAACAAAAAAACACAAAATCTCTTGCTAAAACAAAAAATAATACATATCTTTGCCAATACAAAAAGACAAAACCCCAAATAACATTAAATTACTATATAACAACAACATATACATTATTGCAGTTTGCTCGCTTTGAAAAGTGTATATTTTTGTGTTATTTTTTTATTGAAAAGTGTATATTTAAACATTAAAATCCTATTGAAAAGTGTATATTATTCAAACTAAAAACCTAAAAATATGCTAAATCGAAAAATAACAAAACAAATAGAAACTCATCTACTTTCGAATAACGACAAAATATTAGTTATCGAAGGAGCTCGACAAATTGGTAAGTCTTATACAATACGCGAAATAGGACAACGACTGTACCCCCATTTTGTTGAAATAAACTTTGTTGAAGATGACGAAAACGAGCAAATTTTCAAAAACATTCATAGCACAGAAGATTTTTATTTCACACTAAGCATGTTTGCTGGAAATAATCTCAACACATACGACAACACACTCATATTCATTGACGAGATTCAACACTATCCACAATATCTTACATTACTCAAATTCTTCAGACAAGACAAAAAATATAAATTCATCGCAAGTGGTAGTTCATTAGGAATAACACTTCGCACAACAACCTCAATTCCTGTGGGTAGCATAATTCGTAAAGAGATGTACCAACTCGATTTTGAGGAATTTCTATGGGCAAATGGATTTGGTCACGAAGCAATAGACGGTCTAAAAAAACATTACAACAATCAAGAATCTTTAAATAACGAACTACACGAAAAAATGCTCAATCTTTTTCGCCGTTATCTATTAGTAGGCGGTATGCCTGATGCTGTCAACGAATACTTATTATCACACAATATAATAAAAGTAAGAGAGGTACAAAACTCTATCCATTCTCTATATGGCGACGATGCATCAAAATACGAAACCGAACACAAAAAAACTTTATTAGTTAAACGCATCTACGATATGTTGCCATCTCAAATGGAAAATAAGAAAAAACGCATTGTAGTAAAAGATATAAAAAACGAAAAAGGTGCTCGTTACGACCAATACCAAGAAGAATTTGAATATCTTATATCATCTGGTATTGCTCTGTCCGTTAATGCCATCTCAAATCCCCATTATCCCTTATGTGAATCAGTTCAAAAGAATTTACTAAAATTATACTTAAATGATGTAGGAATACTAACTGCTCAATTATATCAAAACAACATACGTCCTGTATTAGATGATCAAAAAAGCATCAATCTCGGTAGCGTATATGAAAGTATCGTTGCTCAAGAATTAAAAGCTCATTCTCATCGCCTATTTTATTACGACAACCGCCACAAAGGTGAAGTTGATTTTATTATCGATGACTACACCAACCAAACAGTACTCCCAATAGAAGTAAAATCTGGCAAAGACTACAATGTTCATAGCGCATTAAACAACTTGCTATCAACAGAAGATTATAATATTAAACGAGGTATTGTACTATCAAACGAAAAAACAATTATGACCAAAAACAATATCACATACCTGCCAATCTACTTCGTTATGTTTATTGACTCTACAACAATCAATCCCGAAGATATTTATTTCTAAATTCCAACTTTTTTTCGTAACTTTGCACCCTACATTAATGCATAATTCATAATGCATAATTCATAATTATAAAATCCTGAATAACTATGAGTTAATGTGAATAAAAAAATTGTGCATTATGAATTATGAATTATGAATTGAATAAATTATGTACGAAAACGAAATTAACC
>JAEIGA010020161.1_pt1 | contig 10162 bp, 7 predicted proteins | sample 9270691 | NCBI WGS metagenome assembly JAEIGA01 (sample SAMN17057246, study PRJNA624740) | gut metagenome | biome: biome; isolation source: fecal sample | host: Bos grunniens | place: China: Xizang | collected 2019
GAGTACCCGTTCTTTATGGTTTCGTTGAATATTCTTATTTGGTCGGCATGCGAGGACAACGATAGAAGTGCCTTTGCATGTCCCATGTCTATCTTTTTCTCCTTGAGCGCTACTTGGATGTTGCCCGGCAACTTGAGAAGGCGCAGAAAATTGGCGATGGTGGCACGTCCTTTGCCTACACGCTTGCTGAGCTGCTCCTGTGACAGGTTATGCTGCTCAATGAGCTGTTGGTAAGCCAATGCTATTTCAAGTGGGTTGAGGTCCTCGCGTTGGATGTTCTCGATGAGGGCCATCTCCATTGTGTCTTCGTCATTGGCATTGAGTATATATGCCGGTATTGTTGCCTTGCCTGCCAACTGTGAAGCACGGAAACGTCTTTCACCAGCAATGATCATGTAGCTGTCATCGCTCTCCTTGCGTAGTGTGATAGGTTGTATCACGCCTAATTCCTTGATGGAGTCGGCGAGTTCCTGCAACGCCTCTTCGTTGAAATCGTGGCGTGGCTGGTTGGGATTGGCGTGTATCTTGGCGATTTCAATCTCACCTATTGAAGATGATGCGGCAGGGCGTATTGCCTCGGTTGAGATAAGTGCGTCAAGTCCGCGTCCTAATGTGAATTTCTGTTTTGCCATTATCCGTTGTTTCTTTTGATTATCTCATCGGCAAGTGCCAAATAGTTCTTTGCTCCTGTAGATTCTGCATCGTACATGATTACAGGAATACCCATGCTTGGTGCTTCGCCAAGTCTGATATTACGCTGTATTACTGTCTCGAACACCAGTTCGCGGAAGTGCTTCTTGACCTCGTTGTATACCTGGTTGCTCAAACGCAGACGTGAATTGAACATTGTCAAGAGGAAACCTTCGATATCAAGTTTGGGGTTAAGGTTCGATTTTATGATCTTGATTGTGTTCAGCAGTTTGCTGATACCTTCAAGAGCGAAATATTCGCATTGTACAGGTATTATCACCGAGTCGGCTGCTGTGAGTGAGTTCACGGTAATCAATCCCAATGACGGTGAACTGTCTATAAGTATATAATCATACTTGTCCTTGATTGGAGCAAGTGCTTCGCGCATGATTTTTTCCCTGTTCGGCATGTCGAGCATTTCAATCTCGGCACCGACAAGGTCTATGTGTGAAGGAATTATATCCAAACCTTCGACACATGTCTTGTGTATTCCCTGCTCTGGTGTTGCATTGTTTATGAGACATTCGTATATGGAACATTCGATATTGCGTATGTCTATTCCGAGTCCAGATGAGGCATTTGCCTGTGGATCGGCATCAATGACAAGCACTCTCTTTTCGAGTGTAGCCAATGAAGCTGCAAGGTTTATGGTTGTGGTGGTTTTTCCTACGCCACCTTTCTGATTTGCTAATGCTATTATTTTTCCCATGTTGTTTGGTATTCGCGTCGTATTATTACAATGCAAAGATTGTGCAAGCGAGTGAATAAAACCTGTTTTATTTCCAACGAGTACAGCCAATCTTCGCTATTGACATTGATATTGCAAAGTTATGAAAAAAATAGAATGTATTTTATAAAAATACAATTACTTATGAACAATCGGTTGATAACCTTCATAAAAAATGTTACACAACCGCGGTTGTGTAACATTTTTTGTCGGTATATTTTACTTTACTCTACAACAAAACGAAGAACTTCTGTTTCTTTATTCTGTTTTGCAACAGCAATATATACTCCGCTTGCAAGTCCTGTCGTGGAGATTGTGCTGCCTGTACCTTGTTTGATTATTCTTCCATCAATAGAATAAATGTCTATAGCCTCGGCATCTTCGGAACTGATTTCTCTTCCATTGTATGACAATCCGTTCCTGTTTATATTCTTTACTGATGTGTAGTCCTTTTTTGCAATAATCTTGACAGTGTAACTCTCTGAACGTGCAACCTCTTTTGCTTCGAGTCTGTTGCCGGATACGATGATGAATGTCTGCTTGCCGTTCTTTACAGCACTTTGTGTCCATTGCATTGAGTAATTTCCACCCATAGCAGTGATAAGGTAAGTGTTCCAGTCGCTGTAGTATGTGTTTGTTCCGAATACACCATATTCGTTAAGATAACGTCCGTCGGCATTGCTTGTTATCTTGTAGCAGTTCTTGCCACTTGCGTCAATACTTATCTTCCATTCTTGTGCAACGCTGGGTTCATCAACGCTTTGGAATGTGGGTGTTCCGCCACTGCCGTTTATGTTGCTGTTGGTAAGGAATCTGTCATCGTTCATTATATAGCATACGTCATCGCTCTTAATGAGTTCACCATGTGCCTCTTCACCCAAAGGAACAATGTCAAAAATAAAGTGTGTAGGAAGTGGTTCATTTGAGTTGCTCTTCTCTATACGTGTACCGTTGCTTCTCCAATATTTATCTCCGGCACTACCTCCGTTCTTTATTGCATATTTGCCATTGGCAAGCTGGATGATCTCGTATGTATGCCATACGGCATCGTATGGGTTTGTGGCATCACTTACGGTGAAGCTGCCGTTCTCGTTTACATAGCGGTTGTCCTCAAGGTTTATGATCTTGTGACGGTTTGTACTTGGGTCAACTGTTATCTTCCACTCCTGACGCTGTGGACGTATATTGTCCTGTTCTGCCTGGAATATAGGATTGCCCCCGCCATTGTTTGTGAGGTATTTGCCATTGTACATAATGTAATATGTTCCGTTCTCCAATACCTGTGCAGGGAATACGTCTGTGCGGTAGTCGTAAACCTCTTTGTATTCGGCAACGAGTGTTCCGAGAGTGTTCTTTATGAAAGGCTCAATATGCACTGTTCCCACAACCGGTGTGGCAACCTTTAGCGAGCCGTAGAAATCACGTGAACGCAATGCTGCCTGTGCCTCGTCATACTCCTTGTATTTCAAATAGTTGTCGATGAAGTTTTCAGGGTTTTGGTTTAAGATAGCGTTGTTCATCTCTGTCAGACACTGACCTTTTTGACCAAGATATTTCATCGATAGAATCCAGGGTTCAATCTCTTTTGTCAATGCAGGGGCCTCGTCTGTTGTCAACAAAGTTTCGGCACTGCTTACCAGTTTGTTGAACTGTTCTCCTACAGCCGCGTATGCTGTAGCTCTGTCCCCCTCTATGTTATTGTCATATATCTTCTTTGCTTCAACAAATTCGGGCGATTCGTCTGTGCGGCGCAAACCATGAGTGTTGACACCCAAATCGACATTGTTCTCGCAGAAGAAACGGAACGCCTTGTAATTTTCAGGCATCAGGTACTTCATTGCTGCCTCCCACGATGCATTAGAGTCATAAGCCGGCATGTTCCAGGTGTAGTCGGCAATGCTGAACAACGATACTTTTGATGCTTCGGCATATTCCATAGGGTTGGAAACAAAGCCTGATAGCATATCGGCAATGTTCAAGTCATTTCCGTGTGTAGGTCCCATGAGAAGATGGTTGATACAATAGTCGCTTACAGGGTAGTTGAGCCAGATATATGCCTTGCGCTTAATCTGGTTGTTTATCCATGTCATATCACTGTAGTTAATCATATCTACAACGCTGTTTCCGGTCCACATGATATTTATATCGCTGTCCATAATGTTGCCGAGTGCAGGCAGGTAAACACTGTTCGCCCAACCACGGTTGTATTGTGTGGGGCATATTGTAAGCGGCTTTACGTCGGGGTAGGCCTTTCTCAATTCCTCAGCAATGTAGTTCATCAGCTCGGCCTGCTCGTCGCCATGCGTGCCGTCGTCGCCCCAAAGGTCGTCCCAGAACACGGCAAAACTTCTTACACCAAGCTTGCACATTGCTTTCAGTTTGTTTACAATGTTTGCCCTGTCGGTGTCGTTCCACTGTATGTCTTCGCCCGGGTGGATTGCCCACATGAACTCAATCTTGTTGGCTTTTGCAAAGTTTGCATATTCTGTGATTTTCTTGCCAAGCTCGGCAGGATACTCCTCGCGCCATTTGCTCTTGTGATAAGCATCGTCCTTTGGTCCATAGATATATACGTTCATCTTCATCTCGCCGAACATCTTTAAAAGCCCCATTCGGTCGGTCTCGCTGTAAGGGTTGCCATAGTAACCCTCCACAAGTCCGCGCTGCGGAACACTGGGGTAGTCTGTGACTGTTGCACACATTACATTTGGCTGCGATGCCATTTGTATGAATGTCTGCACACCATAGTATGTACCCGAACCATCGTTACCGGCAATTACGACTTTGTTGTTACTTACTTCAATGTAATATCCTTCGGCTTTTTGCGGAATAAGGCTTGCGTATTCGGCAACAGCGTTGTCGCCTCTCTCGCCAATAATAACCTGTACCGTTCCATTCTTAGTGTTGAATATCTTATTGAAAAGCGAAACGGCATCTGCATCGGCCTCCTCTGCACCGCTGAGGGTATAAGCTGCGTTACTTGAAAATGCCATCTTAGTTCCCCAAACAACACTCTGTGGTTTTGGGTAAATCTCTGTTTGCTGTGCGTTTGTAACTTGTGCTGCCAAGAGCATCAAAGCCAATGCAATTCCGCTTAAAAATTTATTCATATTGATAAAAAGTTTTAATTTCTAACGCGAAGATATGTATTAAAGATGATTTCGACAAATTTTTATTATTTTTGCCAACATAAACATATACTATTGCTTTATGAATAAACGACCATTAATATTGGTGTCAAATGATGATGGCTATCAGGCAAAAGGATTCAATTGCTTTTTGCAGGTGTTGAGAGAGTTCGGCGATGTTGTTGCCGTAGCCCCACATACGGGACGTTCGGGTAAAGGATGTGCCATAACAAGTGAAACACCAATAAAGACAACGCTTGTCTTGTCGGAGCCGGGACTTGAAGTATATTCGTGTACAGGAACTCCTTGTGACTGTATAAAGATAGCATGTCATGCCATTGTACCGCGCACTCCCGACCTTATTGTCGGCGGTATCAATCATGGTGACAATTCAGCAGTGAATGCCCACTATTCTGGAACAATGGGTGTTGTCATGGAGGGTTGTATGAAGGGGATTCCTTCGATAGCTTTTTCGTTGTGTTCACACGATGCCGATGCCGATTTTACTCCAACATACGACGTTATACGCAAGATTGTATCTACGGTGCTTGAGCGTGGCTTGCCGCATGGCAGTTGTCTTAATGTCAATTTTCCCGATGTTCAGGAGTATAAGGGCGTGAAAATTTGCCGTCAGGCATATGGCACCTGGGTCAATGAGTGGCAGGCGCACAATCATCCTCGTGGTGGACAATGGTGGTGGTTGACAGGTGAGTTCCTTGTTGATGATACCGATGAGAATTCCGATAGGGTGGCACTGAATAATGGATACGTGGCAATCACTCCTACAAGAATAGATTTAACCGATTATGCTTTGATGGAAGATATGCAAGGTTGGAATTTGTAATAGATACAGAAAATGAAATACTATCTCATTGTTGGTGAGGCTTCGGGCGACTTGCATGCCTCCAATCTGATGAAGTCTATAAAGGCTGTTGATGCTGATGCCGAGTTCCGCTTTTTTGGCGGTGACCTTATGTCGGCGGTCGGTGGTACACGTGTGAAGCATTACCGCGAGCTTGCATATATGGGCTTTGTTCCGGTTCTGTTGCATCTTAGAACAATACTCTCGAACATGAAAATGTGTAAAAGGGATATTCTTGATTGGAATCCCGATGCACTTATTCTTGTTGATTATCCCGGTTTCAATCTCTCTATAGCCGAGTATATACATAAAAATAGCAACATTCCTGTCTATTATTATATATCTCCAAAGATTTGGGCATGGAAAGAACATCGTATAAAGAACATCAAGCGCGACGTTGATGAACTCTTCTCCATATTACCTTTTGAGATAGATTTCTTTGAGAAGAAACACGGCTACAAGATAAACTATGTAGGCAACCCATGTGTGGATGCAGTCGATAGGTTCCAAAAGAACAATCCTCAAAACCATGTCGAGTTTTTGTCACAGAATAACTTGCCCGACAAACCAATCGTGGCATTGTTGTCAGGAAGCCGTAAGCAGGAGATTGTTGCCAATCTGCCAATGATGCTCGAGGCAATGAAGGCTTATCCCGATTACCATCCCGTCATAGCCGGAGCTCCGGGTATAGACAAGGATTTCTATGCTCCCTATCTTGAGAATGGCGCAAGCATTCTCTACGGTCAGACATATAATATCCTTTCCCATGCACATGCAGCATTGGTAACGTCGGGTACAGCCACCCTTGAGACTGCCCTTTTCAATGTGCCGCAGGTAGTGTGCTATGCCACCCCTATGGCTAAACTCTATTCATGGTTAAAGAAGCATTTCCTCAAGGTTCGTTTTGTCTCTTTGGTAAATCTTGTTGCCGACCGCGAGGTTGTCCGCGAACTTGTTGCCGCCGATATGAACGTTGCCAACGTCAAGAATGAACTTGCAGCTATTTTGCCGGCAGACGGTAAAAAAAGAGCGGCTATGCTCAATGAGTATAGCCGCATGATGGATATTCTTGGTGAGCCGGGGGCATCGGAGCGTGCGGCTCAAAAGATTGTAGCTTTATTAAAGCACACCAATTAAATTCAAGTAAACAAGTACACAAGGTATAGCAAGCAACGTGCTGTCGAAACGGTCGAGCATTCCACCGTGTCCGGGCAGTATGTTGCTTGAATCTTTTATCTCCATTTCTCGTTTCATGCTCGACTCAACGAGGTCGCCCAATGTACCTGCAGCAACAACTGTCGCAGCCATGCCAATCCATTGCCAAATATTCATTACGGCAAAGAATCGTGAAAATACTATTCCTGCAATTATAGCAACTGCAGCACCGCCAAAGAATCCCTCCCAGGTCTTTTTAGGCGATATGCGCTCAAACATCTTGTGGCGACCAATTGAACACCCCACAAAGAAAGCGCCGGTGTCGTTGCACCAGATGAAGAAGAATACCGATATAGGCAATATCCAACTGTAAGCGTCGCCGGCCTCTGTTCCGGTGCATGCCAATATGTTCAGCAACGCAAGTGGTGCAGCCACATATATTTGGCTCAACGTGAAGTAGGCATAATTGTCAAGAGGCTTGCTCTCTGTGTCAAACAGTTGGCGAATGAAAATGTACGCAACAATAGCAATATATGGCGAATATATTGTCAACGGACTTACATTTGCTCCATGAAAAGCCATAATGAACGTTGCTATAAACAGGTAGCCTCCGCCAAGCATGGCGAGCCATGTGCTGAATGTCGTTCCTTTGTGTTTCTTGACAATTGTGCAGAACTCATTTACCGAAAGTATGGTTACCAACAAGAATAGAATTCCGAATGACACCTTGTCATAAAGAATCGATGCAAGCAATGTTATTGCAAAAACCGCACCTGTCGCTACGCGCACCAAGAAATTTTTCATATTGTCGTTTGTTTAGTGTGTTTTTATTGTTTTGCTTAGGCAGTTACTGTATCTGTTGCCTCGGTTGTGTTTTCTTGATTTTCCTGTTGAGCATCAACAACTTCTGCAGCTTCACTGTTGTTGCCGTTTCCGAAAATCTCCTCGCTGCGCGATGTCCATGGACGTTTGCCGAAAATTTTCTCCACATCCTCGGCAAATATAACCTCACGTTCCATTAATATTTTTGCGAGCTCGGCATGTCCATCCTTGTGCTCGCGTAACAGCTCTTTAGCTCTTTCGTACTGTTCATTTATCATTGCGTGAACCTCGTTGTCGATGGTTTCTGCTGTCTTTTCGCTGTACGGGCGGTTGAAAGAGTACTCGTTGTTGTTATAGTAGCACAGGTTCGACAGTTTGTCGCTCATGCCTGCGTATGCAATCATTCCATAAGCCTGTTTGGTGACACGCTCAAGGTCGTTCATTGCGCCTGTAGATATGTGTCCGATGAAAGTCTCCTCGGCAGCACGTCCGCCAAGTGTGGCGCACATTTCGTCGAGCATCTGCTCTTTTGTTGTTATTTGTCGCTCTTCAGGCATGTACCAAGCTGCTCCGAGCGCTCTGCCTCGTGGAACAATAGTAACCTTAATCAAAGGATTTGCATGTTCAAGGAACCACGAAATAGTAGCATGTCCGGCTTCGTGTATGGCTATTGTCTCTTTCTCTTTCTGAGTCATGACCTTGGTCTTCTTCTCCAATCCTCCGATTATACGGTCTATGGCATCGAGGAAATCCTGTTTATCGACAGCCTTCTTTTTATTGCGTGCCGCAATAAGTGCAGCCTCATTGCATACATTTGCAATATCTGCTCCAGAGAATCCCGGTGTCTGACGTGCCAAAGTGTCTATGTCAACCGATTTGTCGAGTTTCAAAGGACGTAAGTGCACTCCGAACACCTCTTTACGCTCATTCAGGTCGGGCAAATCAACATGTATCTGACGGTCAAAGCGTCCGGCACGCAACAATGCCTTGTCAAGAATATCGGCACGGTTTGTAGCAGCAATTACAATGATACCGCTGTTGGTGCCAAAACCATCCATCTCTGTAAGCAACTGGTTCAGTGTGTTCTCCCGTTCATCGTTGCCACCCATGTTGGGGTTCTTGCCTCTTGCGCGTCCCACAGCGTCAATTTCGTCGATGAAAACGATACAAGGAGCCTTCTCTTTAGCCTGTCGGAACAGGTCACGTACACGCGACGCGCCCACACCCACAAACATCTCCACAAAGTCGGAACCCGACATAGAGAAGAACGGAACATTCGCTTCGCCGGCAACAGCCTTTGCAAGCAAGGTCTTACCTGTTCCCGGAGGGCCTACGAGCAATGCACCTTTGGGTATTTTGCCACCGAGTTCAGTGTATTTCTGCGGGCTTTTCAAGAAATCGACAATCTCCTTGACCTCCTGCTTTGCCCCCTCTTGTCCAGCAACATCCTTGAATGTTATTTTGGGCTGGTTTGCCTTGTCGAACAGTTTAGCCTGCGATTTGCCGACGTTGAAAACACCGCCTTGTCCGCCACCGCCGCCACTCATCTTGCGCATGATGAAAATCCACACTCCTATGAGAAGAACAAAAGGCAAAACGTTCCAAAGAAGGCCATTGAGATAGTCTGGTCTTTTGTCGTAACGTAGCTTACCGTTGAACTTTCCGCTCTCCTTCTGGTCAAAAATGAATTTCTCAAAATTGTCTCTTGAACCAATGGTTGAAACAATCTTGGGTTGTGCTCCTTTGGCAATATTCTTCTCCTTGAAGACATGGCTTGCTGAATCTTTGTAAAGATATGCCTCAATGTCATCGTTGTCGAACACGGTGATACTCTCTACATATCCTTTTGAAATAAGTTCTGTCAGTTCCGAATACTCCTTTTCCATCACAGGGCTGCTGTTGTTTTCTCCAAAGAAAAAGAAATACAACAGAATTCCTACAATTACCATGTAGAACCATGTGAAACTGAATTTCGGTTTTTTTATATTGATATTGTTTGCCATATAATTCTCTTAAATGTATAATTAATCAAGGTCCGGTATTGTTGTCAGTGTCGCGTCGGCCCACAAATGTTCTATATCGTAGAATTTTCGGACCTCGGGCTGGAACACATGCACAAGAATGTCACCGTAATCTATCGCAACCCATTGCGCATTGCGTAATCCATCCACAGCATAAGGCTTTCTACCGCAGTTTGCCCTTACAGTATCTTCAATTGAATCGGTGATGGCACTAACCTGCGCCGGTGAGCCACCTTGACATATAACAAAATAGTCGCAGATGCTGTTTCCGAGCTTAAGCATATCTACGATAACAATTTCCTTACCCTTCTTGTCTTGGATTCCTTCTATAATCTGGTCTATTACTTCTTGTGCATCAGTCTTTTTGTTCTGCATATATTGTATTTGTTTTTCTGTTTGTCTATAATGTAATTTCTACCGTATGGGAGAGCCCCATCTTGCTATAATCCTTACAAAATCAATGCCAATAGGGCTTTGGTTCGTAAAAAGCAATGCAGTATGACAAAATGTCGTGTATCCTCCCTCTGTTTGTGTCGCGAAGATAGTCGTTTTTTATGCTCAAAACAGCAAAAAAGAATTATTTTTCATTTTTTTAAGCAAAAAAAGAGTAAAATCATTTGTTTTACAAAAAAAAGATGTACCTTTGCATCGCATTTGAGCATTGGGCTATGGTGTAATGGTAACACTGCAGATTCTGGTCCTGCCTTTCCTGGTTCGAATCCGGGTAGCCCAACAGAAGAACGAGGTTCTATTAAGA
>JAEIGA010020162.1_pt1 | contig 10162 bp, 9 predicted proteins | sample 9270691 | NCBI WGS metagenome assembly JAEIGA01 (sample SAMN17057246, study PRJNA624740) | gut metagenome | biome: biome; isolation source: fecal sample | host: Bos grunniens | place: China: Xizang | collected 2019
CTATTATCATTCCCACAACAAAGGCAATGCCTAAAATAATAAGTAATATTTTCATGATTTTTACTATTAAGAATACCAAATCCAACTAGCAATTCCTGCAATCCCAACAAGTGCATAAATGATATATTGGTAAATTTCCTCTCTTTTTTCTTTTTCTCTGCGCTTTTCGTTTCGCAATTCGCATAAACCTCGCGCAATCATATTTCCATTGTCAGATGCTGCGTAGTACCATTTCCACATCATTTTTTTGTTTTTCTCTACTCCTGTACCATCTTGATAGCAGAGTGCAAGGAAGTATTGCGCATCTGCGTGTCCTTGCTCTGCGGCTTGCTCAAAACAGAGGAAAGCATTGGTATAATCTTGGGTTTTGTAATATTCTCTACCTTTTTTGTAAAGTGCAGATGGAGTAGATTTAGTTTTTTTATTGGCCACTGGCGCCTCTTCTTGGCTCATGTGGTACCATTTTTCGGCTTCTTTAAGGTCAATCTCCACTCCTACGCCAAACTCATAACTGTGTCCCAATTCTGCTTGTGCTTCTTGGTGCCCCTGTTCTGCAGCTTTGCGTAGCCATTTCACCGCCTCGCGGGTGTTTTGGTACTCGCCCGGGATCTTCAATGCAGATCCCAGTTCGTATAGTGCTTCTGCATCTCCTTGCTCAGCTGCTTGGCGATATAGTTCAAGAGCTTTGGCAGTATCGGACTTTTTGCCGTTCTTTCCGTAGTAATACTCTTCTGCTCTTTGATAGATAGCATCTAGTTGTGTTTTGTTCATTTTCATAATTTATTTCTATCAGGTATTAGTCTAAATAGTCATCAGAGTTCGTTTTGTAGCTGTCTTTGTTGGCGATTACCACTCCATGCTTTTCAAAGAAGTTGATGTGCCAATCGGGGGCATCGTCTATAACATAGGTAGCCATTGGATGGTCTGCAGGTGCGAGAGTCTTGATTAGTTCGAGTATGGCTGTAGCATATCCCTGTTGGCGCACATCTGGGCTGACATGTAGGTTTTCTACCCACACATCGTATTCTTTAAAATGGATACAACCGTGCAATACGAGTAGTTGAGCAAAAGCATCACCGTTGCTCTCCATGATGCTGTAACAAGTGCCATATTCGAATGGCGCTTGGTGTGTGATAAATGTAGGTTTCATACTATAGTTTTTAGATACACTCTAATATAGTATAATTTTTAAGGAATTCAAACTAAATCTTCTTTTTTTTATAAAATAGCGCAACAATGTTCAAAGATTAGCGGTATAGATTTAGCTTATAATTCCAACAGTTTCATTATCCAATAAATTACTTCATCTTGCTGGCGATTAGAGTATTTTGTCATCCATGGAATGTCATTAACGGAAGCTGAGCATTCAATAGTTCTTGCGTATGCGTTCACATCTCCATCCGTATTAGATTTTTGTAGTTCGAGTATACGCATTACATCATCTTTCGTTTTGACATTTCTTAAAAGTTTGTCTATCTTTTTGGCATTTACAGACTTACCTTTTGCAACATAATCTCTACAAATAGATACTTCGCTTATGAGGTTTTCTACGGAACCTACCATATCTTCATTCCAATTCCAAATATAATCATTGTCAAATACTAAGGTACTTTGTTTCTTAAATTGAGAGCTTAATGTATTCGCCTCACGCGCCAGATTAGATCTCTCGATGTAATTCTCTAAGAACAAAATCATAGTTGCTTGATCCACATATGTTTGAGGAAACATTTGTAATGCAACAACAAGGTCTTCTAGTGTATAAGCGTTTTTCACTATATTCCAATTTTTCCATTTTGTTTTGTAATCAGTTTCAAACGTAGGAATATTTTTGTAGTTTTGGCGATATAGTTTTCGATTTTTACCTTTTAAGAAAGATACATGTTGATTATAAGCTTCATATGCTTCTTTATGTTTGGCAAAAACGAGTGAGGTATTATTATTAAATTGCTCAAGATGCTCTACATATTGAGTACACTTGGTCATGTCAATAAGATTCCAGATAAACTTTTTGTTTGCATCTTGTGTTATAGCAAAGGTACAATCATACACATTACCTTTTTCGTCCAAAACTAACATCTCCAATGCTTGCAAATCAAATTTGACTATACATACATCCGTTGCTGTTTTTATTAGATTTCGAATGTTATGAGTCATTTCTGTAGCAAACATTTGCCTTATTTTACTTTTGCTAATTGGATTGTAAGATTGGTAGGTGCATGCAGGGTCTGGATACTTATCTTGGTTGGAAGATTGAAAGCAAAGATCGCCATCTTGCTCGTATATGAGAGAGTTCGGACGTATTTCTACGATTTTCATTTTGTATGCTTGTTCCAATGAAGCTCGTTTTTTGGAGATTTCATCTTTTAACGTTGCCCTAAATTCTCTTCTAAATTCATTATCTACATTAGACATTTCTAGAGCCATTTCATCTTGACGCTCCATTACACCCTTAGCTGTCTCATTACAGTTCCATCCGACCACCCATCTTTCAGGTTCTATATAGAATTTAGGGCTAGGAGTCGGTTTTGAAAAGCGAAAAACGACGCTATCATCTTTAATGGTCCAACCAGTTATAGAGAAGTTGGCTGTACATGAACCATAGTAATAAAAATCACCTTGGTACACAGAAGGATGACCTCTTCCACTTCGTCTTGCCGCTGCTCTTCCGCCAGATGTATTATAACCTGCGTCACCCATGAGATCTACCGCTGGAAACCAAACGCGATCTTCATATGTATATTTTATCTTTTTTGTACCTGTTTTGTTAGATTGAAGTCCATAGGTAGATTTGAATATCTTTATTAATTGTGCATCGGATATTTTTGTATTTGTGCTATACTCTTGGCCAAGCCAAATAGTTTTTCGAGGTATATCGACAACATTTTGCCTAGCAGCAACATAATCTTGCGGTGTCATATTGTATAAATAACCAGCAGTAAGACATGCATATCCTTTTCCATGACCTAGGTCAACAATATACCACGTGTCTTTCTGGGCGGCATAACCAGTTCTATAGTAACCTTCATACACTCCTTGACCATCAACATATAAAATACAGTAACTTTCATCTGGATGGTTTATATCTACAACAGGTACATTATGCATAATGGTATACCCTTTTTTCTTTATCCAAGATGATGGATTAGTTAATGTGGGGAAACTAAGGTCACTAGTCACCACTAAAAGAGATGTGTCTAGAATAGTTGAAGGGGGATTAGCTTTTTTTGATTTTATAGCAGTTGGAGTTCCGTACATATAAAACCAATGCCCCGCATTTTTTTGTACTAGTCGAAGATGCCATTGACCTTTTACTACTGATTGCAAGTCAACAACCAAAAAGTTCTCATACGTATAAGTATTATTTGCCAACTGTGAATCTAATCCGCTCCAACTTGGAATATGTATTTCATAGTTTTTTCCTTTGGGGTCTGTTAAACATACCCCACACCACTGCAATGATGTGCACGTATTTTGTTGGTAGAACAAATAGTCGATAGGAATATTAATATTGTAAGAGTTAGAATAAGCCAAATGTTCTGAAGGGACTGGAACTATTTTTCCATCTAAGTTTTCCGTTGTCTGAAATCTCGGATAATGACTTGTTGCAAGAGGAGTAGTTGTTGCACTACCTGCTGCCAAAAGAATAAAAACTCCTAACACTACCGATTGCAATACAACTGCAATAATATTTTTTTTATGCATAAAAATAGAATTATAATTAAACAATATGCTAGTATATCGTACCAATCAAAGGTACCATGTATAACATTAAAATATTGAGCGAATTCTAAAAAAAATGGAAGGAGGAATGCGATTGCGATAAAAAATCGATTAATAAATCCTCCCTCACCTATAAAAAATATTTGTGTCAAAAGTAAAGACATATACCATAATGCATCAGGGAAACTATATATAAGAAAACATAGTAATGGATTCTGATGGTCAATTTGAATAACTTTTGGGCGTACAATATCTAGTATTTCAAATGCTTTTATAGGAGTTCGAAATATAAAATAAATCCCAGTCCCCACAAAAAGTGGTAATAATGAAATTCCTAATAGAATGATGGAACGACGTAGATTTGATTTCATTTTTTTATTAGAAGTTCTATTACATACTTTAATGTGTTTCAGAGACTAAATGTTATTTTTATTGAAACTTAAGTTCAAATGGAACGTCTGTTTCAAAAATAACCATTGCGGTCCATTTTGTCCAAGCTGCATTATTAGGATTGACTACTTCAGCAGTATATTTGATGTCTATTACCTTGATGTCTTGGGCATGTTCTTGTAGAAATTGATTAACGGCGCCTTGAAAAACTTTCAAATCAGAAGTCTTCTCTTGAAATACTTTTACCTGTACCATGATTTTGTTGTTTTATGAAATTAATGTTACAGGGCTAATATAGTATAATTTTTAAGGAATTCAAAATTTATTCTTTATTTTGCAAAAAAGGGAATAATATAACATGATTCAAGACCAATATTATACAATTCCCTTTGTATAAAATAGATTTAAATAAAATAATAAGTAGTTATAACCTATTACTTTCTAGCAGTTATTATTTTGTTTTTTATTTTTATTATAACATCCCGCTTGCGATAGCTTCGTCAATTTTCTTTTTAGCAGCATCACGGGATTTATATTGAAATGTAACGAGACGAAAGCTAGGATTTGAAGCAGATTTATCAATTAAATCTTTTTTATACCATTTCAAAGCTGCTAAAGCCAACTCTTGATTGCCTAATGTTATAGCCATAGATACTACGTAGTCACATATATCATTGGTTACTTTTATGGATTTTTTAGGGTAATCGAAATCATAATAATACTCTTCATCTCCTTCTTCGAAGTTACATTCATCAGGAATCTCTGATATGAGAAAGGCGAGTTTCCTGGTCATTCCTGGATCATCTGATAGAATAATTTGCTTAAACTCTTCCTTATAAATTTCAGTGCATACTACGTAGTATTCATCTGAAAGGTGTCCATATGCGTCATAAGTTTTGTATCCTTGATATAATTCTTTTAACTTTTCATGAGCATATTCAAAGTCACCTTTCTTGAGAACATCTCGATAGGTTTCATAAAATTTGGTTTTGTCATCATAAAATTTATCAATTCCTTTTTTTCCAAAAAACGACATACATGCCATTAAGGTGCATAAGCACAATCCTTTAATTACAAGATTTCTCATAATGTTAATTTAAATTTAAATATTAATATTCTTTTAAATGATAAATAAGCAACGTGCAAGTACATTAGAGATCATAGAGAAGACACTGGCTCCAGCAAAGAAAGAGCGCAATTTGCCACCAGAGTTAGTTTGATTGGACGCTTGAGCAGCTTTTGCCGTAGCTTCTGCCTCATATTGCATTTGTAGTTTCTGCATTTCCAATTCTTCTTGACGACGACGTTCCTCTGCACTGATTTGTCTTAAGCGCTCTGTGTCGACTTGCTTCATATAAGCATTATAGAGTCTTGCCCCTTCGGCTGCTTCTGGACTACCAGCTGGAAGCATCGCTAGATGAGCCGCTACTTCAGGACTATATTCTGCTCGGGCTGCAGTAATGGCGTTTTTGAGAGCAGACAACTCTTTGTGCGCCAATTGCTTTTTGAATGAATTTGACACACCATTGATTCTAGTACTCACCCAAGCATAGCATTTAGTAGCTTGCTCTGGTACTGAGTTTAGTATAGCTAATGCAGCTGCATAATCATTTCTTCCGCAAGCTTGATTAACTTGATTGGTGAGATGTTGTATATTATTTTCGAACCAAGAAATTATTTGTTTCTCAGATTGTGCCAACATTTGTTGGAGTGCAGGTGTGTTTTTTATCTCAAAAACAGCATTACTCGTCGCTTGCTCAAATGATTCACCAGCTCCTTGTATCGTGCTAGACGTTGTAGCATATACATCCCAGGTTTGCATATTGAGTACATAGTAAGTGACGTTGTATTTAACAATCATGCGTTGTGGAGCAGAACCTGTAACATATCTCTCTGCAGGATGAAGTGAAGCAGCAAATGCTATAGGAGAAGAACCATTGATACCCGCAATTCCATTGCTAGATGCGATGCATAGCATCTGCATGATGATTTGCTCACAGATATTTTCGGTAATATCTCCCTGAATAGCTGGTGGTAGAATAGTCATGCGTAAACTACGAGGTGATACCAATGTTGCAACATCTACCCCCATTTCACTTCTTTTTTGTGCAATAGCTCGTTCTCGTTCTTCATTTGTGAGAGACGAAACACGTTTTTGAGGAGCAAATTTAACTCCTCCCGATGTAGTAACGGGAGTAGAAGCACTATGAACAGTACGCTGATTACTACCATATGCCATACCTACGAGTGAGCATATAAAAATGAACAGAATAACTCTTTTCATAATAGATTATAATTTATTGATGGTTAATACCACTTCGCCTAGACCTTGTGAACGATTAGTAGATTTGATTCCTAAATCATGACGGATAGCCTTTTGTAGGTCTCTTGTCCAATCATATACTCCATATTGCGTTCCATCTGATTGAAGAAGTGGTATACGAACATTAGTGAATGATAATTCAGAATTCGTATTGATAACCATTTTGTACGCTCCTTTTACAGAGTTGACTTTAATGTAGTCAATTAACCAATCGGAATAGGTGTCGCCTTCAATATTTTCATCTGAAAGATTAAATGGACAATTACGATCTAAAGTAATGCGAACAGTTATCTCTCTTCCTTTTCTCAAGATATCATTGTAGTATTGTTGTATATCACTAAAAAGTTGACTTTGAGATTGAGAAATACTATTATTAATTGCCTTTACAATTGAACTTCCTTCCATTTCATTTTGAGTAATGGATGAGATGACCTTATTGCTATAAGCATCAATAGCACGTAGGGTATAGGAAGCTTTTTTAGTAGATTGATTCGATGTACCATGACTAAATAAATCCGCCTGACTTCCTTTTATTTGATAATCTAATTCAAGAATAATATCAGGACGAGCTGTACTTAAAAGTATTGTTTTGGAATCACGTGCAAGATTATCTGCGATAGCGTCAGCTGAACGACTATTTAACTGTTTTAAAGTTTGTTCAAAATCCTCCAATGGGTAATCTTTATCTGTAAACTTAGCCTGAATATGACCAACAATTTCCTTCCAATTAGCATCCTTTAAGATATAGGATTGATAATCCCTAATGACGTAGTTGATACCATTAATATTTTCTTGTTTGATACATTTATAATGTCTTAACACTTGATCTCCAGGTATAACCATAATAGTTGGTAGAGCTTGTTCTATGGCATTAACATCACTATTAAGATATGCCTCCATATCCGTGTCATTTTTTCCTTTTCTAAAGAAGTCGAGGAATTGTGCGTTAACTGGCAAATACAAGGCTGAAAAACCTACCAGTGTAATCAAAAATCTTAGTTTTAGAAGTAATTTGTTCATATGCTAAATATTTTAATAATAAGTAAATATTCATTCTAGATACACAAAAAAATGCTACTCTTACGTATTTGTAGCGAGGTTCTAGCAAAACCTTAAACGAGGATACGCAAAAGTAGCACGATATACGTGCCAACCCTGCCACTTTCCTCGTTTGTGTAATAAAACTGCTAGATTTCGCTACAAAAACTGGTGTGTCAGTAATATGTCTATGTAGTCAAATGCCTCAGGGGCATTTGCAATTATCCGTTGATAATCGGTTGCAAAATTACAAAAAATCCAACAAACTACCAAATAATTTGTTATTTTTCGTTTTCTTTATAAAGATACATTAGGAAGAAGCGATGAGGCAAAGGTATAAAAAACTGCGCAAATTAAAAGTTGTACTTTAAGATTGCGCAGTTTGAAGGGGAGTAAAAAGACTTACAGACTACTTCATATTGTGGTGTCGTAGAAATATGCAAAAATTCACTTTATCAAATTACGGAAGTTGACAATTCCTTTCGTCTGCGATGGGGACTCTATCTCGCCATCATACACCACACACGAACTAACAATAGGTTCCTTCAAAACCTCCTCTAGATGGGTAATGCCACGCATAAAGTCCTTGGTATAGGTTTGAGCAGATTTGATTTCCATAATATTCAAACCTTCTGCTTGTGGCTCTATCAAATCTACCTCATAACCCTTATTCTCACGATAGAAACAGAGGTTATTATCTTTACCTTGATTGAGGCGATTCTTCAAGACTTCATTCAATACCATATTTTCAAAGATACTTCCTCTCAGAGGGTGTGTGGCAAGTTGTTTTTCGTTTTCTATACCCAGCAAATAGCACAAGAGGCCCGTATCGTAGAAATACAGTTTAGGGGTTTTGACCAATCGTTTGTTGATGTTGGCGTAATAAGGTGGCAATTTCCATAGGATATAGGATGCCTGGAGGATATTGATCCACTCTGTGATAGTTGGTGCAGATACACCAACCTCGTTAGAAAGCGAAGAGAAATTACACTCGCTACCCACTCTTCCTGCACAAAGGCGAATAAAGGTTTGAAAAGCTTGTAGGTTCTTCACCTTGAGCAGTTGGTGAATATCTCGTTCTACGTACGTATTGTAGTAGTCACGATATAAGAGACGAGCAGGGGTTTTCTTGGTGTAAATAGCAGGGTAAAAACCTTGGAACATCAACTGATTTGCCGACAAGTCTTTGGTTTGCTGTAGTTCGTTCATAGAGAAAGGAAGCAACGTAAAGAGGGATGTTCGTCCTGCAAGCGATTGGGTGATTTGATGCAATAGAGCAAAATTGCTACTGCCAGTAAGAATGAACTTGCGCTCTGGGTTCTCGTCCACCAACACTTGGATATACGACAACATCTGAGGTAGATGATGCACCTCGTCAATGATAAGGTTGGCTTTGTTGGTATTAAAGAACGCTTCTATATCTTGTTCTATCACAGCGCGTTGTGCAGGACGTTCCAGATTGATATATTCGTAATCTGGAAACAAGTTTTTGCACAAAGTAGTCTTTCCTACTTGTCGAGGACCAGTAATGGTAATGACAGAATAATACTGTATTGCCTCTAAAATACTCTCCGAAATAGAACGATAAATATAGTCCATAATATTCGCAAATTAAAAGTTAAACTTTAAGATTGCGCAAAAGTACAACAAAAAATGCACATACGCAAGAATTTGGCGTAAAAGTTTGCTTTTAAGTGCAACATTAATGCAAATTTATTACTCACCACTTACATATACAAGAAGCAAACTATATATTTTGGTGGCGAAATTTTTAATATCCTGCAATTAACAGGAAACATCCTGCAAAAGGATGGTTCTATCTCAAAAGTAATGACTGAATATCAGTCAATTACAAAGAAAAACATCCGATAATAACATCGCTTCTTGGTGAAGCCTTAGTTTTAGTAGTAACTTTGCAGTGGATTTAGAAGATTCAACTCCTGCTCGCTGCAGGGCAGCTCACGAAATCTAAATAAATCTAGTTGCAATGACTCTGATTTTATTGCCACCGGCACTGCGCAGTCGCTCGCGCCTGAATCTTAAGTAAATAGAAACATGTTGACACTAAATAATATATTAACGACAATGAATGACAATTTTAACCAACAATTAACATCAATTTCTTTTTGAAACAAGAATACGCTTCGCTACAATTAGTGTCAACTAATATATAAATCCTTATTTATTAACTATTAAATTTTTGTTTTATGTTAAACACAAACCTTTCCGAGGGTGCAGACACCCTTATCACTACACATTTGCGCCAAGAACAACTCCCTTGGCAAATTGAAAAAGCCATCAGCATTGCCCCAGAAGGCGAGGTGCGTGATATGCTACTGCTCTCCGTATTAACCAACTCAGCCTACGCTCTACCCGCCATGCGTATGTATCACGGCTTCCCACACCACGTCTATGGTCCTGAACTCATGACCATAGTTTTGGCTCCTGCGGCTTCGGGTAAAGGCATCATGAACTACGGCAAGCGCCTTTTGCAAAGCATTGAGGATGAGCAGGGTGAGTTTATTTACCTACCTGTCAACACCTCCTCTGCCGCACTCATGAGTTACCTAAAAATGCTCAAAGGACGAGGCATCATGATGGCCACCGAGATTGACACCTTGAGCAAGGCACTCAGCAGCACTACTGGCGGTTTCTCCGACACACTGCGTTGTATGTTTGAGCACGAGACCA